>Ga0065711_1008690_pt1 | contig 13191 bp, 6 predicted proteins | sample Hoacrofraction12_FD_59098 | JGI IMG/M metagenome (GOLD analysis project Ga0065711, IMG submission 59098) | Hoatzin crop microbial communities from Cojedes, Venezuela - Epithelial fraction 12 v2 (version 2) | ecosystem: Host-associated > Birds > Digestive system > Esophagus > Crop | place... | reverse complement strand
GAAAAGAAGCGCCCAAAGCAGCACAGCCCCTCCGCGCTGCCATGAGGCTGCGTGGCTCCGGCTCCGCCACCCTGCCCGGGAGCCCCGGCCATCCCCACCCCACAACGGCCGCTCCTCCAGGTTCTTCCCGCGCAGCGGTTTTGAAGGGACCGCGGCCCTTGGCAAAATGGCGGCGCGCAGGCGCAGGGGCGGCCGCGCGGCCCTGCGGGAGCTGTAGGCGAAGCCGGGCTCGGGGACTACATCTCCCGGCATGCCCCGCGGCGGGAAGGCGGGAAGGCGGGGCGGGGCCGGGACCGGTGCCTTCAGTCGGTGCCGCGCCGGTGAGGTGAGTGCGAGCTGCCGTTGTCTCTTCTTCCTCGCGTCCTGAGCCCCGGTAGAGAGTGGGGTAGGATGGGGTGGGGGGCTGCCAGGCAGGCTGTTCGCCGCCCCTCGCCTCAGGGCTGACTCAGCGGGGCTGGGGGTTCCTCCGGCCAGGCCTTCGAGTGGGTTGCAGGGGGTGGAGGGCCCGGTCCCGGGGGCGGCTGTGGCAGAGGCCGACCCCGCAGAGGCTGAGGTGCGAAGCGAGTTTGGTGCGAGAGGCTGGGGATAAACTGCGTGAGGAGGGGAGGTTTTACTGGGGAGCGATGGTGGCTTTCATCTGGGGCGACTGGTGTGTCTCCACGGATGCTGCAGTTCACTCTCAAGATCCACATCAGCAGCTACTTCTTGGTAGCCCAGACTGGAAGTCTGTTAAAGAACTTTCTTTAAATAATGGCTATATTTTTCTGAAATTCAATATAATGAAGGAGTTAATTTCATAGAAATACCCAGTTAACGTACACTAAACCCTGTGGAAAGGACACAGGAGTGAGCCCTGTGTTTTTTTGCTCTTTAACGAGTGCTTTTATCAGATACCAGCAAGCTGTTTTTAAATCTTTACAGGTAAATGGACTATAAGAAAGCTGCCGATGAAGTTGCGGAAAAAATTTTATTGTACAGTCAAGATACTTCAGGATGGAGAGTGATTAAAGTTTCAGTAAGAAAATACTAGTTAATATTGTGTATGAAGTTATTTTTATTAACTACATTTTGTTGCAAAAAGTGTTTAAAACTGTTTTCCTTTAAGAAATAGTTGACAACTCTTTATCAACTGCTAAGTTTTTATTTTCTTTTTTCTGCTTTGAGAAAAATGTTACCGTTTCTTCAAAGCCTTCAAAAGAGTATGAAGGAAATATGTAAGTATTTACATTTTGTTTGTCACTGTAATGAATAACAACCTCGTCTTTGAGAAGCTACACCCAAGATTGAAATGGAAAAGTTGATCATGTTCTGTGCTTTGTGAAAGTGTGAAGTTTTAGCTTTGGTAGCTGTAGCGAAGATTTTTGTGTTACAGTTACACTGGGTCAGCAATAGGGCTGGAATACAAGAGATGGATTTCCAAAGCAATTTTCAAATGTGCTATGAAAATTAAATATTATATAATACTATATAACACTAATATGGCATAAGTAGATATGGCATCACAGTTTTGGCCTGAAGTCAGAAACTCTTCCTGGTGAAATATTCAAGCCATTACATCTTAGCAGCTGGGCTTTGCTTTTCACCCCTTCATCTGACTGATACTCATACATGCAGGTGTGCTTTCACTCTTGCTCTGCCTTATCAGTCCTTTGTACCTTTTTCTTTCTGGCACCCAAAACTGAGTTAACTGTACTGAGAATAAGAAGGTTATATCATCTCCACAGCAGCAACTTCACCTGTCCTTCCTGCTCTTGAGTGATGAGTTCAGCGCTGTTGTTAAGCAACTAGACTTGGCCCAAAGGGTGGAGTTAGGCGAGGCAGACTAACCTGATGTCACAGCTTACTGTCACTGACAGAGTTGGCTCTGCTCTTTGCATTCCTCCTCTCCTGGCTCTGCAATCCTCACCCTTGTTTGTGGTGGCTGTGGTACTCAGCTGGTTGTTTACAAGCTGATTCAGATCATTAAAGCAGGGGGGGGAAAAAATCACTTAAGAGAAGCGTGCAAAATTGGAGGAAAAGACGACACTTGCAACATGTCCTTAGCTTCTCTCTCTTTTTTTTTTTTTTTTTAAATGCCTAATGGGCATGAAATTACATTAAATGCCAGTCTAGACAGATAGGCAGTAGAGAAAATTTGCTCCGACTATGATGAGATGTTTGTGATTAGTGGTATTCTAAATCCAGAAGTCTTGCATGGTTGTCTAATTATTTCTGAAGGTTTGAGCAAAGAAGGTATTAATTTCAGAAGACAATGCTGTATCACTAGTGTTACAGAAGAATTACTCTATTGTCATGGAAAATAGCTATAATAGTTCATTAGAATATGACAAAAGTACTATTCTCAATAAGAATTTGCATACTTTATATGTAGTATTATTATTGTATTTCTGATCTTATTTCAGTACAGGTGCGTGTGAGGGAGTGAGAGTCTGGTTGCTTAGAATTCATGAGAACGTGCCTGATGTTTCTGTGGAGGAGAAAAGATACGCTGTAGTCTGTCAGGCATGAAGCCATTTTCAGTTATACTCAGATCTTTATATAGCAAATTCTTTGCAGTCAGGAAAAGCATTATCTATCGTGCTTTGTGCTGTTTGGTACAGGGAGCCAGAATCTTTCATTCATTTATTTTTGTACAAATCTTTGTCCCATTAACAAGCAGCACTGGTCGGTAGCATCTTTTGTGAAGGAATACTAGCTGTTTGTAGGAGCAAAAGTATAGGTGTTCCCATTTACAGTTTGACATTGAATATTTATGAAGTGTATCACAAATGCCAGTTTCTTTTTTACTTGGCAGGAGTATTAACGTTTTGCTTTACTCGCTAGAAGAAATCAGTGTGGGGTCTGGTAGTTAAAAGCAGTAGAGGTCATTGCTTCAGTCAGGTGAAGTATTTTCAGCAGAGTTCAGGGAAGCATTAAGGTGGTTGTTCAAGGCTGAATAGGATTTCTTTTGGAATTGTGTCACCTAAGCTCAAGAAATGAGGCTATGTGTTTCAGTTTGTCTAAGATAGTGAGACTAGATTTGGTGATCCAAGCGGTCTTTACCAGGCTTACTTCCTCTTTTCCCAGTGTTCCCAATAACCCCCTGTAAAAACTGGAAATTGAGATTTGGCACAAGTGTGCCTTTTCTTGTATTCTAGCAACTGTGTCTTTCAGAAGCCTTGCCTGGAAAAAGTCCTCCTGATTAACAACTTGCACTGAGTTTAGGAGAGAAGACATTACGGGATGCAGGCGAGAGCTGCTTAGGAGATTGATAAACAGAAGTTCATGGGAGTTATGGAAATAAAGGGTGTATCCAGATACTAATATGCTGGGTTTAACTGGTCCTGCCACAGCCTCCATTAGCTGTTTTTGAGTTGCCATTAAGATGTTTGCCATCGCCATTGGACCCAGTTAGTGGAGAAGCAAGTTTCTGGAGTAGTCGTAGACGCCCACACTGTGCTCACTCCACCAGGGCAGTAAGTGGTGACAAGAGCTGCTGCTGCAGCGGGAAGAAACAGGTCCGTGATTTTGCAGGGCTTCTGTGTTTGCACTCGGCTATCTTTCCTCTTTCTGACTTATGCTCATGCATCATCAGGGTCTGTAAATCTGATTTCATGTTTCTTAAACTGCTTGCAAGCGTAGTCTCCTTGGAGCTTATCTGCTGTCACGCAGCATCCTTCACCTTTGATTTGATTGCTGTCAATCACTACCGTAGTGATTCACAGTTTCTCCAGGAACTAGGTGTGAGAATTACCAGTATTAGTGAGTGGTTCCCATCGTTAGAGGAGTTTCCTATTTCCTTGTGAGAGGCCCCTCTTCCCCTCTGTGAACTTTCCCTTGAACTCCTCAGAAGGTTATGAACAAAGGTTGGAGGAATGCCAGGAGGTGCTAGTTCTTAAATAGTGAGAAGATTTGCAATCAGTGCCAAAATGGATTGAAAGCATCTATATAGAAAAAAAACCAGATTATTTAAATTAGCAGGTTCCTAGCTAATCGCTCACAAATAATTCACTTAAAATGTGCGGTGTCAAGAATGTAATGGTCTCAAAAAAATGTTACAGAATAACAGTTTTTATTACTAGTTGAATTTTAATCAATCCATCAAATGCAGTTACATTCATGTGCTTTACCTCATTATAGCCTGACATCTCCAACTGCTAGATGCTTATTATCGTATAACTTATTTTTCCAGCTCATAAATGTGAATTCAATATCTGTTTCTTACACAATCTAGATACCGTGGAGAAGGGATAATTAAGGAAGTCCCTCATAAGATTATTCCTTTTATGTATCTCCCTGAACATCGAAACAAATGGGACAAAGCATTGCAATCTTACAAACTGTTGGAAAAGATTGACCAGGTAATACAATAATTTAATACAAAGATTTTTTAAATCTTCCTGCATGAGTTATGGTGACTAAAAAGACCTCTGTTGGGACAAAGAAAGCTCTAAATATGAAATACATTGTATGTTGCTAATAACTTCTAAATCTGCCACTTGAGTGAAATGGGTACAAAATGCGTCCCTCCTGTTAGGAGTTAAATATTTATTGTGAAATAAATGTCCTCAAGCATGCCAAGAACTCGGTCTGTGGAAAACAACAGAAGTCTCCACCAAGAGTAGGGTGAGACACAATGCCAACAACAGGCAGGGAAAGCTCCGCTCTCACAGTGAGCGTGGTTTATACGGATGCAAAAAAATCACCAAAGTCAAGGGCAGCATGGAAGTTGAATTAATGCTGTGCTGGTGCTGTGGAGTGTCGTGTGTTCAGAATTCCAGTTGCTCTGGGCTTTGTCTTGGGCACTCTGGAAACCCAGAACTCGGAATTCCTGGGAAGAGTATCAGTTCTGTGTTAGCTGGCTTTGAGCTGGACAAGGTCCTGTGCAGCCTGCTGTAGGTGACCCTGCTTCGGCAGGAGGGTTGGACTAGATGACCCACAGAGGTCCCTTCCAACCCCTACTGTTCTGTGATTCTGTGAGCTGACCACTGGAGAGAGATGGCCCTGTGTAGAGAGAGAGGTCTTGGAACGTATTACACACGTATGAATGACTCAAGTGTATAAAGTACTCCCTAAACCACAAAAAAAAATGCTCCCCTTTTTGTCTTCCCTGAACCTCTCTCTCTTTCCTCTGCCTGGATCCACTCGAATTGGTCAGATGTTAGTATGTAGTGGTACACCCATCCGTATCTTCTTTGCTGTTTTTGGAGCTGAGTTAGTTTGACAGATTCTATGCCTTTGTCCTAGAATGCAATCTGTATTTTAATGCAAACGGGCATTCTAGCTCCACTAAATGTGGATACTAAAGGTGCACATTTTGAGTTTTTCCGCACAGAAACTGTACTCCTGCCTAAATCTAGGCCAGAAGGAATGGCAGTGAATCCCTGTCCTGTGTCACTGAAGATCCCTTTCATGGCTTTCATTAGTTCAGCACTAACTGGATATGCGAACGTTGTCTTATGCTAACAAATAGGAATCCGTTATTCTCATTATTCAGCATGGAATGCTGCTTTGCTAATTAAATAAAACTTAGCTTCTTACGTATTAATTAAAAAGATGACTTTTACTTACTTGTAGGACACTGGTATATACCACAGTGTAACACACAGTTATGGTATGGGACTGATTTCATCAAGGGATTTTGTTGACCTGCTGCATGTTAAACAATACCCTGGGGGTATCTTTACAACTAACTGTAAGTTGCATGTAACTACCGCTTTCGTTTTTTGGCTGCCTTCTGAAAATCCTAAAGTGAATGGCTGCAGAGTAAGTTCTGCAGCCTAATCCCAGCACAGAGTACCTTGCTCTGTGTGTGGCCTTACTGATGTGAACAGTCCCCTCCTGTTTATCACCAAAACAAAGTTGTTTTTTTAATACTGAAACTATCAACATTGATCTTCAGAGAAGATACTGTGTTCTTTGTTTATTCTCCTATTATGTCTTTGAAAAATTGAAAAAATGTAGTAGTAGTAAGAGGAAGCTAGAATTTATTATTTCACTCTATAAATTCAGTGCTTATTTAGTAACAATTTTGTATATTTAGACTGTTTCCTGGCCAAAAGCTACTTGCCTAGTATGGAATTCTCAGAGGGAATTGCTAATTTGCCCCATCTTTGATTCCCTTTGAGTTTGGCTCTGTGAACTTACACAAAATGTCAAATGATTTAATATTACAACTCTGTGGCCAGACAGGAAAATATCTCAGGGCTACTTAATTTCTGTGCTAATCTTTTTCCTTTGTGGGGATCTTAGTACATGGAAGAAAACTTTCTTCATCTTGAACCTTTTTTGCCTTATTGTTTTTTTGATGCCATGGCCTTGTAAGACTTTCATTATGCAAATATAATAGATAACAACCCCTCCCAACTACTACTGTGCATGTGTGCAGCTGTTTCCTCATCATCTCTGCACTTGAGTTTATTAATTAATGACATCTGCTGACGAACTGACTTGACTTCTTTGTCCAGAACTAAGCCACACCTCAGCACTTAGGTATGTGTGTTTACGGCTCAAGGATAATACGTTGGGGTACGCCTGCCCAAACATCTATAGAAACTTTTACATGTGTTGAATTACTCACACAAATATTTAATGTCCTTTAGGTGTTTTGCATACAATTGCTAAACACACGAGTGACCACACTGTGAGATCTTTTACTGTCCTATAGCAGTTGGAGTAGTTTGTTTTTAAAAGGTATTTTTGAGTCGTACGATCGACGTACATAAACATAATTAATTTGATTTTGCTCTTTGTGTGTGGTGACTTAAAAGCTGTCAGCGTGGAATATTCCAGCTGCCCTCCGGCTCCCTCTTGTGTCCGAGGCTATAACTATCCCTGTGGATATGTGTGTTCTCCTTTGCCTGAGTAAGTATTTAAAGCCCCCTTACAGCATCTTTGGTTACTCAGTTCTCTATAAAAAGCTTAAAATTTACTGGACCACACAGTTGGGGTTTTTAAATTTTATTTGGACAGTTTTATTCTGGGGAAACTTTAGAGTTTTGTGCAGATCAGTTTTGTAACTCAGACTGTCTTTTGAAACAAACTAAACTTGGACATCCTCCACTTCTCCATAGTAGTAACTTCAACAGAGATGAACTATAAATTGTAAACACTTGTACATCTCAGTAAGTTTCACAGCAAGAGTAGCAAGTGCTAACTGAAGGATTTTGCTCCTTTCATCCCAGGAATCCAGAGCATTCTAAGCTGGTTGTATTTATTCAGCCACAACTAGGAGGAATGCTTCCCTCTTCTGTAGTGGAGACAGCATTACCTGCTACTCTCATCAACTTAATCACTGACACGAGAGCTGGACTGCAGGGCTTGAAGGACCGTAATTAAATGTAAGTGGAAAATAATAACCACTTAAATCACATGCGTCTTTTACTTGGATTCATTTTTAAAGTAGATGATGAAGTTTACTTTAATGGTGGTTTATGTGGAAACGTGTAAAGCTTAACAGTTCAAATGGTGAATGTTGGCTTTCTCTGTTCTTGGGAATCATGCAAGAATTTACACTAAAGTGCCATCGAAGCACAGGATGTCGCTTTCAATGTAATCAGGTGATGTTTTGTAATATTTTTGCACTTTATATGCAGGGAATATAATATATACATGCACATGAGAATCTGGTGATAGGAATTATAGCAATGTTAAAATACAGTAGTAAAATATTTTGTTGTAGCTTTAAACACACTTTGATAAATTCTTACCTCAATTATGTACTCGACTGCAACAAGCAAACGTCTTGTGTACTAGAAACTTTAACCATGTTTATTAATTATAAGTGTGCAAGTGTAATTAGCAACTATTTCACTGTTTTGGAATTAAATATTTGAAAAGCTGGATGAATTTGTATACTGCATCTCATTAAAAGCTGCTCTTTCTACACTGAGTTGTTTGTCATTTTCTGAATCCTGGGCACCAAACCTAACAATTTTTATATGCTGACTAATTTCCAGGAACAAGATGAGATATGATTCATTTGGAAGTAATCTTTTCCATTGCCCCTTAGTGTTTCTGGTACCTCTAGTTACGAGTTAACTGGAGGAAATCGTGACAGCCAGGTGAATAGTAGTTTCCATTAGCAATCATAGAAACAGTGGTGCAAATTAAAGAACAGTGTGAAAATTGCTTTCATCTTCTCTGCTCAATCCCTTCCCAAGCTGTTAGAAACAATTAACTGCATACATAGTGTAACTTAATGCAAATGCAAGTAAAAATTCCTTCCCCCCAGTCAGCATGTTAAGGTATTAATATTGAATACTAAAATATGTTTGCACATGGTAATATGTTTAGGAGAACTAAAGATTCATCAGATAAATGTCAATTTATAAGAAAGAAAAATAAGATAAACTAATTACTACTTAAACAGAGTCACCAGCAGGTTTTATGTCAAAAGTTGTCAAAATAAGTTTTTAATATTCATGTCTTTACAATTTACAATAAACTTTTCAGAACTGAAGTGCCTTCAAGTGCTGATTCTTACAGCGTCGCTATTACGGAAGGTGTTTCATTGTGGCTTAAAATATCTTAGCAAACTGTTAGACTGTGATGAACATGGTGCTGTATTCCTCCTTCCTTTATTTGTTTTAGGCTTTTCAGGGGCTTTATCTGTCGATGTTTTGGACACAGGTTGCAGATTCTTCCATTCAGCTAGCAGTTCATCTTGCACATCTGCAGGTAGTTCATAAAAAGTCTTTGTGTCAACATTAGGAGGAAACACAATTTCTGCTTGCCTGCTGAAGGCTTTATCCTCAGAAGTTGTTTCAAAGGGCTGCTCATCTTTATCCAAGACAGGGACACGCAGAACAGTTCCACCAGCTTCCAGAGATGAGAGATCTCTCCCTCTGAAGTTCAGAGAGTCTCTAGGTTGTTCTTCCGTACTGCTGCTTGTCAGTGTGCTTCCAGGGTACTCGGCAGAGCAGCTGGCCCTGGAGCTGTGTGCCAGAGCAGCTGCTGATTGAGGAGCCGATGCGAGATGTGTACCGCACCCTGCAGAGTGTGTATCGCTGCCTAGTCCCTTAGAATCTGGGCAAGGGCTGTACACCTCTTCTGCAAAACACACCGGTGGCTGCCCCGAAACATTCTCAGTAGGGATTGCTTCTGGTTTTTGAGAAATAATTTCTTGTTGAATATCTTCTGGAAGTTCCCTGAAGACTTCCTGGTCAATATCACCAAGAGACAAATGAAGTGGGAAGTCGGGAATTCCTGCTTTTTTTATATTGCTGCTCTTGTCCTCTGAAAGCTTCCTAGTTTTTGTACTTCCAGTTCTGTTGCAGTTCTGGTTCCAAGAAGCGCTTCCCTCACCTTGGGAGACATCATCTACTTCCTGTGGCAAAAAACGTACATAACAGCATAAGTATGTTCTGTGTATCCTACCAATTACTAAGCACTACTTTACCAACAGATTTGTTCATTAACAGACAGTAATTTTTTTTCCTTATGATTGGTAGTGTTTTTTAAAATCTAATTTTCAAACATAGACCTTAAAGTACACACACGTAGGAATAGTTTTCTTATTTTAAAGTAGCAAATACCTTGAAGTTATGTTTTATTGCTTTAAAACTGCTTTAGAGTACATGGTATGATGTTACCCATCATATTCCTGAGCAGCTGAGAATCAGCCAAGTGTATTAACATGCAAAATTGCTATGTCAAGACAAAACTAGTAAATTCATTACACAACATAATTTTGAAGTTAGTAATTTTTTGTATTATGTGCTGAAAGCATCTTGTGGAGATCCTTGTCAGTGTTTCCACAGACAGCTCCTGCGCTGTCTAGCACATGCAGTTGGGAGGCAGCAGGTGGGTTCAGTTCCAAGCAGGAATTAGAAGCCCACTAGATCAGAAGCTAGTGCTAGTGGCCAATACAGCATTAAATCTTTGATTCATTCCTGGTCTGAACAGGGAGACTTGAGAATGCATAGGAAGGGAAATAATCACTGTGAATGTATCTGAATAAAAGCAACAAGGTAAATTACAAGCAACTTTAAGGAGATTTTAGTCTAAGGTAAAAGATGCTTCAGTATGACAATATCCGAGTAAGGGGCCTGTTGTTTCACAAATGCTTAATAACGGGCAGATCTTGCTGAAATGAACAGTCAAATTTGGAAATTATTTTTCAGAAGACACAAGTTTGGATTTCTCCCTTAGTGAATTCTGCTGCCTTCAGTTAAGGGGCTTGACAACCTAGCCGGCTGTCCCATTCAAGACAGTGTTAGATCTCTTTGAAGCAGTCTGTCTAATGAAAGAAAACAAGTAAAACCTGCTCAGAAGACCCCACTTAAATACTCATTTTTACCAGGTGAATAAGACTTTTATGATCCTAAAAATTCCAAACCAGTTAACGTTTAAATCTATATAATAAAGACAGAAATATCTCAGAACTTTCTTATTGGCAAATAGTTTTCTGTATCTTCCAGCTTACCCGGACACGTTTACCAGAGCCTGATGGTGGTGACATCTGCTTTAGATAGAAACCAATTGATCCTTTCTTGCTGCTAGGAAGATCTTTGAGGTTGGAGAAGCAGACATTCAAAAGGGTAAGGTGAAATGGTAGATCTACATCTATCATCTTTCGAAACAGTTTCATTAGTATATCAACCAATGGGGGTATAATGTTGCTGCCTTCTGAAAGAAAAAAGGTTGAAAAAACCCGATATATAATAAAGAATAACTGGCTGAATAAGATTGATTTAAATAGCAAAGTACAAAGGCAAGCACTGCGAAAGGCTTCCAAAATAATCTATCCTTATAGTCATTAAGATGTTCATTCTGCCCTGTCAGGTATGTCCTGAACTAACAGACTTTTTTTCACCCTTCAGTAAAAATGTCACACCTGTGACATTAGAAAAGAATTACAGAATAGAAGCCAAGCGGAATAGATGTAAAAAATGATCTAATTCTAGCAGAAAGGGCCTTTATAGGGCCACATAGGTATGTAACATTACCCCACCATTGGTAATAACACGGTTTATTGGAGTTTGCGTGACTGTATGAGCTGACAGTAATTGTTAGTCTCCTCTGACATGGAAGTCCAGTAGCAACTGAGAAGTGAGAAGCTACTCAGACTTTTGATAGCTTCTCTAGGACTGTGAGAAGTAATTCCCTGAAGTCAGGGAACAGTGATTCTGTGTGCTGACACAGCAGTGATCCAGATGTATTTCCTCACCCCAATCTGAATCAAGTGTCAAATGAATTGCAGTTGCGGGTTGGTCTCAGAAGGATGAGAGCCATTATGTTACTAATTTTCAGAGGTACATCCATTTTATTACGTAATAAAACTGAGAACATAATTCAAATCCCTAATAGAGAAAAGCAGATTATTAATCTGGGAAGCAACCCCCAGTCACCCTTTCTCACACCACCAAGAAATTTATTGCCAGGAATGCGGCCAGACTGGGTTAAAACATGGTAGTAACATAGAAATTATTCCTACAGTGAAGTTCTAGACATTTTTAGTATATCTCATCAAGCTATATCCATTAAAAGTAATGGAAAAGTTTCCAAATATTAAGTGTAGGGAATATTATCATGACATTAAGTAACAGAATTTTACAGAGAAGTTAGGTGGCAGCAGCACAGAGCTGATACTTTCAAAAATTCTTAGTTTACCTTTTCCAAATTTCTGGATGAGCTGAGGTGGAACAGGACACTGGCGACTTTCCCGGTTAAACCATTTATCGGTTGGGGAGAACTGGCGAATGGTCAGTCTTACTGTGTGTGGTCGTCTTCCATCTTTGTGTATCCTACGGAGCGTGAATGTGCATGCAGCAATAAGCATTACTACAAGCATTTCTCAGAGGGTCTGTGCAAACTGTCACAGCACCGAGGTTAGACAGTCAAACTGAGCGTTACAGATCTCTCCCGAATTCAGGCTTTACTCCGCTGATGATACAGGGAATTTTGGGTCCTAGCTGGTTCCCTTAATTACCCGTAAGTTAGAAGTTCAATACAATTCCAAGAGTCTTCCGCTGAACTGAAGGGGAAAATTAAGTGGGTCGGTCTGCAATACTGCCACTTTTCAATATTTAATATATTAAAAGTAATATAGTCTTTGTAGTTACATCCTGTATAATCCTAAGCTTTTAGCTGCTCTTTTTGCCTTTCAAGGAAACACCCCCACTTTCGCAGCAAAAGGTTAACTGGCTTTTGGAAGAGTGGTAAGAAACAAAGTATGCAATTGTTTGTTTCCCNCTCCAAAGCCANTGGGGAAGGTGTTTTCCCTACAAAAAAAAAATTTCTCAGTTCTACANGTTGTAAACAAGATAGGACACACAGTCTCACTTTCGTGATAACCGAGCAATGTCTGAGATGCAGACGAAATACTGCTTGCCCACAATGTTAATATAACTAATATGGATATATCTATCGTGAGACTTACATAGACGTGGGGACAGAAAACCTTAAGACTTCTAGGTTATGTTAGGGCTTGGAGAGGCATGCAGAGAATATGAAAATACTTAGAGGAAAAAAATAATCAAGAACTAACAGAGGACACAAAGGCTATTCAGGGCTGATGCAAAGAGGCTTTCAAAAATCAGAAGCTGAAGCATGGCAGAATAGGAAACACAGTTCACTGCTGCTAGAATATTACTCCTTTTCATTACTTTTTATTAAGTAAAGAAAATCATAGGAGAGAAAGGGAGGATAGGAAAGTCACAGTAGTCAAGACATGAGTAAATGCATCCTCCTGCTGTGCTGGTGTTTTTCTCAAGTATCTTGGGCTTGGATACTGCCTGGATTCACAAGGCAGGGGAAGGAGGAAGAAATGAAAATGTTCTTTCAGACTGACAGAAAAATAAGCTGTGGAACAGCAGACATGCATAAATGGTGATCTCCAAGGGTCTGAAAATAGAAAGTCACTTACGGAAAGAGAAGGAAAACCTAGGATCCTTCACAGAGATGCGTGAAGATGCACTAAATACTGTGATGTGCAACCAAAGCGACAGAGATCAGCAAATGGAACATGCAAAGATCTTTATCAGAGAAGCTGCATAGGAGTGGAAGGGCTGGGGGCAAGCCAAGAGACAGGGCAAGAGGAAAGGGGCAATACAGCAGGACAGTCCATGAATGGAGACAAAGACCAAAGGGGAAGTTGGACATGCAGGTGCTGTTGCTATAAATGCATTTTGTTGAGAGAAGAAGTGTAGAGTACGAGACAAACCTAACATACGCTCCAAGTCCCTTCAGGCCACAATTTCAGGGATCAAA
>Ga0065711_1045904_pt1 | contig 13192 bp, 10 predicted proteins | sample Hoacrofraction12_FD_59098 | JGI IMG/M metagenome (GOLD analysis project Ga0065711, IMG submission 59098) | Hoatzin crop microbial communities from Cojedes, Venezuela - Epithelial fraction 12 v2 (version 2) | ecosystem: Host-associated > Birds > Digestive system > Esophagus > Crop | place... | reverse complement strand
GGGGGGCGGGAGGCGCCGCGCTGAGGAGCGGCGGGGAAATGGCGCCCGGAGCCCGGGGAGGGGGACGGGGCGAGCCGGGGCACCCCTCGGCGGTGCCTGGGTCGGGGACCCTCCTGGGGAGCCGCCGGCCGGTCCTCGGCGAGCAGCCCCCAGGCCCTCGCCTGCCGGCAGCGCGGGGGGCGAGCGGCTGCTCCATCGGGTGCTGCGGGTCCGCGTACCTCACTTTTACGGTCCTTCGGGGAAAAAAAGGCAACAAACCCCTGATCTGAATGTTTTCGGGTGTTTGTTTGTGCTTTTTTGTGCACGGCCGCCGAGTCACCAAGCGCGTCTGACCGGGCACCCTCGGGTTAGTTGGAGTTGGGACGGCGCGGGGGGGGCTGGCTGCCCGTCGGGGCCGCGACAGTCGCGACAGGCCCTGCAGGGAGTGCCAGGCCAGGCAGGGGACTGTCACCGCGCCGGGAGCCGCCGCCACCCCTCTCTGTTGTGTTTTGCGGGGTTCGCGTTCACGAGCGGCGCGTTTGAAACGCGCGTGTGAATGGTGAGGTGGGGAGCTGGGACCAGTATCCATCCGAACAGTGAAGAACAGAGCTTGGGTCTGCTTGGGACAGTCGGGGAGCTTGCAGGTGAACGGGAAGTTTCTGATTTCCCTGTGAACTTCTCTTTTCTTGTACATTGCAAACCGGCTAAGCTAATTTTTAGGTCTTTCCCCAACGTAGTTTTCAAAGCAAAGTCCTTGGAACTCTTTGCCCTTTGTCTAAATTCTGAATGCACGTCTGAAGCGTTTAATCATGGTTATTGTTTTCAGCCACTCAAACGGAATAAAAATTACTGATCGTTGATGAAGCTTATCTTGCAAGCTGTTTCGCAGTATGTTTCCGTCGCAAGACACAGCGCTGCGTTAAACTACTGATGATCGTATTGTTTATTGTTCTTTCATTCCCCACCCTCACCCCCCCGCAACACCAGTATCAATCTGTTCCTTGCTACTGTACTCAAAAATAATGGAAGAGCAAGTTTTCACCATTTAGTTTGAGATTTCCACTTCTATCTGAGATTTATGTCTTTTATATTTGCTCTTAAGCTATTTTTCGTTGAGTGTGCTAAAGGCAGCTGATATATTAAAAAAGGAATTAAGGCACAAAGCTAAAAGGCACTTTCAAACTCTTGAAGTGAAACTGTAGGTGGAATTAGTGCCGGATCCACAGCCGTTGTTTATTTGTTTAGCCACGGACATAACACTTTCCTGAAACAGAAGATTCCTTGCCCATTTGTCATTACCACTTTGCTTTGTTACACATTTAAAATGCACCGTTCATGTTGGTCTAGAAGTTCAGATCTATTGTCTGGAGTGTTTTGATATAGATGCTGATCTTGGACTATACCTCATAGGTTATTTTGCTGCCCTTTAACAGTATCTCACAGCATGGTGATGGAGGACACCATCATGTTTTCTTGTAGGATTACCTTTGGGACTTTAGTGACTGCACACATCAGTGGTTTCATCTTGGGAGGATTGAAATTGATTTTCTTCTTTTTGCCTTTTTTTTTTTTGGCTCAGCTAGTGAAAGACCCTGTGTATGTCCTTTGACCTGTGGCCTCACATGATGAAGTGACACCAATAGTGGAGCATGTAGACTCGAAGTAGCTGCTGCTAGGGCTTCAAAAGTAAAAGTACCAGAATGAACACCTGCTCCTGGTGGTCGGCCTGCTTGGTGCTTGGGGCAAGGCACAGTTACTTCGTTGGAAGACCCCTGCATATATGTATCGAAATAATTTTAAACCATGAACCTTGTGATTCTTTTTTAATACTTTTGAGAGATTCTTGCTCAAGCAAAACACAGGAAGATTTGCCTTTCCCTCTCATCCATAACAGGCTCATTTTCTTTTAAATATTTTGGATTTCAAATTTTGCAGGATAGTTGAATTTAGCAACAGCCAAGCTACTTGGTTAAATATTGGTTAGGTGGGAAAACCTCTATTTTTACAATTGTGTTTACATTTTAAAGTAATAGCAAATACTAGCAAAGAGGACCAAGATTTTGTAGACTTTATAGTTCAAATTAACTTTCCTAGTCAATATTTAGTTAAGGTCTTGATAGTTAAAGATAACCGTCCAAGTCAATGTTTAGTCAAGGTAATGACTTGATTTTTAAAAATGCTACCCAAGCATTCTTGCAAAATTAATCAGAGTTGCTGGATCACAATACGTTTGCTTAGATAATTATGTAGGAATGTAAGTATGTTACTGCTTGGTCTCTCGTATGTCCTGTACTATTTGATATTATTTCAGCAGTGCTTGCCTTCAGCCCTTCTGTGGCTTCGTTCTTATAGTACTAGTGCTGTCTTTAAAGCATTTATCTGCACTGTGGATTTGTGAGATAAAAGAAGTCATGTACCATCCTGGTTTTATGGGTGGGAGGATGAGGCACAGAGATGCTGGGTGCTGGCTCCCAAAAGGAAGTGTAAAGCCTTGCAACGTGTAGTGCAGCAGCAGTGTTTACGTCTGTAGTTCCAAGAAGGTCTTTCAGGAGCCTGTGCTGAGCACCCAGCTCCTCATACAGCGTGCAAGAGGTGGGCACTTCTGATACAGCAATCATTGGATAAAACATGAAAACAGTTTAGGTGTCTGGCACAAAAACAATGAGATTGAGTATGTTTGCATTGGTACGTTCAGTGCTAGATTAAAGCATATTGTGATGTGGGAAGGAATTGGAAATCTTTATTGCAATTCTTCCTTTCTTGGGGGAATAGTCATTCTTCCAGGTTGTCACTCAGGTCCCTGCAACTGACACTAAAAACACAGTCTGGACTCTGGACTTCAGTTGTGCCAGTGTGTTTTTTTTCTTTTTTTTTTTTTTTTTAATTATACCACTTGCAAATGCATCCATGCAATTACATGGGTATTAGAGTAGATATTCATTACGATTCTACTAATCTGAACCTCAAGTGCTGTTCTGCAAATTTGCCAGCCCTTGTAAGGGTATGCTGGGCTTCATCAGCTGCACTGTTTTATGAGTATTTTGATACAGTAGAATGATTTTAACCCAAGTAATTAGTCAGATTTAAACATTTTTTTGTTTTCATACTTTGGCTTGTCGTATAAAGAACCTGCAACTCTCTATTTTGCCCTTATCACTGTTTTTTGCCCAGTCTAGCTACAGTAGAATTACATTTCATGGTGGTGGTTTAAGAATTTCATCCACGAATCCATCTTCCATTTTTATTTAAAAGCAGCACGTTTGTCACAAGTTAGAAAAAGCAAGTAAACCCAATATTGTGAGTTATGGAAAAGCTAACCATGTTGCTGTGTGCAACCTCATCTGTGTGTCTCATCTTACACAGCTATCAAACACATTTTCAGGTGTTACAGGTAGAAATGGTGGTTTTAGCTGTGCAGTATGAAACTTCCCATTCTTCTGTTTGGAAAGAGCTTTCAATTTTTTAAGCAATAAACATTGTCAGAACTTGTGGAAAAAAGGTTGTAGTGAAAAGTCCTAAACTGTCGTTACTTTCAGTGGTTCAGCGGCACACACATATCCTCTGTCAGAATCTGATGGTGTGAGCCTTGCTGCCTACCGTGGAGTCTGCACAACCTGTGTTGAGACCTGTTTTCAGTGGTGGATGTGTTCCAAGAAGTGTCCCATTTTGATGAGCCAGATCAGAGAGACACCTGTCAGCTTCTGTCTCTTAATCAGTTTGTTGCTTTTTGAGGAGTTTGAGTGGAGCTGGTACCCTGGGATGACCAGTGATGTGTCTGTGCAGGTGCACTTATGTCCCCAGCTGTGGGGGAAGCAGCCATCCAGGACTTAGCTCTTCAAACCCAGCTGAACGTCCTAACCGGATCATCCACAGTGGAGTAACAGGACAGCTGAAGGGTTATTTGTTACCTCTTGCTCTGACTCCGTCCTCTTCTTAGATAGGTGAAGTAGTTGGCGTGTTCTTATGGCCCTTGGAGGTGGGAAGATTTACTTTACTTGCTTATAGAATCAGAAAGGATGATGAGTGTGGGTAAGCTTTTAAAAATGCTGAGCAGGAGGACCCTGCCGGGGAGCAGGCTCAGGGCAGAGTTTCCAGCCCATAATCTTTTGCACTTTCTACAGATAGTGCTTGTCCGGTCATTCCATTACTGTTGGTTTAATGAGGATACATAAATTGTTACTTTTCTTAGGGGTGCGTACAACATAAGAAAATAGGGCAGTGTAATACCTAAGTACACAAAAGCATTTGCTGTTTTTTTTCTGTATTGAGTTTTCTGTATCTCTGTGTATGGATACATGTGTGCATGTGTTTATATATGTACGAAGATTTATTAGCTGCTCTTTTTATTGTATAAAGATTTCTCAGGTCTCCAGTTATTGTCAAGCGGTTACACTGAGAGATTTTTTTCTTCCTTCCCAAACAGTGATTACTCTTGTGGGTAGAAGAACATCAGTTTCTTGAGAGTCTTTGCAATTCCCCAAGCCTGAAGGCAAATGAATAGAAATTTAGTGGACCACCTAGTTCTTGACACAGAATTCTCCAAAGAGGAGTCTGACCTAATTTATGTTGTATTGAATCAAATAATCCTATCATGCATGTGTGCTTGCTGTTTTGTTTTCTTTTAGCAGGCATATTGCTGTCTTGCAAAAACTTCAGATTTAGATGTTAGGCAATGTCCCTGTGGTTTTAGGAGGTGCTTTTCCTCAGTGAGTGGTTACCGGAAAATTACATTTAGAGGACATTTTTTGAACAGCCAGACAATCAAGACATAATACTAAGGCTGCTAGAATTATTCATACTTGAATGTGAGTGTATCATTGTTTAGTTCTGAGGATAATCAAGAGTCCTGTAATACAAAGTCTTCCCATTATTACTAAAAATAGAGCTGGAATCTCCCAAAAATGCTCTTTGTAGCAAAAAGCAGTATAAATACCTTTGTCATCAGCGTGATAGGGGCACTGGTAGGTGTGCTTTGCTGTGGGTGATTGCTGCCTTTCGTCTTTGCAGGGTTGCTGATGACAAGTGGTACTGAATGTGTTTGTTGGGGCCAGCATGCTTTGAAGCCTACTGGGAGCTGATTAGCAACTGGGCGATGCAGTTGTGGCTTCTGAGAGCAGTTTGTGGTGTGCAGGTCCCTTGTCTTGTGTTACTCTCTAGGTAACAGGACCCGTCAGTCTATCTGTGTTAGGTCCAAAGACGCACTCTGAAGCTTAGCAATCTGTCTATGTATGTTCATGTTCTGGAGAAGAACTTTTTAAACCTGTGCAGGTTTATTGTTAGAAAGCTTAGGAAAATCGTGGGTGTGCAGAAATTCAAGATCATAGCAGCAGTTACCTGAAAAGAGTTCTTTGCTTTCAGAGTGAGTAGGTCTGCGGGATTCTTATGCTTATTCAGTGTCATTAAGGGAGGTTTTTCTTGAATCTCTTTTGACAAGAGTTGCTTTTTTGCTTAAAAATTTATCTCTTCTCTTTTAAAATGGAGTGCTTAAAACCTTTTGGCTTTCCAGTTAGAGATTGTTTTCCCCTCCACTTTCATTCTAGGACAGCTGAGCATAAACACCCCTTTAGGAGTGAGTGATTAGCGAGTTAATAGGTTTGACAGTCACTGGGTGACTCATTTTTTTAGGTCTCTGCAAAACAAGAAAGGTCTTACTTCTTTTCCAGCTGTGGAACTAATTGTAGGAGATTGCACTTTTCTTGGACTGTGTGTGGTCAACACGAGAGAGAGAACAGAATAATATGCTGTCTAGTGTTCTTAGCCCATGTTAATGATACTCAAAAACAAAAGAGGTTCTTCAGCGGATGCTTTCCTAATTCCCACAGTGTTACATTGCTACTTATCTTCTGGTTAAGATTCACAACATAACTAGGAAGAAAATCCACGGTCTGAAGATGATGGGCTACAAAAATTTAAAATAATTTAAAAAAAAAAAAAGGAAAAAATATGCATACTGAATGCCAGTGGATATTAAGAATACCCGATGATACAATTTTTAGATAGTACTAAGTGCTTTGAAATGGACACTTTCCAGAAAACGCAAGAAGTTTCAAAGTCGTGGTGGATTTTGCAGTGTTACTATGTTCAAGTCATGGGGAGATTTCTTTTGTTGTATCTGATCATCTGGTTTCATACCTACGCTCATACCAACTGCTGCTGGTTAAAAGTTGGCTCACTAATACGCAGCATAAAGTAGCTTTTTAAACATATGGCTGCCTTAGTTGTACCTACCAAAACCAATTTTATCCGTCAATTGAAATGTTTAAATGCAATTATTGACATTTGTAGCTTCACATTTAGAATTTGGAAATGCAAAGACTATAAGTATGCTAATTTGAAAATTAAGAACATTAGTTACTGGGAATCCAATTGATGCAATACACATTTCTTATTTTTGTTGTATATAACTGCCTTCTAACCTATTGACAGACTGGTTACTTAAAGAATAGCGAGCATCGTATTGGTTGTTTCTCCACCTAGAGGATTATAAATTTTTTTCAGTACTTGGAGTGACTGAGGGGAAAAAACATGAGTGATCTCTGTACACCGTACCAAAAAAAAAATCTGATATCGGTTCCTAGTTACTTGAGATGCAGCTCTTAAGAAACGATGCTAGAACGGCCAAGAAAAAGAACACTTCGGCTTGCTTAATCTTCATTGGATTTATTCAGGTGCCTCAAGTAGTTCCTGAGATCAAGCCAGGATGAAGAGATCCAAGCCGGCAGGATTCAGCGCTCGCGCAGAAGCAGACAGTGTGTTAGGAATTTGACAGCGTTTCCAGGACCTGTCAGTCTCTGCCTGGAGACTGGCCATAACAGTTCAATTGGCATGTGCTTTTTACACATTAACGTGTAGCGGGTCACTTGAATTCTCCCCTGATTGAGTTCATACCTTTCCTTTAATTCTCTCTCTCAGTAATCTGTCAGTAATGATGGGAGGAAAGAAAAACTTTCTCTGTGTTTAGGATAGTGGGTATTTTTAACTGGTAGGTAGTGTGAAGGAGTTCAGTTTTATCATTTTGATTTCCTTGTATAACCTTTACCAATCAAATAATTTTGAACATACTGTATTTTGCTTGTGGCTATGGTGGTGTAGGAGACTCGGCTTCCTTGAACTTTGCTAGGTCTTGAAGGAAACAGTGATGGGCTGCTGGTGCACTGATAGCTTGGCCTTCAGTGCGCTGCTGCAATAGAGGATTCAGGGCTGGAATTTCCAACTAGCTACATGATTAAGCCAAGCACAAAGGTAATCAGGAAAAAAACAGAATACTTTTAAACTTTAATGCAGTCCGGCCGATATTTGTGAGATTGTACTGCTGTGTAGTTCATCAACAGTCGGTGCAGTGAAGGTTTTATTAATATTTCGATTTTCCCTTTCATTCCTTGATGTAACAAAATCCACAGTGAAGTTAGTTTAATTGTTACTGCCTTTTATGTCAGTTTTCTTCAAGCTCCGAGGCGTATTAGCAAATTCGAACCTTTTAATGGCAAGAGTAGATGACCTGTTAGTTGTTGATGTCTTAACTGTAGCAGCTATACCAACAATATCAAGGGTCTTCCCAGTAGGTGGGGCTTTTCCCTCCCTTTTTTAACATAATGAAGGTTTTCCCGTGCTAGGATTTTCTTCCCTAAATGTGCATACATTTTTGAATTGGATTGGTGTGCCACAGTAACACTGGCAATATCATTTGAAAACGTTAAGGCCCCTGTTACTTGTTTTAAAGCACCTGGTAGTTGATTGCAGTAAAGACTCCCCTTTTTAATTACGCTATAATTAATACAAAACAAATCAACAGGAAGTGCTACTTCACACAGCATGTTGGCAGTTTGCTCAAGTTTAGAAACAGTAAAAAAAGTCAGTGAGTTTATTAAACATTGTTTTATGAATTTTTTGTCTTTGCGGCTGCTGAAGTAATCAAATCTCAGATTATGGCTTCAGGACAGTTTTCCACCCACCATCCCTGTGTGGCAGTTTTTATATATACAGACCCATTTTTCTTGCTTCTGAAAACAAGGGAAATAAAATGTTTGAGAAGTCCTGAAGAGGATAACAAATTGAATTGACCACTTACTGTTCCTGGCACTCAGATTTTATGACCCTTCTCTCGCTAGTGATGGAGCGAGCTATTCAGAAGCACTGTGTGAGAGTTAAAGCTGATGAAATTTGGTAAAGTTCTTTCAAATCAGATGAACTACACTGATTTACATCAAATGAGGGCTTGTCTGCTGTTGCTATGCTACGTTTGTAGCAAATGCTAATTGATTTTGGGGAATACAGATCCTCAGAGAACAGTGAGAATTGTTATTGAGTGAATCCCACTGTGCCCAGCTTCAGTTTCTGGATTTCAGTGCAGGATGATCCTGGAGAGGACAAGAAATCCTATTTATGCTGTGAAATGACACTAGGAAAATAACTCCGCCACAGCCACGAAACAGGTCTGAGACTTCAGCACTCCCAGTTTTGGGCTTGACGAAGAACAGCAAGTGACTTTCGTAGAGGAGGTCTCTGTTTGCAGCTCCATTTTTTGTGGCAGGGCTGTTGACTGAACAAGCTACTTAGGTGGTTGTCCCTTTTGAATGTAGTGTTTCTCATGTTTCACTCTTGTGTAATTTCTACTGTTGGGCTCCTGGATAAGGTGAAGAGATGGCAGAGAGGGGACTCTACATGGGATGGTTCTGTCACTCACTGTTCTTTGCAGAAGAAGCCTAGTTCGTTAGCTTATACAAGATGCCCAGTCCTGACAGCTGAAATTTAGGTGAGAAGAATCCTGTTCTCAGTCACTGAACTCCAGCTGCCTCGCTTTTTCCATACAGCAGAAATCCAGGCGAGTGGTTCATGTGCATCAAACTTCGAAATATTGCTCAAGCTGTGTAGAGAATTAACTCTGTTCTTTATTGCAAAGATCATCTTTAGTTCAAAGAACAGATTGTAAATGACCCGTAAACATCGTGGGTGGCTGATTCTGCTAATCAGTATTTTTAGATGGAACTTTTTGGTGGAGATGGGAAGTAGTACAGTACAGGGAAGGAAAATAGTGCAGGTAGATGTCATTTGGTTTGTGGATCCAATAACACAAGAATAAATTGTCTTGATGAATACAGTGTTGCTTTTCTTCTTTGTGGCTGGAAGTATGTATATAATTTGGACCTAGACAATGAGTAAAGCAGACATAATATCAATTTCAATGTCTGTCATGGACTACCTCTGAGATTTTCTTTCTTATTTTGGTGGACTATGCTGCACTTCTTTGCCTGCTTCACAGTGATTATTTATTTGTTTAAGAGAAGTACTCTTATGTTGAAAGATAGTGAATGTATTTCATTTTCATATGTGGACATGTATTTTCATGAGAGAGACTAACAATGGATTTTTGCAAGACTGTGTAAGGTTTGATTTGTCAGCAGAAACAGACATCAGGAAACCACCAGGAATTATGCTGGCTTCTAAGAAATCAGGGTGCGTAAGGTGTCTTTTCCAAAAAAACATTCAGGGGGTCAGTGTAGGGTTACTGTTGTGTATTCAAACAATATGGGAAAAACAAACAAACTGGAAGCAGCTGAGGATTCCTTCCCCTTTCAGTCATGAAGGTTGCAGGTGTTAGGTAAAAAGAGCAACTTAATCTTCAGTTACAATCAACAAGAACAGAAGTAGTTTGTAATAGCTCTCTAGTGTTCACATTAATAAATCACTGCTCGAAAGTTCAGCGTGGAGTTACAGAAGATTGTTACACAGCTTTTGATCACTGTTGACGTATTTCTGTTGGGTGCGTCCTGAACGTTTTAGTGTCACTGCATGAGATAAGATGCAGACGTGATGACATAGCGTATATTAATCTTGTTAAGCCTTATGAGAGTCCCGATTGTTCCAGCAATTACTTGCTGTAAAAAGTTGGCTGCACTGGATGCATTAGGGAGAGCACAGTGCTCAATAGAATGAATTGTGTATTCAGATGTACTTTAGCTTGTGCTTTAGTGCAAAAAGTGGAGAAAATCTCATCTCTCTATCTTCAAAGTATGGGGGATGATGTCTGGAGGAACGGTTCCAATGCTTGGCAATTAATAATAGGACTTTCAAGACAAGCTTTTAAGCAGAAGACAAGCACATAGGCTACAGAGCAGTACAGAGAACAAAGTATTTTTTGTACTGTTTCTAATATGTTGAGATCAAATAACTAATTAATAAGAGAACAGTTTATAAGGATGATGCAAGTAGAAGAGTAAAGTTCTGCTAAAGACTGATCTATTGCATGTATTCGTTATTGTTGTAATAAAAGCTTGAGAAGCAGACGTGAGAGACTGAAAGGCCTTGCAACTTGCAGTAGTGCTTTTTAAAAATAAATTTCCTTTAAATGAAAGATGCTAGTTTAATGTTTTGGTGAGATGCTGGTAATAACTTGTAATGATTCTTAATACGTCTCCGTGCAGTGATGTGAGAGGGGAACTTCTTAATCGTGATGTGGCAGCTCCATATGTCTGCAGTGCTCTGAAAAGAGCGTGGAGCTAGAGGAGTTACGGTCACTGGCTCTGAGGAGCAAATACTGTGTAAAGGACTGCTACAGCAGGCAGAAGGTGTGACGTGTGTGACTTACCTATGGAGCGCTGAACTAGGCACAGGACTGAGCGCTCGCGAGTGCTGGAGTCCGCTTGTGGTATGCAGCTGCTTGGGCTGAGTGAATCAAGGATGTTAGTTGTCTCTGATCCACTTCTTTAAAGACTATTATATTTATGGTATTTAAAGATCTTAATATATATTATATATGTAATATGCATTTATTATATGAGATAGACAAAAGCTTTTCTATGAAAGTGAGAATCTCTAATGGAGTCTGCCTTACGCTTTCATAACCATGTACCACAGTTAGGAAGAGAAACTCTTGTGTTTTGGCACCCAGAAAACAGTCTTACTGACACTTCAGCTCCAGTCTCACATGCCAAAGGTTACCTTTTTAACAGTTAAAGAAGTGTATTACGGTTTGTTATTAGAGCCTTGGAAGCTGTGTTACAGTGTACCCAATATTATTTCAAAAATATAATGTGAAAAACAGATTAGGATGGAGTCACGGTACAGAAAAGAACCAGTTCCTATTATAATGCGTTATTACCCAGGGCCTCCCTTTCTCTTCCCTGAATACTTGTATATTTACCTAGTAACTTGTGAAACAGTGTAATGGTCTGTTAATAAACTGGGCTGGGATACGTTTTAACTGGTGTTTTCAAAGGTGTCACCTGCTGGCCGAAGTCTTCGGGAGGATGTGTGTGTGTAGATCACAGAATCATTAAGGCTAGAAAAGACCTCTAAGATCAGCAAGTCCAATTGTCACCCCAGCACCACCATGCCTGCTAAACCATGTCCTGAAGTGCTATATCTACACATTTTTTGAACGTATTCTTTTTTTGAACAGCCCGGTCTTTTTGTAGTACAAAGGCTTACATGTTTTTATCATTCAAAAACCTGACATAATAACTCTGAATCCCCTCCTGTAATAATTCTAATTGATCACCGATGCTTTTAAGACACTAATACAACCTGCAGAAGAACTCTTAGCATGTGACAGAAATGTATCTTGCTTATTTTGAAGAAGTGGAGTTCACATATGTTCACAAAGATTTGTTAAACAGTTCCTCGTAAACCTTCGCAATGATTTTAAGTCAAACAGTGCGTTGTAATGGAGACTTCAACTCCTCTATATTTTGTGAAAGCTTTTTGTTTCGTTTTGTTTTGTTCTTGCATGATTTTCTGGCCCTTGTTCATGTTTGAAAGATTGTCACATTTCAGTACAAAGGTTTGGGTAGAAAACAGCTTTTCTGCTAATGTTAGCAGTTTTCTGGTGTTAGTCAGAGATGCTCTTCTTGCCATCAGGTGATCTTCATATACTACTGGTGTTGATTCAGTTGTGTGTTGGAATGTGTTACGCTCAATATAGAAAATGTTACTTGCCCTTGGGTTTATGCTGTGGTAAAACAGACGTTCTCATGCTGCTGTTTAATGCTTTACACTGTTGTTGTGTAGCTGTAAATCTTGCAGATGGGGATTCTGTACTCTGGAGATTCAGTTTTTCCTTGTACTCAAGTGAGCAGTAAAAACGATCTTTGCACAAAAACCCGTAGGCCTGTAAGCTCTGCATTTGCTTCTGGCTGCCATGCTCTCGTATGTATTAGATGTAGGTAGAAATTGTAACACTGCTTTCTGAAATGGCCATCACAGCTTTCTAATTAGACATTTGGATTTTTTTTTTCTCTTGTGACAGAGTTTAAATGTTACACATTAGCAATAATGCTTAAATTGATGAAGTGTAAAACTAGTGAAATGGGTTACAGGGAAAGGAAGTGAAAATATTATGAACCATATGCCCTAATTTATGTCTTCTTAGAAAATTTGTCTAATGAAATAAAGTATTTGAAATAACTCCACTTGTAGTATTCAACAAGGGGTACAGTAGTAATGGTAAGATGATGTTGCTTTTAACGTAGTAAGTGAAATACAACTCCTGTTTTGTTCTGGGGAGGAACATCAAATCACATTGTGTTGAGATCCATGTGCGTCATCAAGACCAGATTTTTTTGTCCTTCCTATCGACAGGCTTACACTGTCAGGTTGGATTGAGTAACTGTGGCAGCATGTTCTGCTATGTTCTTTGTGACCCTAAATAGAAGTAAATGAGATGCATGTTCTTCATGTTAGTTCTTAATTCCAGTTTCCGGTGTACCAGGAGTTAGCTCTCCTCTCCTCCTAGCTCCTTATCTGGATGCAGAACCTCTCTTACGGATGACCTTATGGATCCCCTTACACTGAAGTTGGTTTTGCCTCTTGAATCCGAGACTAAACTTCCCACGTCCTCATGAATGAATAGCAGTCACAAATTCTTCTGGCTCTTGTGATACAAGAGTTCAAAGTCTATTCCTCTCTTCTCTGGTCTGATCTTTGAACCTTCTGCATTCAAATCCAGCAGCTTTCTGGGTGTCCTAACAGAAAGATGAACCTCTTGCTGTCAGTTCCACTGTTTTGTGTGGTATCACTCAGAGCCGTAATTATAGGGATAGGACAACGTTTGTAGGAATGTACGTGCACATTTTAGTTCCTTCTTGAGGGTACAGGAGGGGTGATAGTGTTAGAGGGATTTTAGTATAAAGCAGGAGTCACTGGACAAGTGTAAAGTCTGAGATTTTTTTATTTTAGGTGGTTTGGGGGTTTTTGTTGTGTTTTTTTTTTATTTGGG
>Ga0065711_1011015_pt1 | contig 13192 bp, 6 predicted proteins | sample Hoacrofraction12_FD_59098 | JGI IMG/M metagenome (GOLD analysis project Ga0065711, IMG submission 59098) | Hoatzin crop microbial communities from Cojedes, Venezuela - Epithelial fraction 12 v2 (version 2) | ecosystem: Host-associated > Birds > Digestive system > Esophagus > Crop | place... | reverse complement strand
AGTTCTTCCTCATGTTCAGACGGAACTTCCTGTGCCTCAGTTTGTGCCCATTGCCCCTTGTCCTGTCACTGGGCACCACTGAAAAGAGCTTGGACCCATCCTCCTGACACCCACCCTTCAGATATTTGTAAGCATTTATTAGGTCCCCTCCCAGGAAACACAATGAAATACAAGTCAGCAGTTAGATCTGCTTGCAAAAGCACTGATCACACTTGGTAATAATTTATCAGGAGTAATTATCAAGTTGTATTTTGCACTGACAAGTGTAGCTTGGATTCTGCAACTAGCTTGTCACCTAGTTTTAAGAAAAATATCAATAACTTGGAGAAAGACTAGAGGAAAACAAAAAAAGATAAAATGTTTATAGGATATAAAAAATATTATATGCAGATAAAATGGTAGGGAAAATGATCTGCATAAAGGGATTGATGATTTAGGGTCTAAGCAAGTTTTCGTCACAGTTTGTCGTCCTCAGATGTCCAAGAGTTTGTGGACACATTCTCAAAGGTCAAAGGCTGCTAAGAAAAATAGAACCTGCCAAAAGCAGTGTTCAAGATACCATGGAAGGGTTAGTACATTCACTGCAAAATCTTTAAGAGCCGCAAACTCAAAAAGGCTGAAAATCACCTGAAAAAGAAAAGACCAAAAGGAGACACAGTAACAGCTTAACAGTAGACAGCAGTGTGTTAGAAACTGGAAGGCGATCCATCATCTGCTTTCTTTGGGCACTGGGAAGATGCCAAGAACTCATCAGCTTAATTGGCAACAAATGGTCTTTTTTGACCACTTGACCAACAAATGGTTCCCCAGGTGACATAATAAGAAAAAAGCTTCAAGCCACAAGAATAGTGAAGCAGATTCCTCAGCTCCTCCAGGCAGGCACTGATATGGGCTGCAATGCATGGAGGCAGTTCATTTGTAACGTGTCCCTTAGATATCAGAAGTACCGAGGTACTTGTACATCACAGGATCCAGACTGCTATTCAGAGGCTTGATGTAGTTTGTTCCCTTCCCTAAGAACTGAGACGGAGACTGATCCCATGGAAAAATATTCATGCACTTCTTTAGAGACAGAGCTTCCACTCTGAAGTGAAATTGTGACTATTCAGCTTCCATGCCAACTTCAATGTAAAATGGTCTCAGACTGTCCTTCACAATGGACAGATTATAATGTTATAACTTGCTGAACTTCTTTTAGCTTCTTCCATTATTTTCTGCTTTCTTTCTTCCTTTTCTTCAGTCAGTCAAAATTCAGCTTTTTATAGGCACAATGGGAACCACAAGAACAGATGCAGCAAGGCACCACTATAGGAGCATAATGATATGTTCTCCAGCACCTACCAGAAAATAAAAAGAAAGTAATCATAAGTGCATTTTGGAGGACACCCAGCAGAGCATTGAGATTCTTGTGTACTGTCTCACTGTTTACTAAGCAGCACAGAAAACACCTCATACTGAAGCTCATCCTCAGACTCAAAAGAAACCTCACATTTATTATTGGGGGCACATAAACAAATAGTATCTGAAAAAGATACTCAAAATATTTGTGGAGAGACAACCAAGAATCATGTTTGTGAGCATGATGTATTCTTGTAAACTAAGCCACAGACAAAGTGAGATGAAAATGGAAATGCAGATCTCAGCAGTCCCGTGCTCTTTTATATCTCCAGGGATGCCAAATCTAATCTACTCCTCTTTGAACAGCCAAACCTCTTTCAGAAGACAGGTTTCTCCTCCCAAGTTTACAATGTAACTGTTCTCCAAGAAACTCCTGCCTCCTAGTGAATCCCGAGTTTCCATTTTCCACCTGAATAAAATCCCTTTCTCAACACACGTTATTTATAAAATCATAACATAATCATCTCATCAATTTAACAGCCAGGGAAAAACAGTGAGAGAATACAGGGTGAGCAGATTTCCAGACTGAAAGAATTAAAGAATTTATGTTTTTCCACATTAATTTATGCCTTTGAGAGCTTGAGTTAAAACTACTAAGTCATGTCTTGCCATTGCAAATTGCACTTTTAAAGTAAAAACAAGCTGAAGAATTCATTTACTATGATTGTAAGATCAGGTATTGAATTTTAAAAATGTATTTCTGCAAAGGAAAGGTCAGAGTTTTGAAGTACTGGGGAAGTGCAGAAGTTGCAGGGAATGAACGACGTGGCTGGAAAGATGAAATTAGAGCAAAGAATGCAGGAGAATTGGTTCTTTTTGTAATCTGACTCCTTCAATATAGTCTTGATGGTGAACACTGGGCTAATGTGACTCTCAGCTGCGTCAGGTTGGATCATGCTTTCACTACTCTGTTTGCTGCTTTGCTGTGGATATTTCCTGTACCAGTGCAGTTATGGCCTTCCTGACTTCATGACACTATGCTAAAGAACGATTAGTGTTGCAGTTTTCAGGCTAAATTCCTTGGCCATCTAATTAATGTGCCATGATTTTGAAAACAGTTTGATGGGCACCAGAATTTGTCATAGCACCTTTGCCATAGGGGCAATCCTAGAGCTTCTGTCCTGTAGGTTGCCACATTAAATATTCTGCATGACCGAGCGTGGGGTCCTACACGTGTGTGAAGACATGAGGTCCACCACTGTGCATCCCACAGCCCCATGTTTTCATGCCGTGCTCAGTGCTGCTGCAGTCCATCAGACCACAGCAAGGACCCATGAGACTGCAGGTGCAAGACGACCGCAGAGATCCTTGAGAGTGTAGGCACAGGGCGATACAAGGGCCATGCAGGATATAAACACAAGTGACAGGCGGTCAGCCTCTGGTCCCTGAGGAAATGTTTCCTGGGGATTTGGATAGAACCAGTTTTAGAGCATAGCAAAGAGAATGAAGAACATATTTCCAACAGGAAATACATCCCATACTGTTGGGGTCGATGTAGCTTGAGAATTAGCACGACTAGGCTGCTTAAGCAAAACAGCATGATTTAACAGGCTTGCTGGAAAAGACAGCTAAGAATAGCCATTGAGAAAGTTCTGATAGCGCACATGGTGTGGCTTAGCAAAATAAGATGTGTTCAAGGATGTGGAGGCAGTCTGTTGCTATTAGCGTTAGTGCATAGTTGCCAATTATAAGGGAATGTGGGGCGTGTGAACAGTGTGTGATTTATGTCTGTAGCCTATCCGATGTAAGCGTAATCGTGTGTACAGATATGGTAAATGCATATAACTGCACAAGCGGGAGAATAAAGTATCCGACTGTCTATCTTACCAATGCGTGTGAGAGTCGTTCCCGTCCTTTCACGGATGCTGAGACCCGGCACCATACTGGGTGAAGAAGCAAAGGCAGTAAGGAGATGATACAAATGAAGGAGAGCAAGGTAAGTGAAGAAACAGAGGAAGTGCTCCAGCCCTGTCTTGCCTGGTTAAAGCTGCTGCAGCTGATCAATGCTATTGCAGATCTGCAGTGGTTCCTCTGTCTCCTCCAGCAGAGAAAGAGCACTGCTGTTTGATTTACTGTTTGCCACATTCTGCCACTACACCTCAGCAGTCACATGTGAAGTGTCATCTCAGACCACATCACTGGGTTAAAGAAATTAGTATTTGAAAGAGCAGTGACTCTATCTGTGTGTGGTTTTTGGTCCAGCCTTGCCACATGACAAGGTAATTGATACCAAAGCACCAAGAAAGGGGGAAGGTGCAACTGTGCATCTTAAAAATCTCCACAAAACCATTACAGCATTTAGCCTTTCCATTTACTAATCCACACATAATCTAGTCTGACATAAAAGTGACTGTTCAAAAGTAGAAAACTAAGAAAAGATCACAGACACAGGCTCTTCCAAAGACAGAGCTCACCTCACCTTCTCCGTTGTGAAGGCAGAGTTATAGAGGTGGCCTGTACGACAGCAGCGCCTGTGCATCCATTGCCTCTTAGCTTTCCAGCAGCAAGACAAGACACCCTGCCATCCCACACGTGCATACCTGCGTGAGCTGTTCAGCACTGCTGACCAGCCAACACAGATCTAACAAGCACCTGACCAGTGCATTTGGAGATCCTTGTTGGGCTGAATGCACTCGGTATCAGAGGATCTCTGAGTGATTCAGGTATGTACTGATTTTGGCTGGGATAGAGTTAATTAAACATTTTATCAGGGCCTGTAATGATAGGATGAGGGGTAACAGTTTTAAAATAAAGGAGGAAGGATTCAAACTAGATGTAAGGAAGAAATTTTTCACAATGAGGGTGGTAAAACACTGGAAAAGGTTTCCCAGGGAGGTGGTAGTTGCCCTATCCCAGAAACATTCAAGGTCAGGTTGGACGGGGCTCTGAGCAACCTGATCTAGTTGAAGATGTCACTGCAGGGGGTTTGGACTAGATGACCTTTAAAGGTCCCTTCCAACCCAAAGCATTCTATGTTTCTATGGATTTTCTTCACAGCAGCTTGTATGGTGCTATGCTTTGGATCTGTGATTAAAGCAGTGCTGATAACACGCTAATGTTCTAGCTTTCGCTGAGCAGGGCTTACACAGCGTCAGGGCCTTTTCTGCTTCTCACTCCTTCAGCGAGCAGGTTGGGGTGAGCAATAGGCTGGGAGATGACCAGCCAGGACAGCAGACCTTAGCTGAGCAGAGGGACATCCCATACCATATGATGTTGTGCTCATCAATAAAAGCTGGAGAAAGAAGGAGAAAGCGGGGGATGTTCAGAGTTATGGTGTTTGTCTTCCCACGTAACCATTAAGCCTGGTGGAGCCCTGCTTTCCTGGAGAAGGCTGAACAGCTGCCTGCCGATGGGAATTAGTGAATGAATTTATTTTACCTTGCTTGCACGTGCAACTTTTGCTTTACCTATCAAACTCTGTTTCAGCCCCTGAGTTTTGTAACTTTTGCCCTTTGCTTCTCTCCCCCATCCTGCTGTGGGGGGAGTGAGTGAGCAGCTGTGTGCAGCTAAGATGCCTGCTGGGGTTAAACCATGACAAGGGATTAATCCTATAATAATCCCATATTTAATCCCATTGCTTGGCCTCAATGTATAAAGCATTGTAACACTGAAAGGGTACATGTTTCTTATGGGTCACATTCTTTAACACTTATTGGATTTCTGGACCCTTTTGCACCTCCTAGCTTAGTCAGTGCTTGTGAAGTGGACTCATAGGTCAGAACCCTTTAAATTCTGTGATATATGTGGATCTCTCTAGATCAAGAGAATATCAACCACTTTTCAGGCAAAAATTTTTCATTTTATATGGATGAAAAGGTGCACAGTTATACTTTGTGGATGTTAGAACAGAACTCAGAACATTTGACTATTCAGTTTCTGCCTAGGAGTGCTTCATCACAGACCAACCATTTCTGAAACTCCACAGGGATTACAGAATATAAGAGATAAAGGGCCTGTTAAAACACCACAGTTCTTATAAATTCTTATCTTGTCAATTTGTCAATTTTTCAGCTGGAAGGGGTGACACAAGCGTGAAAAAACATCCTAACAGTGTACAGAGACCATCAGTGCCCTTAAAAGAGACATGAGCCTTGTAGTCATTCAGTATTGTTGCCTTTGAAGAATGGATAAGAAAGAGCTAGAGGTTGCAATGTGCAATGAAGATTAACAGCACTTTTCTTGTAGAGAGGAGCACATCTGACATCCATTTAAAGATAATGATAGCAATCTATTAAAGGCAGGTGGAACAAAGGGACAAGGAAAAATGTGTCTAAATAAAAAGTAATGGTCATGAAACTTTAAGAACTTAAACATAAACACACATCAGGTCACTAACTGGTAAACAATAAAATCTTAAGTGCCATTTATCACCATACTGAACAGATATACATGAAAAGACCAGTGTTTTTCACTTCAAACTGTAAATCAAAAGTATGATTTTAGTGAGGAACAGCCCAACAGAGGGAAACAGAGAAACTCTTTTGATTCACTCTTGACATTGCAGAGATAATGGCATCACCTCTCACAACAGTGAAGGCTAAGTCTGAAGTCCCTTCTTAGGGTCCTTTTGATTTAATTAAAAAGAAAAGTAATTGAAAGGAAGATAGGGAGTTCAGGAAGTAAGCTGTGCTTTGTGCTGGGGGCTGAGTGACAACTCCATCCATCTGAACTGATGTGTCCTAAATGATCTAAAAAACTATAAAAACCTGTAAAACTTAAACAACATTCCAAACCAATCTGGTCACCACGAAGAGTAAGACTCATTTCACGAGTTTAATTGTCCCTCATTCAGGCTGTGCTAAGAAGATAAGAAGATACAAATACAGATTTGTGCCAGACTGCAGTTCACAGAACAGATTCTCAGATTTTATACATGGTTGCATCTTGTTAAACTCCACAGAGACGTGCAGATTCAGAGAAGCTGAGTATCTTGTCCATCAAGCAAGTAACGCTGTTGTATTTGTGGAAAGGAACAGTTTATTTTAGGACTAGAAAAGGAAACTATTTCATGCAGGATTGCACTACCCTTGCGGAGTTTGGTTTGCAACAAAATTTGCACACAGAAACCGGATTTGGTTCACGCACTCGAAACTCGTAAATAAGAACTTGCTCAAATTTCCTCAACAACTCATAGGACAACTTTTCTGGCTCATACATCTTCCAGAGTCTTAAAAATTGCTGGCACAGAAGTGACTCGTAAGTGTTGGATAGATGCTTCCTACCAGGAAAATTTACAACTTCAACCTCTTTCCTTTTATGCTAAAGGAAACTGATTATTTGCTTGAGCTTTGATATAAATGTGGGCAGTTTTGATGCCACCCAGCAGACGTCAACAGTATGCGCACACAGCCACACGTACAAGCGTGTGTGCGTACACCTGCACCCATGACTGCCAGCCAATCCATTATGGTGCTTTTGAATAACATTTTGCATGGGAACACTCTAAAATCCCACGTCTACTTTGCATGTAACCCAGTTGGAAACTGCAAATGAAAAGCAGAAAGACGAATGTTTGAGTTGGTACTCTAACAGGCTCGGATTACTGAAACACACACTGCCTGTGAAACTGTTCAAGACCTCTCGTGAGAATTTAATATACAATTTCAGTATCTTTACTTGTCTGCTAATGTCTCTGGAAAGCTAGTCATAATTATCATCTTGATTAAAAGATGTCCAAAATTAGGCTGTCAGAACCATGAGCCTAAGTCTGTCTTCTGTCAGACTCGCCGTAGTATGTTCTGAAGCTATTCTATATTCCACATACTGTCATGCCAGTTACTATGTAGCGGTTACAGAAAAATGTTCTTCTTTGCATTAGGAAGCACCAGAGGATAATTTTTGTACCTAGTAAATGCTACTTACAAAGGGATATTTTTCAACACTCAGTGTTTAAAAAAAAAAAATTTCTACACAGATAATATAGGTAAACCACTTAATGTAACTAGCCACAGTAATCCTTGCTTTAGCATCAGTTCCATTACTTTGATCAGTGCCTCTTCAAGGTAGAAAATAGCTTGTGGAGAGCAATTTAAAATGCTTTATCCAGAGAAATAAAAACTTAGAGAATTTGTGACTTTTGCTCCACGAAAATCACAGATGCATTTGACTGAAATGATGAAACAAATTGAGAATTAAGAATGGAGAAGAAAAGGCTAATGCCCATTTTTTCAAATTTTCATTCTGTAAATCAGAACAAAATCTACTGATGCTGACAATAATTCACTGCTAAAAAAATGATGCAAATAAGATTTGACTCAGGCCTCCCTGTGTGTTACCTCTTTGTCTGACTTTGGATTCTGATGTTGTTCCTATCTTCACCACATTCAAGCATTTCACATTAATGAGCACATAGGACAAATCTTTATGTTGGTTCTTAGATTCCTCTTGCTTCTTCCCCCATCTGCCTAGGACAGACCAGTACAATTCTAGGCAATGCTGCGGTTATGAGCATCTCTTCTGAAAAAAAAAAAGACTTTACTGAAAGCTTTTGCACTTGTCTGGAGCACACTGTCATGTTAATTTGGCAGAAAATAAACCCCCTTGTGTTCTAACTTTCCTCACCGGAGTGGGAGGCTAGGTGCGGCTAGGTTTAAATTCTGGGTGATATCCAATTTGCCACTACCAGTCCAGTTGCATTTAATATGTATATTAAACTACCACGATTCTGGATACACTAATAGCAGTCTGCACCTTCAGTCCAGTCGTGCTCATGAACTAGCACGACCGTATTTCGTCACATTCAGTGAGAAACCGTGACAACTGGCTGCTTAAACAGTGCAGTTTTATTTGTGCAACAGGTATATGGGTTATTTGAAATGCTGGTGATAGTGACTGTCTGCAAGAAAGTACCTGCAAATATAAAATGCATGAAAAGGTTATAAATAATACAGCCTGGCTGTAAACATTAGGGAGTAACTATTCCCGAGAAAAGCGCTTAGTTTAAGTCTCACCCAAGGAGTCCCAAGGCGGGGAGAAGCAAGGCTCAGCCCGTCGGCCAGTCCCGGTTGTCGGAGGCAGTCTGAGGTGGAGTTTCCCTTGACTTTCTCACGGTGTTATCTTCTTCTCCTCCGAAAATCTGCGGTGTTATCTTCTTCTCCGAAAATCCCCCATTTCCCTGGCTATTTTTATATCCTTTTACCTTTAAGGTGGAGTTTGAGTGACTGTAGTCATACACACCTTTTATCGTGATTGGTGTAAAATTCTCTCGCTTCACATTTAAAGGTATAGTTTATGAAAAACTGAGAGCGCAGACTCAAAGAGGGGTGGTCGCACCTCGGAGGTGGGTAGCCTTCAGGATGGAGGTGTGTTTTGGTATTAAAATGATATTAAAATCAGCAAAGTTCATGAAAGGATAGCACTTTGGCAAGGTTTCGAAAACCTGTTGGCTTAGGGGTCCAGAAGAGCTGCTTATCAGTTCTAGAGAACCATTTCTTCCCACTTTATCACCACGGAGCGTGGCCACGGAGTCTCCACTCCGCTCCATCCTCTATGGTACGTTGCAGGGAGTTGCTGTGTTAGTGGATTCCTCGCATGCTTGCTGCAGCTGTGTCCCATCCTCAGAGCTCCTTTTGGTTTCATGCTTTTCCTCAATGGGTGAACACTGCTACGTTTTCATATAAACCTTAATTTTCAGATGTAAAACCTTAATTTTACTAATAATTCCACACACACATTGATCTCTAGTAATTAATTGCAGAGGTGGTCCTGAGCAGAAAATATTCTATTTATTTCCTATGTCAGTCTAGACATACCAAAGTGGAATGCATGTGTCTCGGTGACTCATGGATGCATGCTCTGAGAAAATGAGTCTCCAGTTCACCAGGTTTTCAACAATGCAGGGTCCCCATCCTCTCTCCTACCCTTTCCTCAGGGGAAGATGAAAAACCTCATGGGAAAAAGATCTGGCTGGGACCAGAGACGATTTGACAGAAGGAGCAAGATTTTTTTGCATGCTATCAGCAAATCTGCCACCACTCTCCCTCCTGATATTCTCCTTCCCCCACTGAAGGAGGTGTAGACTTTGAACATGCCTGTGGAAAAGCAGGGGAGGAGAAAGGGGAGCACAGGAAAATACTTTGGAAACCAGTGTATCTTGGGCTACACCGCTCAGGGACTAAACTTTATACCTTAGACCTCCTGAATCATAGGTCCAATATATTTCCTACTTGCAGACCACTGAATTGTGTCACAGCCTCTGTTTTTCTGAGGGTTGCACAGTATTCCTTACAAGAATAAATTACTGTAGTTCAGCACAAATCAACTTTGCGTCTATCATCTAAACTATTGTTCACAGAAGCAAGTGATGGGTAGAACAAATATTACTGCACTTTAAAATAATAACAAATGTTTATTCCCAAGTTCCTAATGCATCCATCCATGCTCTATAAGGTTGACTCGTGTCCTTTCGGCCAGTTCTTCCTCTGGGTATACAGCGGACCTAAGTCACTCAGGCTCCAAAATGACTTTCGTACTTTTGAAAAGGTTTCCCGTTATTAACTGAGTCAGACTTTTTCCTGAACTTTATGAGGTCCTCTGAAATGGGTGAACATTGAAATGTCTTTGATATTATCATTGTCTCTCAGAGTAATAATTATAATTAGCTCTTTTCTAATATCCTCTTTTGGCTTTAGTACAGCTAAGGCTATAAAACAGACTTGAAATTTATCCCAGGCACTGTTGGGAACTCTATTGTATTTTAAGTCAATACCTAAATATAATCAGCTTTCTTAATGTGAATGAAAAGTCTGTACCAAGTCAAAGGACTTTCATGATGTTCTACAAAGACATTTGACACTTCTGTGAAATAACCTTGACTAGATGCCTAGACACTCTGGTGAGGGGTATAGTAAAATATTTCCTGTTTTTCTTCCCTCCTTCCCCAATTTCATCTGTTTATCCTTCTCTTGCTCCTTGCCATCTACACAGAATTTTCATTTCCAAGTTACATGAGCCTCTCCCACATTCTTGCATCTCCTTGACTTGTCATTTTTTTTAACTATTGCCCCCTTTCAACTTTTAGGATCTGGCCTTTTGTTGGTGATCCAGGTGTCTATAGGTGTCCCAGGGGGTTCGGTCATCATCCACTGCTCTCTCCCTTCTGCATACTGTCACTGAGCAACAGCATTCAGAGCTTCTTTACTCTGAGGAGTCTCCATTTTAATTCTGTGTGGAGCTTTCACCTCTGATACAGACGTAAACCTCATCTTATGTTTCTTCCATATTCTGATCACAGGACCATAAGAAAAATCAGATGGGAGGACATCAGGAGCTCTCTAGGCCAACCTCCTGCTCAAAGTAGGGTCAGCTCTGAAGTCAGATCAGGCTGTTCAAAGCTTTATCCTGCATCTTAAAAACCTTCACAGAAGGAGGCTGTGTAGCCTCTCTGGGAAGCCTGATCTAGTGCTAGACTTTTCTTGTGAATCTCAGTCTCGACATCCTGAAGAGTACTCAGAGTGCTGCTTTTCTTTACTGGTCACTTACTACAAAAAATCCATATTCTTTCTTGCCGTCAGGTTCCATCAGCTGGGTGCTGGTGTTGCACAGACACTCACAGACAGAATTCATTGTGTAGAAATTAATTTTTTTTTTACTGTATCATAGGGTGATGCATATGGCATAGGGGATTGTGGCTGTCAGGTGGCAAGAGGAGTCTCTGTTGCAAGGGTCCTCACAGCAGCATCTTCAGCTGGATTGAGTGACTGTCCCTGATTTGCTGTTTTGCTCATTTCGTATAATCTAGCTAGCCTGTGGTTGTATGTGACCACTTCAGCGCATGTGTAATAAATTGTTATTGATTGTCTTAACTACATACAAAACACTTCCGAAATACCTTATCAAAGAGCTGTCCTGCATGATGATTTCTGCATTGGTAGGAACTTTTTCTATTGACTATTTATATGTTTTATCCACATACAGTTTGAATGATCCTACAGCAAGAATCTATGTGACATTTCACCCATGACATTAATCAATAGATTTAAGCAAATAATTTGGATTTGACACAACGGGATCTGCCCAGTGGAATTTCTAAGGCTGTCTGAAATTCCCACCTGGAGAGCTCTTGCAACAATCAATAGAATATTTAATTTTCAAGGTGTCTGGAGGTTCAGACAGTCACCTAGTTTTTTCAGTTCTCTATTGGGAAGTGATGATGACAGTGAGCTTAAGTCCTAACTTTCGTGAGATGGGGGACTAATAACATCCTGGGAGTCTTTTTCCCTCACTGGTATGTATCTCAGTCATTTCAAGAAACCACATACTCTTCCAGGCACTAAGTGGAAACCTCCAGCTGGGATTCAGATTAGCAAATTAGTTTACTATAGCACCATCATATTGACACAAGCATAGAAATGGATTTTTGTTTGGTATTTTTAGGTTACTGTATTCAGCTGTGTATAAAGAAGAAGGACATTGTATTCATTCAAACAGGATGGATAGGTCTGGTTTATTCACTGCTTGTACACATTTGTTATTAATATTTTTTTGTATCCTGTTGCAGGTGTATTTGTTCTATTTTATTCATCTCTGCTAAGACAGGGTTGGTGCCTGGTATTGTTGTTCTTATTTGGGAAAAAAAAACAAACCAAAGCAACCCACCAACCAATCATCCAAACAAAAAAAATAAACCGTATCCTTTTGTCTCTTACTTTGTATCAACACCTTATTCTTGGAATGAAAGACTGAATGAAAATGTTCTGGTCACCTCACTAATGCAGATTCTGGGCTGACGCTTGTCTAAGTCCTACTTTCAGTTACCCTGGTAGGACACAGCAAGGCGGTTCATTTGATCAAGTTCAGAATTCACTTAAAACTTAGAATTTATTAATTCAATATTGGAAGAGAGGGACAGTATACAGCCCAAAGAATCTATTAGAAAACTTTTACACAAAATAAAACCTTCAGTCTTCTGGAGCCTGGGTATCTGAGGTCAAATGACAACCAGTGAAAGAAAAAACAGTGAACATACTTTGCTTTTACACGTTACTTTGACCTTTTCTATGAAAACCACCGAAAAGTCTTGCTCATGGTAACTGATTGAAATCTGCATTAAAAAAAAAAAGTTCATAAAATTAAATTTCCAAGTCATTCAATCACTAGTTGGTCAAACCGTTCATAATACTGTAAATTACACTTTTTCTGTTTTGTATGTATGTGTGATTTTTAATGAAGACAGTCCTTAGACACTGTAAAGCTGAAATATTCATAAATACATTTGACCTGACAGACTGGAAGCTTTACTTTGACTTCACTCTGAAGACCACAGTCAAGTCTGAGAATGGGTATATATATATGCACACAGAAAACCAGATGCTCCAAACCATGAAATATGTGCATTAATTACATTTTTGCAACACAAAGCATCTTCAAAATGCCTGTTGTTAGCTTTGCTGTACATTTTGGGTAAGGCAAATATTCACCAGCAGAAAACTTACAGAAGCACCTCAGTAAACACATAACGGCAAGAGGATGTGCACTTTATGAGGACATATGTGTGTGCTGTAAGATATGAACAAAAGTCCACCGAGCCTGATATCCTGTGGCTGACAGTAGCCAAAACAAATGCCCTGGGCAGATGGGAGAGAGGTAAGCACATACTGATTTTCCCAGAACATTTTTCCACCTTCCTGCTATTTGCAGTTCACAGATACTTTGGAAAAAATGTGATATTTTTATATTTAAGAGAACTGAGGTAGATAGATCACCATCCGTAACAGCAATACTCCATTCCCCACTCAAGAAAAAGGATGAGCAGGTGAAAAAAACCAAAATCAACCAATGAGCAGTGTGGGGGTGG
>Ga0065711_1008237_pt1 | contig 13192 bp, 4 predicted proteins | sample Hoacrofraction12_FD_59098 | JGI IMG/M metagenome (GOLD analysis project Ga0065711, IMG submission 59098) | Hoatzin crop microbial communities from Cojedes, Venezuela - Epithelial fraction 12 v2 (version 2) | ecosystem: Host-associated > Birds > Digestive system > Esophagus > Crop | place... | reverse complement strand
CCTGCTGTAGGTGACCCTGCTTCGGCAGGAGGGTTGGACTAGATGACCCATAGAGGTCCCTTCCAACCCCTACCATTCTGTGATTCTGTGAAGGAAAGTAGGAGACTAAACAGTGCAAATGCAAAGTCATTGAGTTAAAACTGGTATAGCCACCCTAAATTACAGTTTTATTCTTAAAAAAGATATTGTGGAGGTTCAGAGATTTTGAGATCAAACAGTTCAGTTGACAAGTTCTAGGAACATTGGTTGATTTTTCCCTTAAATGTCAGTCCTGAATATTCCACTGGCACACAGTGTAAAGCTGGATTCCCTTATATTTTTTTCTCTCTCTTATTCATTCCTTCACACAGCTGCAAAGCCCAAGAAACAGAGAATACCTTCAGTTGCTTGTGTACCATCTTGTATACTTCCGGGAAAAAACTAATCACTGCCTTTGCAGAAATTAATAATCTACTACTTTTAAGCATATTTCCAAAATAATAAACTGATCAGTCATGAGTTTCTGCATCTATTCTATGGAGTCTGATTTTTGTTCCTTAATGTTTTACTAACAATTTTATCACGAGAAATAAGCTAAATAACCATTTAATATCAATATAGAATTCATAACAGTCTGGAGGACCTTTTTTAGCTGTTTCTACAGTGGAACTAGACTGGACCTATATGGAGCTATATGCAACTTTATAGGACATTGAAACATATTTCTGATAAAATTTTGAAAGGAACTGAAATACACAGTATACTTTGAAATATACTTTGGAAATTTGGCAGTTTAACTAGATGCCTAAAAGTAAAGCCAAAAATTTTTGAAAAACCAATCTCCGTTCTTCGTGCAAAGTCCTTCCAAAATTTTAGCTTTTGTTCTTCAAGTTAACCTAGTTTTCTTCTTGGATTTATGACATGGTAAAAATAGCACAGCTGCAGATATGTCCACATAAGGACACGCTTTTAGATCTGTCTTATTAGCTGTGGCCATCTATGGATCTTCCTCCTTCCAGTCTGCAGTCAAGAACACAAAACCAACCTGTCCAAGATCTAACCTCTTGCTGGAAGGCTAAGCATCGAAGCTTTAAATGCTAAAGTCCATCCCATTGTGCCTACTCACTGCCATGTCAGGTCCTTTCTCAGCCTTTCTGTGGAACAGAACACAAAGCCTAGAGGAATTCAACACATAGTTCTTCCATCTCAAAGCAGAGAGACAACTAAATTAATTTTCTTTACCTCCCTCTCCAAACCTATTGTAACTGAAGATAAATTGAGCCAATATAGGTGTAGTTCAGCTTCATGTTTAAAACACCAGCGCATTTTCTAAGCTATATTAATTAATACTTGATTGACAAACCTAGTGAGACAAAAAGTACAGGACACACATCAGCACTCAATAACCAGCTCTCCACACTTTTTGAATCCCCTCATTGAACTGAATAGCATCACCAAAAGGAACTAGAGTTTGTAGAAGTATTGAGAGCTATGTCCACAGTTCTCCTAGTGATAGTAGCTTATGGTATGCAGTTCCACAGAGAACAGAATTTCTACGTGTCTCTGGTGAAATCTGTTTCCTTGTAAACATTATGTGTTAAAATGTTTCATTTTAATACATTCAGAAAAAAAACCAAAAAAACCACCAAACCCAAAGCACACCTAGATTAAGCAAAAGCTCAAAAATCTTAGACATTACAGGAAAACTAAAATACCAGCAGGTGTTCCTCCTCACTTTGTACTCTAGCCTAGTAAAATAAACTACCGCACTACATGGGAGAAAGTGTGAGTCATTGAACATTGTAAATTATCCTAATGTATCACAGCTACAGAAACACCTGTGCTAAACACAGTAACTTTGTGCTAATCCTCTGCGAATATTTCAACAGCCCCCCAGTGTTTTCTTTCCCTACCACAGCACTGGGGTGGTCAGTGTTTTTCATTCTCTCCCTCTACACATGCTTCCGACTCTTCCAGGTTTGAACTCAGCTGGGGTGCCTGATCACTGCCCAGCCCCTGTGGAACTTCTGGCCAGAAGCTTCTCTGGGCATGTTGGACAGCCTGCTCAGAGGACAAGACTTTAACGCCAGAAAAGCTAGGCTAAAACATCCTTCACGGGAAGCACAAGGCAAACACAAGTGCTTTATGGCTTCAGCCCGGCCAGAAGTGGGGCTATCATGCTGATGCCTTTTTCTGTAGTCTTTTAGTTTTACCACGTAAGAAAAGATGTTACAATTTGTCTGGGCAATGGCCCTATGCTTTAAAAAGGCTGTTTCTGTAACATATAGAAAGCACTGTTCTCATGCGATCGCTTGTGTTGATGAAGGCCAAAGAAGTAAAGTAGTTGGAAGATGACCTTGACAGGCTGGAGAGGTGGGCCTGCGTGAACCACATGAAGTTCAGTAGGGTCAAGTGCAAGGTCCTGCATGTGGTTTAGGGCAATCCCAAACACAAGTACAGACTGTGCGGACAGTGGCTCGAGAGCAGCCCTGAGGAGAAGGACTTTGGGGTACTGGTGGATGAGAAGTTCAATATGAGCCGGCAATGTGCGCTTGCAGCCCAGAAAGCCAACTATATCCTGGGCTGCATCAAGAGAAGCGTGGCCAGCAGGTCAAGGGAGATGATTCTACCCCTTTACTCTGCTCTTGTGAGACCCCACGTGGAGTATTACGTCCAGCTCTGGAGCCCCCAACATAGGAAGGACATGGATGTGTTGGAGCGGGTCCAGAGGAGGGCCACAAAGATGATCAGAGGGCTGGAGTACCTCTCCTATGAGGACAGGCTGAGGGAGTTGGGGCTGTTCAGCCTGGAGAGGAGAAGACTCCAGGGTGACCTTATAGCAGCCTTCCAGTACCTGAAGGGGGCCTACAGGAAAGATGGAGAGGGACTTTTCGCAAGAGTGTGTAGTGACAGAACAAGGGGGAATGGCTGTAAACTAAAAGAGGGCAGATTTAGATTAGATATTAGGAAGAAATTCTTCACCATGAGGGTGGTGAAACACTGGAACGGGTTGGCCAAAGAGGTTGTGGCTGCCCCCACCCTGGAAGTGTTCAAGGCGAGGTTGGACGGAGCTCTGAGCAACCTGGTCTAGTGGAAGATGTCCCTGCTCATGGCAGGGGAGTTGGAACCAGATGATCTTTAAGGTCCCTTCCAACCCAAACCATTCTATGATTCTATGACTCTATGATTCTATGACAGCATCTGTCCTGGGTTCGGCCAGGACAGGTTTAATTTTCACCAGAATCCAGGAAGGGACACAGCCGGGCAGGCTGACCCAACCTGGCCAAACAGAGCAGGGTATTCCATATAATGTGCCGTCATGCTGGGTTCTGGCTCTGGGGGAGCTGGGCAGCGGGAAGGAGTCGTGGCTCGGGCGGTGAGAGCGGCTCTGTGCGTTCTGCGGTTTGTGTTTTCTCCTTATCGGTGTTGTTGTTGTTACTGCTCCCTTTGTTTGCTGTTCTGTTAAACTGCCTTTATCCCGACCCACCAGATTTTGCCTATCTCTTGCCATTCTCGTCACCACCCTAGTGGGTGAAGGGGCAGCAGAGCATCCTCGTGGCCCTTTTGTTGCCAGCCACAGCCAAACTATAACAGCATCCAACACTGCTCAGGAGCACCAAGTGAATCGCAGGGGAAAAACAGTTTAAAAACACAGGGAATAATGCCTTACTAACTTTCCTGGAGATCAGCCATCCTGGGCCCTGTGCTAGTACCGTCCTGCTGGCCAGAGCTGCTTCACCCATGCATTCCAGGTCCATATGCTATGGGGACCCCCCAGGTGTGGCCTCACCTGCCAGTGAGTTCCTCCGGAACCTTCCAGAGCACCCAGCCCCACAGCTCCGGCGGGGAGGATGGTGACTGTGAACCTCAGCTGTGTGTCACCATCCTTTCCAGGGACTGAGGGCAGAAAAACCTGCCTTGAGAGAGCCCAGCAGTGCTTTGTGTGGGCACAAGGGATGACACAGGCTTTTTGAGCCCAGGCAGCCTCCCTAGCCCATCTACCATCCACTAACTTGGCTATTTGACTGGGGTTGCCATTATTAATCATTTAAACCTTACACTCAGGATTTAGGCAAATTTCTAACTCTCGGGATTAGGACAAGCTTTGAATTTGAAGGACAAAGCCACAGGTTTTGGGCTGCAGGGCCTGTTTGGCCTGACAGGTGTTACACAGTTATGATGCACCAGCTCCTCGCACCACAACCACTGCTAATCCCAAGCTAATAAACTGGCAGAGGTTAGTAATCCTAATGGCCTGGTGCATCTGAGGGGGACACAGTGGGGAAGGAGAAATTGAAAGGACACACAAATCAAGGATTGTAATGCTGCTGTTTGTAAATAGATTACGTGCAGCTAACCTGCTGGACACTGGGTACCACATACAACAAGGAACAGATTTCGGACCTGCGAGGTCCACAGCCCAAATACAAGTCAATTAAACTATCCCAGAAATTTTTAAGTTAAAAAAAAAATTAAAAATGGATAGCACCATCTGGTATCTATTTCCATTTATCAATTTTTCAGTTAATTTTTTTAATAAAGTGGGACACATGAAGATATTAAGACAATTAGAGGTATTAAGATAAAAACTCCAACTGAAAAAAAATTCCACACTAAAAAATGTTTTTCTTTGTGCAAAATGGATAAATTTTAATTATAATAAGTATTATACAGATATTAAACGGTATTTTTTGCCAGTGATCTAAGAGAGAGATGTCCAGAGCTATTAAGTGTAGAGATGAAATGGATAAGCCACAAATGCCCCTTTTATAATTGTTAACTGTGTGCATCCCACTTTTTCGTTAATGAGTTGTCTATAAGATAGCTGAGTATAACTAGAATGTAAATATTACCTTATCAATTAAGTACACTTCTTCACACACAAAACATTATTCAGTGGCAAAAATTGCCCTGTTGCTTTCTATAAAATATACTTTCCCTAAAACCCATGTTGACAGGTATTGATTATATAAAGCCAATAACATTAAAGAAAGGGAGCAGGATTTCTGTGCTATGCACAGAAATGCTATAATTAGAATTAATAACCACATGAATCTATGGTAGCCTTTTCAGAAGTATAGCTATGATTTTTGAGCTTACTAGCACTGCATGTCAGGGGTCTGCAGTTACTCTGAGCTCACTACATATACTTGGTCTAAGTACTATAACACTGATTTTGTCCACTTACTCACGACAGGGAGCATCTCACCCTCCAGGGACCTGTTCTTCCTCCCTGTACAAAGCGAGGCAGAGAACAGAAGCATTTGAGAGTAGCCCACATTGGATTAATTTGTTGTGGGGTGATAAGAGTCTCTCTTGCAGGATGAGAGTGGTCCACACTTCTTTCAGCAGAGATGGCAATTCAGAATCTCTACAACTGCACTCTGCCTATTTTCTTAACGTATAAAGAGAAATGAGTCCTTCTGTCATGTTTTGACAGACATAGAAAACAGCAACTAAACCAAGAGTGAATTCTGGTTAAATAAGTAATTATTTTGTCTTCTGCTGTAACTCTTAGCAAGGCAGAGTGAACCTTTTAAAAGATGTTAATGTCTGTGGTAAATTAGGAAAAATATCCATTTCCATTTTAACCTCTAAAGTAGTTGATATTTCAGTGGATATACAAGCTACCATGATGTTACTCCTGTATATTCTTTATTCCAAGTGGAACTCAACTGTGTCCCAAAACCAGAGAAAAAATTGAGTCTGTCACCCATAGGTACTTAATAATTCTACTTCATTGTCTGCTTTCTATTCTTATCATGTGAGCATCACAAAAAATTACTCTCTGATGGCATGACCAGCTGTGAATTCAGCTTTCCGCTGTCATCAGTGTCTTGATCTAACCTTCCATTATCTCAGTGAAATCTCTAATTAAAGTCCATATTTCTATCCTTATCTTCCAGCCTACCCAGGTTCTTGAAATAAGTTTTGCAGGCAGTCTAGAGTGCTTCCTTTTCTCATTAGAGAGTTGAGAGCTCATTAGAACACCATTTCACTGAGTGTAAACATTTCTGCTTTGTATGCAGTTCTAGAAAAATGCAGTCTGGTACAGTTATATTTTACTTGATCAAGCTATTGGAATTCTTCAAGCATTTGATGTGCTTTTATGAGGGGACACATGTAAGTGTCCCCTTGTATGCCGGATCACCTCTCTGAAGTCCCAGCAACTAGATTTTTCTTTCCTTTTAGTCTTCATGTAATAAAATAATGTGGCAGATGCTCTCCTAAGCTTATTGAGAGGTATGTGGTTCTGAAACCTGGTTTTGCCTTACTCAGCCCCTAAGTGCTTGATAAAGAATCATTTATCTTCTTTTTTTATCCACTAAACTGTTGGTTTCCCTTTATACCACTGCTTCAGAAAATATGTATAGTGTAGAAAAAATTACTGGAAGAAATTTGGTATTCTCTTGTCCAAAGTCACGCATTGTAACCCCACGTCCAGATGCACCAGTACAGGCCAGCCACTAGGTCGCCCTTTATTAACGCAGTCTTCTAAGATTAATTTCTTTAAATGGCGAAGAGGAAATTCTAAAACTCTTCTGCTTCTGGAAGTTTCTGGTGCTTAAGGAGCTGTTCTGAAACAACAATCTATATTCAAAGACCTCTTTCAAAAGGCTGAACTTCAGAATTAGCCCTTAGCTTCATGTTTCAGACTGCAGGGCAAAAGAGTGGCAACTATTCAGTCATGCAATTGCCATTTGCAAGAGCTTTGTTTTCTAAGATAATTAGAGTTCTTTCAGGAGTCGTCCAAAGGTATTGACAAATGAGATCAATAAATCTACTGCTACTGTTGTTCCAGATCTGACTCACAACTTATTTTGCTAAGGTTATATCTGGATGAACTAGAATCAGAAAAAAATACAAGCTCAGGCTGTTGTCTTATCAAAACATGTCAAGTTTAACTATGATGCCAATAATCTCTTGGTCATTTAGCTTTAATTTACTCTTCTGTAAAAGTAAAAAACCAAATTTCTATACAGAATTAAACTAGATTTTGTTTAATCTCATGGCCTGTCTCCTTGAATATTTATACTAGATGCTTCAGCAAGACATGCAAGAACCTGGAGTGAGCAACAGTCAAAGGTTAGGCGACTGCTTTATAAGCCCTTCAGTAGTACACACAAACACATTCTGTAAATGGGCTGGAGCCCATGGAGGATATTGATTGCCAAATACTTTTTTAAAATTGAGCCACTTTTTATGATAACTTTTTATGAAACCTTTTTATGAATTACCTGCTGATTAACATTTTGCTCTATTAAAAGCATTGCCCTGTGTCATGAGTCTGAAGCCTAAAATTATAGGATGTGGGGCTTTTTTGTCCTTTTCTTGACGTTCTAGATATGTCTTCTATAATTTGGTCTTGTATGCTTTTAAAACCTTGAGCGGTTTTCCTGCCATTCCTTGATAATCTTAATTTATTTTTCTTTGGGTTGCTACATTATGTAACCCTTTAATGCAAGAAGGAATATGGAAAATACTGTTATTTACTATCTTTGTAATATCTTTAGGGTACTACTATGATGAAAATAGCATAGTTTTTCTGAGTAATACACGTTGGCTGAACCAGTAGTAAATTTGTTGGAAAGATATTAAATTATTTTGTTGGGCTCCAACTTTTGTAGTTAACGTATTTTTCTAAAAAACGGTAGAAAATAAAATGTTAAACAAAGCTCCCTTCCTCTGTAGGCTTGTGCAACACCCTGAACACTGATAGACTGTGTTTGAGATCTTGATAGATTTAAAACATGAGGTAACTTAGGACCTCAGACTACAACCACCTTCCTCAGTATAGTTGGGAGAATGACGCTGAAGTGAGTGGAAGCCCCAGATCCACAGCATATGTCAGCATCAATAAGATTGTTGCAAGACAGGTATAAATCTTCTGCAAGATCTTTGTAGGATCTTGTGGACGTCTTTCCCTAGAAGGTGTCCTTCCCCTGCATGTGGAACACAGTTCACAGGATTTTTTTGTCACTTCACTCTTCTCAGATCACAATCAATGGAATCTAAGTTCACTCTCGTTTTTACAATATCATACTGGTGAATGTCAATATTGTTAGCATTTGTCCAGCGCATTTTCCATCACCACCTTGTTGCACTGTGGTGATATCTTGCTACCCACACAGAGACTTTTGAGAACATCTGAAACACCACCATGTGTGTGTGACAATTGGTTTCAAGATCAACTGCATACCACGAGATAAATCAATCAAATCAATTTGCCTCATAGTAATCCACATATAGAGCTCACATAACAGTTTATCACACACTTTATGACACACAGAACATTATTCTTCACCTTTGCCACTTAGCTAACAGATTCTCTAACACCTTGTGACTGAGTAACTCGAGCTGACACCTGCATACTTGCATTTCAGTTCATAGTAGTTTGCAAGTGTCCACAGATTGAACTTGATTTTCCTCCAACCTACACCAGTTCACTAAGGATAACAGTCTGACCACCCACAGTTATACTTGCATGGAAATCCACAAGAGAAGAACCTGAGTGCATGAGCATATTGTTCATCTTTATTAGAAAACATTTCTGAAGCAACCAACTTGCTTTGTCAGTCTAATGCCTGTATGTATATCCCATATATACATATGCAGAGAGACATCCATTTCTACAAGCTGTTGTATGTCAACATACTTTGCCTCCATAGACACTGGAGTCAAGAGTGTTGTTGCATGTAACTGTTGGGAAATCTTCTGCAGCTGCCACTGTGGAACAACATGCTCTTGTTGTCAAGGCAATGATATAAAAAGGTATCATGGAACTGTGTATAGTATAACAGTTGAAAGAAAGCTAAGAAAAACTACATAGATCATGGCAGCAAGCTCTATTCTTATTTAAGATAATGCAGACAAATAGTTCAAATGAAATAAAGCCCAATTCTTTGCTTAAAAGAATTATGAGGACTACTCTATGTACATCATACAAAGCACCATTTTTTTCATGCTGTATTTATGTTTAAGAAACTTTTATTTTGGCTACGGAATGCATATTTTATTATTCTATAAAGGGTGGTTTTATGTTGAAAAAAGTCCAACTGTTATATTACTTATGTAAATTTTATGTACCCGCTTAAACATTGGAAGAATTTTGTGGTAATAACACATAGTGGGACATTTTAGTGACACTATTCCACTTCTTTTTTCAGTCCCTACTGTAACTACTTAGAGAGAGTACTTCTTTCCTCTAAGGAGATGTTGATGTTTTGTCCTGATTTTGACAGTAATGACAGCAGAACTATACAACCCTTTCACCACTTCAGTTTCCCTAGAATTAAGGAACACGATAGCACTGCAGCATTTCCAAAGTGGGTCAGTACTGAGAAGTTGAGTTTTTTGGCTGGCACTGATTCAGAGATGCAGCCCTGATGTAGGAAAGCAATCAGGCTGTATTTCTAATAACTGTGATTACCACACAAATGAGTTTAAAATTTGTGGTATGATATCTTTCAAGTCATCAATATCAGTGCCAAAAATCTGTCTGAATTTAAATTGCATGTCACATATTTAAGGTGTAATCTACATAGTATGTACAAAACAGAAAACATCTATGATACCTTGATTTTCCCGTGGGGAAAGGCACAAAAATTTTACCATGGTCAAAAGAAACTGCAGGTGGACGTGTGTTGAACATTAGATTTCCAGAGCCAGAAAAGCTGAATCCACATTCCAGAATGCACTGAGAATCAATATACATATTAAAATTTTTTGGAGAGAACTGTTACATTCTCATTCTCAATGGATGTGTTAGCTCAACTTGTGACTTCAAGGACCCTTCTGGTAAAAAGATTGTTTTCTAATCTGAAAGCATTGCAGACATGGCACATGTTGTTGATGTTAAGCTTGGCATTTTTGATACGTGGTACTGTTTTGTAAAAACTGTACTGTCACTGTAGTTCTTTATTATTGAATACTCTGTATATATCACAGTAAATTTTGATGTACACAAATAATACAAATGGAGCTCTGTGTGCATAAATGCTTGCAGAATTAGGATCTATTTTTATTCGTTCCATTTTACTACTCCCAGTGAGATCTGCATCATGCTAAATCATGTTATGAGCATTTTATACAGCAAAAAGAGGCACTTACACTTAAGCATGTTAAATACAGAAGTAAGGATTAATAGAAAATTATTGCTGTGTTCCCGTGTTCTTCCTTTGATTCTCTGGTCCTACTGAGTATTTTAACAACAGATGCTATGATCATCAAGTATTCATTTGCTGGAAAATTCATGAATTTTGAAAAAATGTTATTGCTTTGTAATACTAACACTGAGCATCAGCATCAGTAGTTCACTATTTCTCCTCACTTTAAAATGTAGCTTTTTTTTTTTGAATTCCAAGACAAATTCCAGCTTAAATTTTAGATGTCTTACACCTGTCAAAAGTTAATTTATAGACATGTTCTAATTTTACCGGTTTGTGAGTTTTTCACACATTTTCCCCATCTTTCCGTCGCAGAGTGATAATGGATTTTTGAGACATTTTAAATGGTTAAATATCCGCAAAGTGAGCAGGGTGACAGTTTAATGTGGTTCATTTACATCAACTACAGTACAAAAGAACACAAATGTATCATGGAGTCACAGCAAAATAAGGCATAATATTTAGTGGAAATGGTGTACTCATGCCAACAGAAATAATGATAATTATACCATAACTTACATCATCTTCTATGTACATAACTCTTGCCACTATTCTGTGTCCTACAAATCACATTAAGATTTGTGATGAGATAAAAACCTTGATTATATGAAGCATATGATGATGAATTCATTTTAATATGCTTAGTTTCCTTTTTATGGTTCTAAAAAGTAGCCAAAACTTACCCTTTTTAATATAGCCTGAGAACCATTTTGAATTTATCCACAGCCATTTTTTTTGGCGTAAAACATAAGTTTGATTTTGTTCAGTTGTGTTCCTGCATTGTACATCCACAATACAGTATTAATTGCATAACATTAAGACTTTTGAATGGAATGCATCAAGTAATGATTTACAAATTGGATCAAAACAGAAAAACTTCTGTGTTGGTGACCTTATTCAGTCATGTTACAATTCATGTCTCAAATCCAAATACAGTTCCACTTTCAGTTCTAGGTTTAACATAACAAATCGGAATGGTCTGTCCTGGAAAAATCATCTCCTCAGGCTGAACACATGCACTATAATATTAGAAATAAATATTTTTGCAATACATTACCCAGAGCCAACTCTGTATATGATATTCCATTACATTAAGACACTTCCTGATATAATCAGCAGACAACTAAGATTGATTAATCAATAAGTGGGCATGGCCTTATTACTGTGAACAAATTAGACAACTCAAGATGCATTGCTTTATAGGCAAGAATTCTTCTTTATAAGTATTCTCCATAATTGATTGTAGTGACCTTTTGGCAACATTGAAAAACATCCTCAATTAATAGGCTACTTTTGCAAAACAGATCCTAGTGGGGAGAACTTTGTGGTTTGCACTGTAAGACTTCAGAGAAAAGGAGGAAAATGTTTTTTAAACCTGCTCAGCTGGAAGAGGATGATAGCTGTAGTTTCTGAAACAGTTTTTGTTTAATAAAAATAATGTAAAGAAAATTTAGCATTGATAGAGTATTTCAACAGCCACATCACTGACTGAGTTCTAATATGTTGGTCCTTCTGTTGTGGGAGTACCTAGGAGTTAACTACAGCTCTTGAATTATTGTTAAATGCAAATCAGAAGTTGTTTTGTAACAAGCATACTAACTCAGACTCTTTGTTTATAATGCACACTATATACCAAAACCTATTATACAGAGCAAGTGAAAAGGGAAACAAGAACGTATGGCAATAATGGCAATGGTCCAGGGACAAACAAAACTGCTTCTTTTCTCCGCCCTAGTCTTTGGTGGAGTACATACTCAAGCACTGTATTTAAAGATTATTTCACTGGCAACCATGCTTAAGTCTTCAACTAACTCACTCATGATATTAACAGACCTTCTGTTTCAAAGTCTTCTAGTTACTTCTCCATACCTCAACTTTTCAGATTACGAAAATATTCAGAGTGAGTTTAAAAAAATGCACAAACATATCCGTTTCAAGCCAAGCCTTGAGGGGGGGCACCTGAGGTGACTTGCTTGCAGAAAATCGATGCAAAAATATTCACATTTACTTAGTACTCTTTTTCATGGAAAAGTAAGCCTTTTTAAAGTGATATGGAAACTGGTAAAGATTTGGTTGTTCAAGCCTGATTTCAAAGTTAAGATCTGGGAAACAAAAAAAAAGATTGGAAGTAGCAAATTAAAAGAAATAAAATTTTTGGTCAAATGAAAAGTATGGGAATGAAGATTCTTTAAAGATTCCCTCTGCTTTGGGCTGGGAAAAGGGAAAAGAGAAATAGCAGGATTAGTGCTCTGGGATTAGGGGAACAGGTATAACATTTATCTTCTGAATATCAGATCATCCAGTAAAGAAATACATCTTCCCCCTGCCACCCCCCTGCACATTTTTCCTCTCCATTTAAAGGGTCAGACTCTTGCTGTACTGTTAGCACTGGACTAGCTGCCTTTTGGAGCATGGAAGAGTTTTTGTAGTTGTTGTCATTTTTTTTAACTCAAGCTGATTAAAGGAAATAGCATTTTCCCATGAAGTCAGAGTAAGGATTGATCACCTCCTTGGAAGAAGTTGTTGTCGGCTAACCCAGGAAATTTCAAATAAATTTGCAGGCCAGTTAAAGACAAACAGCTCGAATCTTGTCTTTCCTCCTCCTAAGCCAATGCTCCGTCCCACATGAAACCCAGACGAGCCTTGTAGTGCTAAGCTACCTTGAGAGCTGAATCTATCTACTTTCACTCTAAGACTTGCAAATATGTACAACAAAAAAGTTCAATCCATTTCAGAATGAAAATATAAGGCTTACCCTTCCCATCCAGCAAGCCTTCTCTTGATGGCCTTGTGTGTAACTGTTTATTTTTATCAGTTTACAGGCTGTAAACATTTCAGTGTGCAACGTCCTGAAGGAGAGTATATCTGCAAACTTTTCCATCTTAGTTCAAGAATTTATATTTAAAAAGGAGGATTGAGATTAGTCATGATTGCATCACAAGAATTGATTGAAACCTTGCACAATTTTTCAGGCACAGCATCTGTATAAACTGGCCTAACAAAAAAAAAAAAAAAAAAAAAAAAAAAAAAAAAAAAAAAAAAAAAAA
>Ga0065711_1045919_pt1 | contig 13193 bp, 16 predicted proteins | sample Hoacrofraction12_FD_59098 | JGI IMG/M metagenome (GOLD analysis project Ga0065711, IMG submission 59098) | Hoatzin crop microbial communities from Cojedes, Venezuela - Epithelial fraction 12 v2 (version 2) | ecosystem: Host-associated > Birds > Digestive system > Esophagus > Crop | place... | reverse complement strand
ACTTCCTGTGCCTCAGTTTGTGCCCATTGCCCCTTGTCCTGTCACTGGGCACCACTGAAAAGAACTTGGCCCCATCCTCCTGACACCCACCCTTCAGATATTTGTAGGCATTTATAAGGTCCCCTCGCAGACTTCTCTTCTCCAGGCTGAACAAGCCCCGTGTTTCTGCCTAGTAATCAACAGCGAATCAGAGGAAAGCATCACGGGCAAGGGTGCAGCCTGGGGTAGTCTCTGTACCCCACAAACCAGCACTTTCCTTGGGTAAGAAGAAGGGCAACAGGAGCCAAGGCTTCTCTCCACGGGCAGCAGAAAGGAACCAGACCCTCTGGCAGGCTGCAGAAGGCCAGAGGAGCAGGTGGTCTGCAGCACCTTCTCTCCCACAGGACAGCCAGCCCTTCTGCCTCACCCACGGCCACGCAGGAGCAGCATGGTGGCACGGCTCCTGCTAGCGAGGACAACGAGCCCTCAGTGAGGCCAGCCCAGGCGTGGGGCTTTGGAGGACACAAGGTACCTGTGATTCCCTTGGCCATCTGAGGCAGCGGTCCAGACTACCTGAAGTGACACTGAGGCTGAGGGCACTCTGCTCTCCAAGCCCACAAGCTTCCACGCCAGATGGGTCCTCGGGCAGGACTTCACTCCCCTTCCAACCAAACGACTTGTGGTAGAGAACAGGAAACGAGAGAGGGATGAGGGGTGGTCACACCCCAAATGTAGATGGAATTTGCACTCCCTTGGTATTTTGAGACTCTAGCTGGATGCAGGGATGAGATGAGGGCATTGAGGGCATCTTAGTTTCTCAGCTGCTGCATAAGCAGATTAACTTTACGTGCGGCTGATCCATGGAGAAATGGATCAGCAGGAGTCCCTGACAAAGACAGATTTCTCCCCGACTCACATTCTGCTTGCTCACAGTAAACACACTGGATGATGTTATTTACATGACCTATCTTCTCTTCTCTGACTTGCATCACTTCACTACTCAACCTCCAACCTGGGTCGCAGCCATCCATTAAATTAGGCCCACTGCTGAAGCAGCCCTGACAGTCATTTTTCTTCCTGATCTTGCTGTTCCCCCCAGGAACGCTCTTGACACCGACCGCAGTCCACTGGAAAAAGGATTTAGAAGACAGAAAAGTAAATCAATTGCTGTGAAAGCTCCATCACCTTTCCCCATCAGAGGAACAAGAACTGAACTCCCAACATGCCCTCCAAGAAGGAGGTAGTGAGGTGAGAAGGCACCAGCCCCACTCTGCTCCCGGGAAGAGAGAAGCTGAGTCTTGAAGAGACCACTCCTGTCTCTCCCAGTCAGCAACTGCTCTGCTCCTTGGGAAACTCATGAGTGTGCGACAGGTACAGTAGAGGAAGGTAGGAGGACACAGGTGAAGGTATCTCCCACAGCAGGAAAGCAGCTCTGGCTGTTTGAGATGTTTCCCTATGTCCACCTACCCTCCATTTTCCTCTGCCAGAGCCTGATGTGACGCACCTCGTTCACAGCAGCAGTCACAAGGACAGCGCTGGTACGCAGCCAGCCTGGCTGTCTCCCGCGGCATTCTCCTTTGCTCGCTCCCATGCAGCATTAACAACCTCCCGTGAGAAGCTCCTCGTGGCAATGGCTTGTCTTCAGTGCCCTTCTGATGCTCGGAGTGGTCTGAGTCAGCTCACCCCAAACTGCCAGCCCAGAGCAACCCTGCTGAAGCTAACGGAAATTTACTGCCGTGTATTCCGCGGAGTCACTCCAGGCTCACACCACGGGAGCACAATTGACCCTCTTGTTCTGCATCTCTTGGCTCAGAGGGCTTAATTAGACTGAACACCAAAAAAAACAACAAAAAAAACAACAAAAAAAAAGAGTGACAAGAGGGAAGCTATCTGGCACTTAAAGAGCAACAAAAAAACTTGAAGCGGGTATGTGGCAGAGGACAAGGAGCAAAGGCAAGAACAGGGAGAATCCTATTCACAGTGGCAAGGAAATCAAAATTTTCTCTGGAAGCATTATTTAAATAATCTGTAACCTAATTTAGCACATCAAAGGCTGTTCAGTTTTTCAGTGCCCTGGCCAGACATGGTACTTCAGTCCAGCTCTAACTTCCAAGGACGCAAGCACTTCCCTGCATTTAGTGGAACCATTTGCTCTCAAAAACTTCTCACATTTCTGACCTATGCCAGCTTTTCCTTAACCTGGCTTGATGTTCCTTTGCCTCTGGGAGTAGGGCTGAGCAGAGCACTGTGCTGGAGAGGCAGTAAATATCAACTGTTGCAATTGCTGCTGTTTTATTGACACCTAAATTAAACCAGAAACACACACTTTCCATATAATTGAAAATATGTTAATGCACAATGCACATGGACAGCTCTTCTAGTTCTCAGCTCAATAAACTGTTGCTTTTCCTACACTGAAATGCCAATTCCTCTTACAACAATAAAGAAAAGCTGCCAAAATTCTCATCGGTAGTTATCATTCAAATCCTGGTTTTTCTACAGTGAAGGAAGAAATAAATACATGAGATTCTCAAGTATGATAAAAAGTGCTTTCCAATCCATGTGTTCTAACAATAATTTGTTTTCTTTTTTGTTTAGGACAAAGGAAGGTGCTCTTAAAATAAGACTTGGGAATACAAAAGCATGTTTCAAGTTCAGGTCATGGTTTGACACACAGAGCAACAACCTATGACGCTCAATTTGTGGCTTGCTTAGTCTACAAGTGCAAAACAAACCCACCCGAACCAGGAATCATAACTGTAAACTAAACGAGGTACACGAGCAGCGGAAGGAATTGGTCTGCTGGGACAGTGGTTCTCCTGCACTCGGATACGTGAATCGTAATCACCTGCTCGCAACAAATGACTCGGTGCTTTAGAGCTCTTGCCTTGGAATTGCCATTCCCAATTGTCTTCCAGAGCGTGAGTGGTAAACAGCAGCAGCCATTTGTGTCTAAGTGAGGAAGAGCAAAAGAATTAGCCAGGCGCCAGTACTACTCCTTACGGCCCAGTGAGCTCTCATTGAATCTCTTAAACCTTAATAAGCCTTTGGCCTTAATTGCCGATTTTATCTTAACCTAGCACTTAGGCCGTAATTGCTGAACAGTTTGCAGCAGATTCACAGCTCTTCCATACAGAGGGAAGCCTTGCTGCGGTGCCATGGGCTCCTCTGCCCATCCCGCCCGCTGCCGACGTGCCAGGCTGTGCCACGGCGTCCCACCACCTCCCCAGGACGCGACCATCCTTGCCAGAGCAGCTCTCGTCAGCGGGAGCGAAACGATCTTCTCAGAGCTCACGGTCCGGCTGCCTGGGGCACGGCCCAGAGCCCTCGGCACACCCGCGGCTGCGGGGCGGGCTGGGCACGCCAGCCGGAGCTCGGCTTGGTCTGTGAAACGCACAACGTGCTCAGCTCCCGCAGGTTTCCCAGGGACTTGGCAGCGCTCCTCACAGGACTGGTTCCAGCGACCACAAAGAGAGAGTTTATGTGAACCTTCACGTATTATGACAAAACCGTTGGGCTGTTTGATGCATAGAGCAGAAGCTTCCCTGATGAAGCTGGGGATGCTTAAATGCCTTAAAATCTTGGTTTCAAGCTATTCTTAAATTTAGTACAGGCAACAATAAACATAAACCTGCCACCATCCCAGCCACTTCATGAATCCATCATTTAAGCAGCACTCATATTATCAAATTAATACTTCTAAAAAGATCTTTCATGACAGCCTTTTTGAAACCAAAAGCCATTTATCAGAAAGTGTCTCAATATAACACAATGTACCAGACAGAAGGTGTTTTTTTTTTCCACAAGACATACTTATATAATGGAGAATTGTCTTTTTGAACCTCCTATGATATAGAGTTAAATTAATTCTACTATAACCAGCATAACTTTGCAGATGGAGTCTTTATTAGAAGGCAATTCCAGCAACCATAGTTGAGAAAGGGCTTCATTCTCCTGGAGAGAGTAAAAATAGAGAGCACCTGCCCTTGGAATATATAAATGTATATATTATGACCACCATCATCTGGGGAAAGTGAGGTAATACATACATTTTGATGCATTTTGTCGAAACTTTAAGGGCATGGTCTGAAACTTGTCTCATCCTGGACTTTCTCTAATTCCCACAAATAAATCCAGTAACAATTAGCAACACATAGATATATTTGTGTGTGACTTCCAGAGCAATCATATACACTCCTGGAGGCAATGGCTGTATTTGCACTGCCTAAACATTTTTTTATAAAAATGCTTAAATTTTTTTTTAAAAGTGGTCCAAGAATTTTACTGGCTGTAGTAGGGCCTTTGAAATCTGGCACAGCAATACCCCCTCAAGCTAGAGAAGTCTCTTCTTTGTCCTACGAAATCTCATTTATATGTAGCAGAGTTAAATTTAAATTGTTCTTTTCCTTCTCTGCTTGTGGTCCCCAGCAACAAAACAAAAGAGTAATTGAATATGAATGTTTTGTGAAACCACAATCACGTTGTAAGCCAAAAGAACCACACCACCCTGTATTAAAATACTTGTCTTCACTCCTGCTGAGCCACAGCTGCTTCTTCACAGCGCATGTAACCTTGTCCCTCCAGAAGCAGGGAATCCCCAAAAGCTTTCTGCACCTCCTCGGGGTCCAAGGGTACTTTCTTGTCTGCTCTGGGCTGCCAGGAGGTGAACCGAGCTCAGGTGTAAAGCCATTTCCAGCGCGACACTCACTCTTCATTTCCCACACAGACAGTTCCCTGCAAACGGGGAGTCTAAATCAATGCTTTTCCTTTACAACAATTATTCACAATAACCTACAGGAGCTCCTGCCAACATCTGTGGTTTTTATCCTTGCTGCAAATGTCATTTGCTATTAAAGGAACTTCACAGGCACCTCAGAGCTGCATACAGAGCTGTGACTGCCTCTATTAAAAGAGAAAACAAACTTATGTGGAAATGTTATTCAGAGAAAACACCTTTTTTTCAAAATGCCAAACCCTGCACTGAACCTCCCCAGCTGCTCCTCACGAACAGATGCGCTCCCTGCTCCCGACCTGGACAGGAGCTTCCAGCCAAACACTACTCCCTGGATACAGGCGTACTCTTCAGACTAGTTCTTCTTCAGAAAGCGCTGCCATTTGGTGAGTCAATCCCAGGCGTTCCTTGGCTCGTTTTCATAATGCAACATGTTATACCAGATTGATTCTCATACCTCACTCCAAATTATTTATTCTCAGAAAGATTTCCAAATCTCAGATGTCCATAAACAAACTTCATGCCATTTCAGCTATAAAAAACTACTGATTCTATTGCACCTTCTTTTCAAGTTGTTCCAAGTGCCATCTTTACCCGTAAGAGATAAAAGCAAACATTTTCCTCGGAAGTCAACATGCCTCAATTGTCTTCTGCAGCCAAAGCTACATTTTGTTTCAGGGATGGGAAAGATGTACCCGAGATGCCTGTGAATTTAAATCAGATCCAAGTAAGCCTCCCGGTCCCTCTCTGCCCACACTCCTTACCCTGACCCAGGTATCACAAGCCATTTAGTCTTTCTTCCCCCACCCTTCTCTTTTCTTTCCAGCTTTCCCTCCCATTTCTTTTCTATTTTTCCCTGTCAGTATTTGACTGGGTTTGCACAGCTTTAATTCCTGCTGCAGGTAGCCCTCCATCCCTATAAAATGATACCTTGCCGAGTAGATCTACCCAAGGACGTGCTAAAAAGGGAAGCCTGAACTGATGGGCTGCCTGTCTGACCTCACGCACGGCAGCTCCCCTTCTTGTCGTTACTCCCAGGACAAAGGACCCTTTTGATGCATGACAGGAGTGTCTATACAGTTGTTCAAATACCGCAAACTAACTAAAAATAAGTCAGAAAAAGCAGCAGCACAGAATTTGACTAGCTAATATGCATTAATACGCACTGCTTTCTTACAACGTACACTTGTAGTGTGCACATGTATGGGCAGGCACACGTGTGCATGGATGTGAAGTTCTGAGCTTTAGCAGCTTTTTTCTCCTCTTTCTATGCACTCGCTAACAGTAGCAGCCTGCTCCTCCATGCCTGCTCCAGAACCACACAAGGGAAGCAGCACCTGAGCTTTCCGAAGGTGGTGGGAGAATGGGAGCCATTTGGGATTTTGACAAGACAGAGCATTTTACCCTTAAAAGACATGAAGTCTCTTCCAAGACAGATGTTGTTAATAAAACTCAAAATTTTGTTTAATAGGTCTTCTTGTAATGAGTTTTCATAAAATCTCAAATGAAGAAAGAGTTGTCAGGAAAGTACACAATTACTCTCACACAGCATCAGATGGCAAGGCACACAAGCAGGCTGATGTAGACAGAAACATGCCCACGATATGTCATTATAGGTCACTCTTTCTTCATCTTTCTGTTCTGTTGTTTTGCTTTGAGAGGAGGAAATGTCTTGCCTTTTTGCCGAGTGCTGTAGCAGTGTACAGTGCTAGATATACTCGTTTGAGTATACATTTGCAGTGTTGATTTTGAGATAGACTGAGTTTAATTAAAACATGTAGTTTACCTGTGCCGCAACTTAATAAAATTTTATGTGAACAAACCACAAAAGTTATTGCTTTCAGACCTGAAGTCAAACCCATCAGGCAATGGTAATCAAAACAGCGGTAGCTGCTCAACGCAGAAACAGCAACCAACGGGTCTCAAAGCACGACGTTTCTGTGAGCGATGTCCTTCTCGAGCTGACAGGCATCCAGCCTGTGACAGTAGGGCAACCCACCCCTAAAAACACCTCCAAAGTGTGCTGCAAAACGACCACTCACACGTTCTCATAAAATGTGCTGAAATTGAAATTAACTGTTTTTACTAACTGCTATTCTTGCAAATGAGTAACCAAAATGCTTAACAGAATCAGCTCTAAGGTAAGTAGGTGGTAGCCACTTTGCAAGTCAACTGTACCTTAAGCATCCATCTCATCCACCAGCTGAAACCATCGTACCGGCAAAAACCCACCCCACCACCCCCTGCCAGAGTGCCACGCTGGTATGAAGAGCTTGCTGCTTCAGCTGTAGTCCTGCAGATCTGCAGGGAGATGTTAGGAGGCTCTGCTGCTCGTTTTGACAGTTGCTCAGCTTACCAACAGATGGAGTATGTTAATCAGTTTTTAACGTATATGCTGAAAGTCTGGGCTAATTTAAGTTCTGTATTCAGAATGTTTGCAAAAAATACAAACTTGTAATATATGCAAAAAAGCGCGCTTCATTCTGCTGCAGTTGGAAGGAAACAGTATCTTAGAATATTTAATTACATACTTTTAAAATCACTAGTTTCCTGTAATGCTAAATAGATTATTAAATCAGCGTTTTCTCTTATGCAGTATTCACTATTCTATATCTAATTATATATAAATTTTTTAACTCTACAGTTGTATTTCCACTATGTAAAAAGAAGAAAAAAGCCTGGAGTGAGTCAGAGCAACGCTCCAGCCAAGAAACACAAAATGAAGTCCCAGAAGGCAGCTCAGCCTAGGAATATTTTCTTAAGGCTCATCTCACTAACAGAAGAATAATTCAAGCAAACAAATACAGCTCCAGCTCTTTGGCCCCGGCTGGCCCTGCTACGCTGCAGCCAGAGCTGGTGGAAACCAGGCCAGGCTCTGCGAGGTGGCCCGCGGGGAGGCTGCTCAGTGCCACCCCCAGCACCCGCCGCCTCCTCCTGCCGCCCCACCGCTCCTATCGGCAGATGGGCGACCATCTCCTCCCCAGGCTCAGGATCCCAAATCTCCGTCTCCTATGTTCTTCACTGAAACAACTTTCCTCAAAAGCCTTGTGACCCTCCTGGCCGAACCAGTTATCCGTGCTCTCTGAATTGGCCTTAACTCCCCCCGCCCCGCTCGCAGGGGACCCCCCACACCCTCCCCCAGGGGCTGGGAGCTCCATTTACGACGAGCGCTGGGTACGGCTCGGTCCGTGCCAGAGGCCCACCTCGGACCTTGTCTCCAGCTCCGCCATCTAACCAACCGTGCAGAGCAGCACCCCTGGCGTCCCTCCGCACCCCGCCAGGCCTGGGGAGCCTGCTGCTGCCCCTGCCCCACGCCGGCACCCTCCCTTCTGCTGCTCCCCGACAACCCGCTCCTCAGCCAAGGTCACTCTCAGATATGATTTGTTCAGTATATTGATAACTGACAGGATCATTTTTTATAGCAGGACCTGTTTTCTTCTGCCTGAACTCAAATCTAAGCCCACCTTTCTGACTGTTCGCCCTGAATGTCCAACTGTTATACTTTATAGAGTGCTTTTTTTTAGCTTTGTGTTAAATTACACACATAAAATAATCAAATATATCTACATTTATCTTTCATTTAAAAACTTGCTTCAGATTCTGAAGGGATCAGAACACTTGACTAGAACAACAACTCACACTTTGTTGGTGCTTTAACTGACACAAACGTCATGGCAATAGCAATACAGAACACTAGCTCTGAAAATACCATGTGGGGCTCCTCAACGTTCCAACTTCACAGCAAAAAAAGAAAAAAAAAGAGGGGAAGTAAATAATCAGCAATTCCTTTGCAAAGTAAAACGTCTGAAGGGAAAATCAAATGTATATTATGCATTTCATCAGCAAAACCATCCTGCTTAGGGAAACCAAGCAAAGAGAATGTCTGTGACTTGCCTGTAAATGCTCTGGGAGAACGTGATGCCCGGGCGGCCCCGGAGCAGCTCGTTGCACGCAAGGCTGTGCCAGGCGACGGCCCGGCGAGCTCCAGGTACTTGTAAGTCAGCGTGCATATCCTTGAAAGTCAGTCAGCCTTTCAGGAACTTCACTGCGTACCTCTTCATCACCAGACACGGCCTCGACCCACACAAGGCACGGATGAAATGGGTTTTCCCCTCGCCCTGTCTGGTCTCGCAGCATCCAGAGGCATTTTGTTTCTCAGTTACCCTTCGCACCACGGTATGCAGCTTTCCAGCGCGTGCTCGTTTGCTAACACAGCACGCCCTCAGCGGAGAGGGACTCCTACATCCAAAACATTTTGGAATGTTTTCTGCTCACCGCAGTACTAATTAATAGGCCAGGAGAGAGCCTGCATTTTGCAGGTTATTAGCATTCAGGCCTTGCTTATGAAACGCAGGGCAAGCAAGAAGAACACATTGTTCTAGGCAGTAACAGTGCATAGATCAAAATGGCAGTTTCTTCGCTTATGAGGTTACTTTGAATGATTTCTTCATTTATAAGGGCTCACACGCTGCAGCTTATACTCCTCTGCAGCTACCACTCAGTTCTAACCATTCTTCCTCAGAAAATGTTGACATGTTCCAGAACAACTATAATTTTATATTACCAAATCTCTCCGTATCTTTATAATGTCCTAGTAATGCCAACAAAATTAATTAAATTAAATAACTTAATTTTTCTTCTCCATGACTTACAAAAAAATCCATAAATACTGGCTGCATTACGTTCTCTTTAACATCTTAATGAATATGCTGCAAGAGTTTGCTATTTTATTACTATTCTTTTGTTAAATAACACTTGTATATATTAATATTATCAGCAGCAGACAATTGGTCTACAGAACCTCGGCAAATGGCAACCCTTGTCTGAAGAGAGACTCCAGGGCCAGTTCCGAACCCCAAGGGAAGACATCTTCCCTCTGCCATTCCCCTCTCCCCTCCCGACTTCACAGCCTGGCAAGGAACTGGGACTTTTTGATCGCTGCAGCCTTTATCAAGAGCCATGCTTGCCACTGCAGGAGCACCATCACGGACAGGGTGTTCCAGCACCTCGTCACACGACCTGCCAGTCGTCACCAAGGCTCTTTATGCTTCACTGTTTCTTCCCGACCCGGCACTCCCTAGAACACCTCATTTATCCCCAAGAGGACCATGTACCAGCAGCAATTTTGCATAGCTTTATGCTTCGGCTCTCAGTCCGAAAAACACGCTCCTAGGAAAGGCCGCACAATGTCCCACGGAAGGTCCATCCATTCCCCGAGCAACGAGAAGCCAACGCTTACGAGCAGAAGCACACAGTGACCCTTTCCCTCCGGTACCCTCTAAGGGGTTTGGGGTAGGAACACAGCTGGAATCTCAACCCTGTGTTTAGCAGTCCTTGAGGACCTGCTCCTCTACTGATTTACCCAACACCTTTTTAAATTCATTTGTATTTTTGACCTCCACAACGCAGCAGTGGTGATGCACAATTAAATGGTGCAGAGGGTGGAAAAGGTACGTCCTTCTCTTTGCGCCTTGTGGTTTCACCCAGTGCCTGCTGGTTGCGCTGGCAAAAGAAACACTAAATAATCTTTCCTACTCATCTTCTCCACACCATTCCTCGTTTTAAATATCATTATCGCAGTCCTTCTCCCTGTCCTCCTTTCCACACTCCCCTGCTATCTCCTCCAACAAAAGCCGTTCAACACCTTTGGCCACCCCCACACCTGTGATCACCCCTCAGCTCGTAACCTTTTTATAGCCCTGTGATCGGAACCACCGTGTTCACAGCGCGGAAGAGCAGTGAAAATTCACACACTGACAGCATCTTCCATTTTATTCTTAATTCATATCTTGCCAATTCCCAGCATTTATTTCACTTTCCCCACCCTTTATTTTAACACCCATGAGGATAAAGGAGACGTTATCAGAGAGCGCTAGAAGCCCGCTGCGTCTGTGGTGTGATCATTTTCTTTCTCCTGTAGGCATTACCTGACATTTATCAAAATCGAACTCCTCTGCTGTTCTATTTACTCTGTTACCCAGTGTCATGCAATTCAGTAACCCCTTCTAGTCAGCTTCACTTTTGATTGTCATCAAAAATGACATATAACTCCCACAAATTACATCACCTCGCTAATAACTTTTTTTCCTCAGATCACTCACCAATATGTGGAAAAAGACAGGTCACCAACTGCCACTAGCAAACAAGCTACTTACTCCATTCTCCTAGCTTTTATCTAATTGCTAATCCGTGAGCAAACTTCTCCTCTTACTTTATAGCTTAATAGTTCAAGAACCTTTGGCAACAAACCTCAAGAAAACTTCCTTAACAATTCCCATGCGCTGCGATGATCAAATCAACCACAACCATTTGCTTTTTGACTCCTTCAGAAATCTCTAGTAAGGTCTGGAGGACTGACCTGCCTCCAGAAGAGCTGTGCTGGCCCTCTCCAAATACACCACGTGCACCCGGTGATCGACTCTTTCCAGCACCCGTGGCTTGGACCAACCCGCCTGGCCAGGCTTCTCTTTGGTAGTTCTTCAGGTCACTCCCAGACAAGCTCAGTTAAACCAGTGTCCCAGCTGCCCAGCTGGAACCGCTGCCAGCAGCTAAGTAATGCCATGTCCCAGTTCTTTTGAAATCTTCTGTTCTGGTCCTGGGTATCTCATCAGTCACTTCGAAACTTTAACTCCACTGACATTTCCAGTTCCTCCGACGTACACTCCAAGAAAAGGCTCTGCTCGGAGGAGAATCTTCTGCAGTGAACAGAAATGCAGAGTCTTTTCCACTACGGCCTTATTTCTCCCTGATCATTTCTTTTTACACTTCTGCTGAATCAGGTAAGATGGCGGGTGATCAGGTATTAATTCTAATGAACGTGAATGTTTTTCTACGCCTTCTGCAAGTTCCTCTTTGAGCTCGTTCTGGTTACCAAACAGCAGCTCCCCATTTAACTTCACAGATTGCCTTTTCTATTTCCTTTGTTCAGACACAGCTTCTGTTTCCTAGGAAGATGGCTTTTAACATTAAATAGCCTCTCCAGCTCTGTTAACGTACGCTGTTATTTCTGAGAACTTCTAGAGTGTTTTTGAAGTGACCTGTGCCTGGGCTGAGTTTATAACTGTCTTGAAGCAATGTCTGCGTTACAACCCCTTAAACACTTCTCTTTTGACAAACATTCTTGTTTCGTACAGCTCCCTTTTCCAAAGTTAAACACTACTACTGCATATTTTGACTTTCTCCATTTCTACAAGAATGCTCAAGCTGAACACGTTATGGCTACTCTTATGAAGCAGCTCTTCAACCAAAAGATTTGGAAGCATGTAAGGTTTTCATACAAGCCTGAACAAATTTTCTTCTTTGCGTCCTTCAGTTTCTCCAAGGTGCTTAAAACTTAGTTCTTGTGCTTGCATTGTGCTTCACGATGGCAGCTACACAGTGTGCACCAGACAACAGCTCGCAGCGAGGAGGTCAAGAGCCAAAGGAGCCAAAGGAGCCACGCCAAACCATCCTGCAGGACTAGCCAGGATCCTGGTCAGAGGCTGAGCTGAAGATGCCAAGAGACACGTTATCCCAACACACAATTTCAGGTTACGGTCCAAAGCGCAGGAAGAGGGAGCAGGAATACATCTTTTCCAACCTGAAAAAGAATAGACTAGGTCTGGATCATGGGGTCTGGAACATGGCTGAAATTTAACGGCAAGTTAATGAGACAAAGAAAACTGCTTGGTATTGCCAGATATGCAAAGGCAACCAGAAAACACGTGCAGGGGCCAGTTTTTACCCAGGCTGGCACAGCTCCCTGCTGCGAGGGAGGTGGTTTGGGGCCAGCTCTGGAGCTGGGAGCTCACACAAAGTGGAACAGAAATAGCTTGAACAGGAGAGGGGGAATCATCACTGGGCACTGGGTGAAGAGAGAGGTCTGAGCACACTGTTACAGGCTGGTAAGAAACCAATGTGTGTGGAATCCAGGCATAATGCTGAGCTCAAACTTGTTATGTTTATGTGTGTTTACGTTATTTAGACAAATGTTTCCTTTCTCACAGCGTTCAGGTTTGCAGAGGGGAAGTGTACCCAGAATGAAGGTTAACAGAGGGAACTTAACCCCCTCTACCTAGCTTCACAATGGAGATTTGCAGCACTTGATTCAGAACGTGAACCTACACCGCCACCTGCAGAAAGCAGACTGGCACATTAACTGGCTACCAGCACCGCAGCAATCAAAGTGCCAAAATGCAAATATTGGCATGGTATAGAAACAGGGGGGAAAGGGGATATATACGCCATGACACCGTTCTCGCAGCTGACAGATTCTGCATGAGGTGTGCTGTGGAAAGGAAGGCATCTGGTATTCCATGCCTTCAGCGTCACCCTTCTGCCTCTCCCGCATCCCCCCCACCATTTCGCAGCTCGGAGGCGATGGCGTCGTGCGCGTGCCATACCGCAGCTCACTGCAAGCCCCTTCCCCTGCCCGAGGAGCCTGGCGTGGCACTGCAGTGGGGTTATCACTTCAACCCCACCGCAGGGAAAACCCAACAAGGCT
>Ga0065711_1010708_pt1 | contig 13193 bp, 11 predicted proteins | sample Hoacrofraction12_FD_59098 | JGI IMG/M metagenome (GOLD analysis project Ga0065711, IMG submission 59098) | Hoatzin crop microbial communities from Cojedes, Venezuela - Epithelial fraction 12 v2 (version 2) | ecosystem: Host-associated > Birds > Digestive system > Esophagus > Crop | place... | reverse complement strand
TTGGGTGCATCCATTGACGACCATTTACCCCGTTTTCCGTCCAGATAAAGTTCGGTATAACCGCGGTTGAAGGTCTTTTCGGGTGCTGGGTCAAAGCCACCCGTCACTCGTCCAAACGATGCTCTGCAGTATAAATCGGGATGGGCTGCAACCAGAGCATTTAGAGCCAAGTCGTAGTATCTCGTAATATTACGGACGTAAGATATATTCTTAAGGCGTCCTTCAATCTTAAACGAGCAAACTCCTGCTTCCGCAAGGTCTTCCAACCGATTGTGAAGGTTGTAGTCCTTAAGGGATAACAGAGCTTTGTTCTTAACTATAACATTACCTTTATCGTCTACGAGGTCGTAGAGTGAACGGCATGCCTGAATGCACTCACCCCTGTCGGCGCTACGGCCATCAATGTACTCGCTTAGGCGGCACTCTCCGCTATAGCAGACGCAAAGTGCACCGTGTACAAAGAATTCTATCTCGCAGTCAACCGCGTGCCTGATTGCCTTGATTTGTTCTAGCGACAGTTCGCGTTCAAGCACAATTCGGGTGCAGCCGAGGTCTTGAAAGTGCTTAGCTCTTTCGGCATCCCGAATTGCACATTGGGTGGATGCGTGAAGTGGTACGGTGATGTCGTCCCAACCGCAAATTCTTTCGTCGCGGATAATGAAGGCATCAGCGCCAGCTTCTTGCGACTTTAGCATCTGGGCATGCATCTCGTCCAGTTCATCGTCGCGGATGCTGATGTTATAAGTAACAAATACCTTTACCCCGAATTTATGAGCATAGTCACAGAGTCGGGCTATGTCATCGAAACTATTGCCAGCTGCCTTTCTAGCCCCGAAGTCTGGGCCTGCGATATAAACAGCATCGGCACCGCAGTCGATCGCCGCGATGCCAATGTCTGCCGTTCCGGCAGGAGATAGAAGTTCTAGATACTGCAAGCAGTGCGAAATGAGTGTGCTTACTTCAGAGCGTTGAGCTGAGCCTGGGCGGATGCACCGAACTTGGCGTCGTTAACGACCTTCTGGTAGTACTCCTTAGCCTTTGCCTTGTTGCCGGCCTTCTGGTAGAGGGCTGCTACTGTAAAGGCGATGGAGTTGTAGTTGGCTGCGCTAGGTGAGAGGGAAAGATACTTCTCGAAGTTCTTGATGGCCTCTGCGCTCTTGCCCTGGCTCTGGCAAGCCTGGCCAATGATCTGGTAAGCCTTGGCGTTCTCGCCATACTTGTTTACATTGTTGGCTGCTTCGATAGCGCCAGCGTAGTCCTTAGCCTTGAGGTCGGCTGCAGCATCCTTGAGATAAAGGTTGCTGAGCTGCTTAACGGCTGCACTTTCCTGACCATTCTCGATAGCCTTCTCGAAAGCGGCAACGGCCTCTTTCTTCTTGCCAAGAGCATTGTAGGCGGCACCCAGGCGGAGGGCAGCTGCGCCATTGGTTGCATCCTCGGCGAGAACTGCGTTGTAGCCCTCGACTGCGGTAGCATAGTCCTTATCGTTGAAAGCGCTGTTGGCCTTCTGCATCAGAACCTGGGGAATCAGGTCGGCAGCTTCCTCTGCGGTCTCGGCAGCACCATAGGTGTTGGCGATGTTGATGGTCTCCTTGAGGGAAGCAACTGCGCTATCGTACTCAGCGTTGTTTACCTGCTCCTTTGCGATAGAGAACTGGATATTAGGAATGTGAGTCTTGCAATCGTTTACGATTTCTGCACCCTCTTCGCCAAGAGCTTCTGCCTTGGCAAGGGCATCCTTAAATGAAGCCAGTGCGGAAACTTTATCGCCGCTGTTAAGAGCTGTGGCCCCATTGTTGAAGATTTCGGTGACAGTAGCGAGGTCCTGGGCGAAGGCGAGGCTTGCGCTGAGGGCTACTGCTGCGATGGTAATGAACAACTTTTTCATCTTGATATAATTTTAATAGTTAACGTTCAAATTACAAATTTAGTAATTTTTGTTTTAATTTTGCAGCGACAAGAGAATATGATGCGCATTCGAATACTTTCCATACTTCTTATTTTGATGGTCTGGGCCCCTCAAATCGGCCTTGCCCAAACCCTTCCTACACTCGAAAAAGCCTCGGAAATCCAAACTGGAGAGCTTCCAAACGGCGTTTCGTATTATCTCGTCACCAATACTACTTCCAAAGGTTATGCCAATTTTGCGCTGGTGCAAAAGGAGCAGGCAGATATTTCCTCGTCAAGGGACCATCTCGGGAGCCTTCCTCACTTCACTTCTCCCACCCCTTACAACTTCCTCGCATCCCGTGGAGTTGGCTACAAGCGCTATGGCTATATCTCCTACCCCGATGGCAGCGCGGTCTTCAGTTTTGAAGATGTTCCAATCTTCGATTCCGCTGCATCGGATTCTACACTTTTGTTGATTTTTGATTTAATTCAGACATCTGCAGCCCCGCAGGCAGTAATCATCAGCGGCGACATTGAGTCCGCAGGCTTGCCCGATAAAATAAGAATGCTATCCCTCACGACCCTTGGCCAGAGGCCTTCTACGGTAAGATACAAGGACCACGAGTGGAGGCCTTCGTCCAAGATGCGCTTCGTCCACACCCGCAACTCTACCCGCAACGTGGCAGAGGTGCAGGTGGTATACACTTCGCCCCGTCCTTCCAAGGAATACCTAAACACGGCCCAGCCGCTTGTGAGCAGGATGTATTCCACCATTCTGGGCTATATCTTCCAGAAAAGAGCCACGCAGGCCTTTCTGAAGGCAGGTGTGCCGCTGGCAGATACCTACTTCCGTTACACTTCGGGATCGGAGAGTTCTTCCGACGAGAAGTACCGCTTTGCTGTGTACACGGACTCGTCCAAGGTAGAAGAAGCCACGGGCGTGCTGGCCCATCTGCTGGCCGACCTGGATGTGCACGGAGCCGGCTTGCAGGAGTTCCAGGAGGCCCGCAGCCGACTTGTAACAGAGTCAACCCTGAACACGACCATGAGCAACAGGGCCTATGTACAGAAGTGCGTATCGGCCTTCCTCTACGGGTCAGATTTGGCATCACCCAGCGCGATGGGTGAGTTCTTCAAGGACCGCCAACTCCCCGCATCCAAGGACCTCGACCTCTTCAACCGCTTTGCTGCAGCGGTGCTTGACCCCGAAAAGGGCCTGACCCTGAATGTCCAGACCCCTGGCGCAGAGGTGCAGAAGGACAGCATCACCGCGGCCTTCCGTGCGGGCTGGGAGCCATCTGCAACCCCTCCCGACATTGAATACGGCAGCACTCTGGCCGATACCCTAAAACTCTACACCCCCAAGGGCCACAGGGCCAAGATTTCCTCGGAAGATACCGACCCCATCACCGGTGGAGAAATCTGGACCTTCAACAATGGCATCAAGGTTATATATAAGAAAGGTGGGTCGAAGGGCCAGTTGAACTTTGGCTTCATGCTTTGCGGCGGACTGCCGGAAGTACCCGACCTTACCCCCGAAGAGAGCGGCTTTGCCTCGGACATGGCCCAGGCCTTCAAGGTGGCTGGCATCCCCGCTGCCGACTTCCGCGGACTGCTGCGCGACTGTGGCATCTACTACGATGTCGACCTGACCCTTACCGACATGCGAATCACGGGCACAGCCCCTTCCAACAGCCTTTCGCTATTACTAAAAGCCCTATTGAGTTACGACAAGATGCGCACTCCCGACACCGAGTATTTCGGCTTCTATACCTCATCGGAGGTCTACCGTCAGGAGCGTCTGCGTCTCTCCCAGGCGGGCATCAAGGCGGCCATCGACAGCATTATGGCTCCCGATTTCGCATACCCCGGCACCAAGACTACCGAGGCCTTGAACCCCAGTCTGCTCGGCCGCGTCAACACCTATCTGAATGACCGCTTTGCGAATGTCAGCGACGGGGTGATTGTCCTGGTTGGCCAGATGGATGAAGAAGAGGTGCAAAAGACCCTCTGCAAGTATCTGGGGCACTTCTCCACATCTTCCAGCAAGATAAAGAGGCCCAAACTGGAGTACAACCTCCGCAAGGGTTGGTCCACCTACACCGTCGATGCCGCCCATAGCAGCGTCGGCAGCGGTGAGACCAGCGTCAACATAGCCATGGCGGCTCTCCGCCCCTTCTCAATGCGTACCTACACCGCATTCCGTATCGCCGCAATCGCCATCCAGAAGGCTGTGGTGAAGGAGATGGCCACCAAGGGCTACACCGTCAACCTCTCTTCCGAAGTGAAGATTTTCCCCGCCGAGAAGGTGTCACTGATTATCACCTGCCGCCCCTGCCTGTCATCCGGCCTACCTGCCTGCATAGAGCCTGCTGAACCCCTATCTGCCCTGGCTGCAGTGCGTACGGGCATCCTCAAGGTTAGCACCAACGGCATCAGCGCAGATGAACTCAAGGCCTACAAGGCCGCCCTGCTCAATGACCTTTCGGCCGAGGCAGAGAACCCCAAGACCATTATCAACGCAGCCCTGCTCCGCTACGCCGAGGGAAGAGACATCGCCTCCAACTACGCCAAGAGCGTAGAGAGCGTGACCGCCGCCGATGTACTATCTGCCCTTAGGGACCTGGACATGGGTTGCAAGATAGAATATGTAATCAAGTGAGAGAAGACTTTGGCACAATCATCCAGATAGGCGACATCCTGGTTTCAGAGGATGTGGTCTGCGAGTTCTTTGCCTGCGATTATCCCGTCTGCAAGGGGGCCTGCTGCATCATTGGCGATAGCGGCGCTCCTCTTGAAGAAGATGAACTGGACCCGCTGGAGACGGCTTATCCCGCCTTTGAGCACCTGATGAGCCAGAGTGGTCGCACTGCTGCGGAGACTTCGGGCTTCTTCGCACTTGACCGCGATGGCGATTTGGTGACTCCCTGCGTTCCCGTTACAGGGGAGTGCGCCTACTGCCACTTCAGGCGTTCAACTTCTGGTGAAGATGGGGATGACTGCCTTTGCGCCATTGAGATGGCCGGCTGCGTCAAGCCCCGCTCTTGCTCGCTGTACCCCATTCGTGTCACCAAGCTTACAGGTGGTGGACAGGCCCTGAACCTTCACCGCTGGAGTATCTGCAAGGACGCATACGAGAAGGGTCGCCGTGAGGGTATAAGGGTCTACCAGTTCCTGAAAGGGCCACTGGAGCGTGTCTATGGTGAGGAGTTCTATGAGGCCCTGGATGCGGCCGCGAAGCATATTAACTCTGAGAATCGTCCCTGAAGCGTGCCTCCAGAGCGGAGATGATTCTGACAAGGTCCTTGTTGTAGCCTTCCAGCTCAAACCCGGTCATAATCTTGGTCAAGGAAATTCTATCCTCGAACATGCGGGTCAGGCGCGATACCCATCCGCTTTTGCGGAAGACCATAATCTCAGCTGCTTCATTTTCAAGGACATAGCCCTTGGACTGCATTACATCCAGCACTCCTTGGCGGACTTCGTCGTACGATCCCTTGACATAAGCCTCTCTCTTCACAAAACTTAATTTCGGATAGATTAGGGCAAAGGCCAGTAGAATCAGGGCGATGTACTTCAGGGAATCTACACCATTCTCGAAGATTTCGTCGATGCTGGTGCCTACAACGCCCAGAGCCATGAGGATGCCAATGAAGATTACTAGCAAAACTGCCAGATAAATATAATACTTTAGTACACGAACGATATATTTCATAGCGCAAATATAATTGAATTTTACTAATTTTGCGCATTAGACTTTAAAACGAAAGCACTATGGCAAAGGAAGACCCACTAGAGAGGCTCGAAAGGGAGCAGCAGGAAAAGAAGAATAAGAACGGATCGCTTAAGGGCATTATGATTGCGCTGGGCGTAGTTGCAGTGGCCCTAGCGTTGGCTCTGGCACATACTGCAAAGCAGAAGTCAGGCCTGATTGATGACCTCGAAGCCGACAAGGCCGACCTGACCGAGCAGATTATTGCCCTGCAGAAGGACTACGAAGGACTTTCTTCGGAATACGATTCCATTAACGCCCAACTGGACTCATCCCGCGAAGAGGTAGCCCAGCTGGTTAAGCGCGTGCAGCAGACCGAGGCCACTGATAGAGCAAAAATCCGTCAGTATGAGAAGGAACTTGGTACCCTGCGCAGCATTATGCGTGGGTACATCTCCCAAATTGACTCGCTGAATACCCTCAACCACGAGCTTACCCTTCAGGCCGCAGCAGCCAAGAAGGAAGCCGCCGAGGCTGGCCGTAAGAACGACAACCTCACCAAGCAGGTCGAGAGCCTGAGCGACCAGGTAGCACTGGGCAGCACCCTTAAGGCAAGGGGCATCTCCCTGTCCGCGTACAATGCTGCCGACAAGGTTACCGACCGCAGCAATAAGGCCGTACGTATGCTCACCAACCTTACCCTTAACGCCAACGATATCGCCCCCAAGGGCCCTGTACGCGTATATGTAAGGGTTAAAGACCCCGAGGGATTCCTGCTTCAGGACGGGTCTGGCGTATCGTTCAGCTATAACGGCGAGGCTCTGCCCGCCACCGCATCCCGTGAGGTTGACTATACCGGCTCAGATGTAGAGATGAGCATCTACATCAACAATGTAGGCACTCTCGAGAAGGGCGTCTACACCGCCGAAGTTTACACCGAACAGGGTCTGCTTGGCACTGCCGAGACGCTTCTGCGCTAATGATATACATTCATGTACCATTCTGCCGCAGCTTCTGCACCTATTGCGATTTCTATTCCGAAATCAATTGCAAGGGGCGGGACGATGCGGCAGTGGTGGCTTATGTAGATAACATCTGTAACGAGATAGACGCCCGAAGGGCTGAGATTGAGGCTACCCTAAAAACCAACACCCTATACCTTGGAGGTGGAACGCCCAGCGTCCTGCCCATAGACCAGTTAAAGCGCATCGTGGATAAACTGGGCTATGGTCCGTACGAGGAATTTACAATCGAGGTTAATCCCGAAGACATCGTAGAGAAGGGCTTAGACTATGTGAAAGGGCTTGTAAATCTGGGAGTTAACCGCATTTCAACGGGTGTCCAGAGCCTAGACGATAATATTCTCCGTTGGATGAACCGCCGACATGATGCCGAGAGGGCAAGGTTGGCCTACACCTATCTGCAAGGGGTTGCACGCAGCATCGATTTAATAATTGGCGTGCCCAAAATGGGGATAGATACCTTAAAACAGACTCTGGATGAAGTGCTGGAATGGAGCCCTGAGCATATCTCAGCCTACCAGCTAAGCATTGAGGATGGTAGCGCACTTGCCGGGATGATAGAGCGTGGCGAAGTCAAGGAAGCATCTGAGGAAGAATGCCGTGAACAATACGAATATCTATGCGAAAAATTAAGGGCGGCAGGCTATCATCATTACGAAATCTCCAACTGGGCAAAACCGGGTTACGAGGCCAAGCACAATTCCGCCTACTGGACCCGCCAACCCTACGCTGGACTTGGCCCTGGGGCACATTCGCTCCAGATTCTCGCGGATGGCACCCAGCGTCGTAGCTGGAACAGTCAAGTGCTAAGTGGCTGGACAAGTGATGGAGAAATCTTATCGCCAAAGGAAATCCGCGAAGAGGAAATCATGCTAAATGCCCGCACAGATAGCGGCCCCATCCCCGAATCCCAATGGTTCATCTCCGACGAAATTATCGCTGGGATGATTTAGATTACTTCAAGGAATCGTAGACGGTTTTGGCGAGGGAGAGGTCGCTGTAGTCTTCGGCCCATTCCCAGTACATGCCACCAAGGAGGCCTTGGTCCTTGATGTACTTACATTTCTCTGCGATTGACCTGACTGATTCAAAGCCAAAGAGATAGTGGCCTGTGCTGTCGGTGTAGTAGGGCACTTTGGCCACATCGTCCCATACCTCGATATCCTGTGGACGCTTTTCCATATTGCCACCATAGTCGGTATAGGCTTCTGGGTCGCCGTGGCCGTAGAAGGGCATGCCCATCACCAGCTTGTTTGCGGGGACTCCAGCCTTTAGGTGGGCCTGCACGGCCTCATCTGCGGTCATCCAGCCTGCAATCTCAGAGCGGTAGAGGGGTGCATGATGGTATTTAAGGTTCTCGCGGGCCATGTCGTAGGCCATAACATTCACATAGTCAACGTATGGGAGAATGTCGGGAAAGTCAATGTACATTGCCGAGCAGACGGTGGCGATGGTGAGGAGTTTGTCGCTTCCGATTGCATCTCTCAAGTCCTTCATCAGCAGGGTGAAGTTCTTGGTGTCGGAAGAGTCTGCACTGATGCCTGCGTCTGCGATGGTGGGGTACTCCCAGTCAATGTCGATGCCATCGATGCCGTATTCCTTCACAATTCTGGCGCAGTCGGCTGCGAAGGACTTGCGGTTTGCTTCGTCCATTGCCATCTCGCTGAAACGGCCGCTGCCCCAGCCGCCGATGGAGAGCAGTACCTTGAGCTCGGGCTTCTGCTTCTTAAGGTCTATAATCTTCTTAAACATCTCTGTATTAGGTAGATACACCCCGTTGAAGGTCTCGTTGACATGGCCAAAGGCAAAGTTGATGTGCGTTACCAGCGAAGGGTCTACCAGACCATTGGTGTCGCGGAAAATGTATGCGCCGATGACCCTCTGGGGGTCTTCTGATGTCTGCTTGCAAGCGCAGCAAAGTGTCATTAGGCAGATAATTGAAAGGAAGATTGACTTTTTCATATTGGCAAAAATACGAAATCATTGGGAAATTGCTATATTTGTAGTCTATGTTTAGTAAAGAAATTTATACCGCACGTCGCCAGAGACTTCTGGAACTGCTAAAAGGGGAGAAGGGCATTGCAGTGTTCATCGGCAATGTAGAAGCTCCCGCCCAGTACAAGGACAATTGCTACAAGTTCCGTCAGGACAGCACCTGGCTGTATTATTTTGGCATTGATGAACCCCGTTTCGCAGCCATTATCGACCTCGAAAGTGGGGAAGAAACCATCTACGCCGACGATTTTGAAATCGGCGACATCATCTGGATGGGACCCCAGCCCAGCGTTGCCAGTCAGGCCGCCGAGGTAGGTGTAGCCAATACCGCACCGTATGCAAAACTTGACCTTGCGGTATCTTCCGCTATTGTCAAGGGCAGGCCGATTCACACCATTCCCGCATCGCGTTACTATAACACGATGAAGTTGGAGAAGTTGGGAATCGACAAACCTAGCGAGGCTCTGATAAAGGCTATTGTCAAGATGCGTCTGGTCAAGGGACCTGAGGAGATTGCCGAGATTGACAACGCAGGCATTCTGGGCCAAAAGATGCACACAGTGGCACGCAAGGGCATCCGTCTGGGCCGCATAGAGCAGGAGATTGTAGGCGAGATGGAGGGCGTAACCCTGGCAGAAGGCTGGGGCGTAAGCTTCGCGACCATCCTGACCCAGCACGGTGAGGTGTTCCACAACCACGGGCACGCATTCCCGATTGAGCCCGGCAAGTTGATGGTAATCGACGCAGGTGCCGAGAACAATGCCCACTACGCATCCGACTTCACCCGCACCTATCCTACGGGCGGCAAATATACCCCAAAGCAGAGGGATATCTACCAGACAGTTTACGACTGCCACCAGTTGGCATTCTCGATGATTAAGCCAGGCGTAGCCTATCGCGATGTACATCTGGCTGCAGCCCACCTGATGCTGGAAAGGCTCCGTGACCTTGGTCTGGTTCAGGGAGATGTGGATGAGATGGTAGCACTTGGCATCGCAGGCCTCTTCATGCCCCACGGACTTGGCCACAACATGGGTCTGGATGTGCACGACATGGAAGACCTTGGCGAAGATTTGGTCGGCTACGACGATGACCAGAAGCGTTCACCCCAGCTTGGCCTTGGCAGCCTCCGTATGGCCCGCCGCCTCCAGCCCGGCAATGTAATTACCGACGAGCCCGGTATCTACTTCATTCCTGATTTGATTGAGCTCTGGAAGAAGGAAGGCACCGACAAGGGACATGTAAACTACTCTAAACTAAAGGAATACTACGACTTTGGCGGCATCCGCATCGAGGACGATGTGCTTGTCACCGAGGATGGAGCCCGCCGTACAGGTGGCACCCGTCTGCCCGCAGCACCCGACGATGTTGAGGCAGCAATGGCCGCCGACAGCGAAGGTGGACTTCATTGGGAAGCAGATTAATCTTTAAACTAAACGATATTATGGGACTTTTAGATGGAAAAGTAGCTCTGGTAACAGGAGCATCCCGAGGCATCGGTAAGGCTATTGCCCTTAAGTTTGCCTCCGAAGGCGCAGACGTTGCCTTCACCGACCTCGTAGTCAACGAGGACACAGTCAAGGAAATCGAGGCTTACGGCCACAAGGTAAAGGCTTACGAGGCCAATGCAGCCGACTTCGCCCAGACCGAAGAGGTTGTAAAGAAGATTCACGAGGAATTTGGCCGCATTGACATCCTGGTCAACAACGCAGGTATCACCAAGGACGGCCTTATGCTCCGTATGACCGAGCAGCAGTGGGACGCAGTTCTCACCGTCAACCTCAAATCCGCATTCAACTACATNCACGCCGTTACCCCTATTATGATGCGCCAGAAGAGCGGCAGCATCATCGGTATGGCATCGGTAGTTGGTGTCAAGGGCAACGCAGGACAGTGCAACTACTCCGCCTCCAAGGCCGGTATGATTGGTCTGCACAAGTCCATCGCCCAGGAGATGGGTCCTCGCGGCATCCGTGCAAACTGCATCGCCCCCGGTTTCATCATCTCCGACATGACAGCAGCCCTGTCAGATGAGGTTCGCGAAGCTTGGATCAAGACCATTCCTCTCCGCAGGGGTGGCGTTCCTGAAGATGTAGCCAACGTGGCACTCTTCCTTGCCAGCGACCTTTCGAGCTATGTTAGTGGCCAGGTCATCAACTGCTGCGGCGCAATGGTTTGCTAAAAACCCTTACGGGCAGAGGGGATGGATAAGAGGCTGCAAAACATGCGACTCGGCTTAGCGCTGAGGGCCATCGCCGATTTGGTGATGCCACGCTTTTGTGCGGTCTGTGGCGAAAAACTAATCCTTAAAGAGGAGCATATCTGCACTTTTTGCAAGGCGGATATGCCCCTTTGCCGTTTTGAGGGGATGCGGGAGAATCCGATGGCGCAGAAGTACAACGAGCTCATTAGCAAATCCGCTGATTATCAGCCGTATGGCTATGCGGCATCCCTGTTTTACTATATAGATGATTACCGTAAGATTCCGCAGGCGGTAAAGTATCGCCGCAATTTTGCTCTGGGCCGCTACTATGGTGCCATGCTTGGCGAAAAAATGGCGGAATCGCCCCTCTGGGCAGATGTAGACATCGTTATCCCCGTCCCGCTCCACTGGACTCGCCGCTGGCGCCGCGGCTACAACCAGGCAGAGGTGATAGTTAGAGGTATTTCTAAGAATGTTCGCACAGATATTCTTAGAAGGGTACGACGCACTAAAACGCAGGTACATCTGCATCGGGATGATAGATATGCTAATGTAAGGACAGCCTTTTCGGCCAATCCCCAAAAACTGAAGGAACCATTGCGCCACATTCTGTTGGTAGACGATGTGTTTACAACAGGGGCGACCCTTTGCGCATGCGAACATGCCATAAGGACCGCCCTCGTAGAAGCTGTAGGTGCCGAAAAAGCAGCCAAGGTGCGAATCTCTATCGCCACCCTGGCCTGCGTGCGCCACTAAAGGTCGTCGATTGCGTTGCGGTTTGAGCTGCCGCTGTTGCTAAGGCCGCCAAGGCTATTGTTGGCCTCGTCGACATAGTCCAGAATCACATGCCAGGTACTCTGGTCGCGAACATCTGCATCCAGGACAACATCTCCATTTGAAGTATGGAAAGTGGCCACATTGCTGTTGGCAGAGGTCTCAGGCTCGCCGTATTTCTGGGTTAACATGGCCTGAAGGGCATCGTAGGAAGCCTCCAGCTTGTCCCAGTTGCTGATTACGGGGAAGGCTACGCTGACCCTCTGAACGGGGTTGTCGCCATAGACGGTCAGGGTGCAGTTGTTATAGCCTGCGAAGGAACCGGTTAGGGTATTGCTGCCTGTTCTGGTATAGCCTGCGTTCACTAGTTTGGCGGTAAAGTCGCTCAGGCTGCCGTTGATGGGCACGCCCTTGAAGGCCAGATGGCTGGCAGAAGTGGTCGAAGGGGTGGTGACATCAAGGTCGGTGGAGTTCTTGGTCACCTTCTTGTTGGCTTTTGCCCCGCTGCCGATACCAAGCTGCTCCTCAAGTTCCTTGGAGATATCCTTGATACTCTTGCCGGAATTGCCGTATTCCTCGTTGCCTGCGTTGCCGCTGTTACGCTGGCCCAGCCAACCGCCGTTGGACTCGGATTCGGTGGAAGAGTCATTGCCCAGACCGCCGCCCATTCCGCCGGGAAGAGTGCCAATGCTGATGTTGCTGGTGCACAGTTTGAACAGGAACATCACAACCAGTACCAGGATAATAAGTCTAAGTAGCTTTTTCATATTCTTCAAAATTTTTGGCAATATAGCAAAAAAACACCTAAATTTGAAGAATAATGAGTGATATTACGAAATTACTGGCGCAAATCTGCGCATCTTCGCTGGATGTTTTCGAGGAAGACAGCACCGAAAAGACAGATACCGACAACTGTCGGCAACTGGGGAACTACCTTCTGGACCATCAGAGCGGGAGGAATGAGGCGTATGCGATGTTTCTGCTGACCCTATCGAGACTGGTTCCTGACGAGTACGATGCCGATTTGCTATCCCTTGCGCTGGATGTCTTTACGGCAGGTAACGACCCTGCCCTGGCCTTTGACGCCGACGATATAAATGCCCTTAGACCCGTTCTGCTGGCAGATAAGATACTTAAGAACAAGCCTGAAACGCAGCCCGCAAATGGGGAAAAGTGGTTCGATGGAAGCGGCTCTCTGCGTGTACAGAATGGGGTTGTAAGCATATTTCCTACGGATAGGTCCAAGGCAAAGGAGTGCAAGGAGATGTTCTCCGTGATGGACGGAAGGATGGTTGTGTATGGTACTTCCAGCTTGACCTACAAGCCTTTGCTTTACTCTAGCATCAAGTCCTTTTCCAACAATGTAATCGGGGTGCAGCGTAGTTATAGCGGCACCAATTGTAGCGGATTGCAGGCCCGTCAGGTCAACGAACTATGCCGCCTGGCCTTCTCCGCCCGCCGTACGCTTACATCAGCTCCTGAAAGATATAAACATCTGGTAATCAGCCGAATGCTTGCAGAAATGACGGACGATGATGTGTCCGCTTCGTATGCACTTTTTGCTACCGACTACCTGCGTGCAATCGAGGCTTTCTCC
>Ga0065711_1008236_pt1 | contig 13193 bp, 4 predicted proteins | sample Hoacrofraction12_FD_59098 | JGI IMG/M metagenome (GOLD analysis project Ga0065711, IMG submission 59098) | Hoatzin crop microbial communities from Cojedes, Venezuela - Epithelial fraction 12 v2 (version 2) | ecosystem: Host-associated > Birds > Digestive system > Esophagus > Crop | place... | reverse complement strand
TTCTGCAGGTATTGTATATAGTTAATGAGTTATACCCTTAGACACATTGATTTTAGCCTAGGTGATTAATATGAATACAGGTTATGGTATGCACTTCACATCTATATATCTTTTTATTAGCATTTGTGTTCTTCTGTTTGTTTTTAGTATTGCACTGTAGCAGGGCTGTTACTGGACCATAAAGCCAATAGTGATGCTTAGGTGTGTCAATGTAGCACTTGCTTTAAGTTCATTAAATAAAAAAGGGGGAGATGTAGAGGAAGCAGTGATTATATTGGTTCCGTGTATAATACGCATAAAACAAAAGGCACTAGAGGCAACTGTAAAAAAAAAATTTTCTGATGCAACTAACACCAATTGAGCAAACGTTTTTAAGGCAATGATAAGATAGCTTAGCTTTTTTTGAAAAGAAAAAGGGGGAGATGTTGGGGTCGATGTAATTTGAGAGTTAGCATGACTAGGCTGCTTCAGCAAAACAGTTCACATAACTAAACAGGCCGCTGGAAAGGACAGCTAAGAATAACAATTGAGAAAGTTCTGATAGTGCACATGATGTGGGTTAGCAAAAACAAGATGTGTTCAAGGACATGCAGGTGGCCTGTTGCTGTTAGCGTTAGTGCATAGTTACCAATCATAAGGGAATATGGGGTGCGTGAACAGCGCGTGATTTATGTCTGTAGCCTATCCGAATAAGCATGATCGCATGTGCAGATATGAAAAATGTATATAACCATGAAAGCAGAGCAATAAATCGAATCGACTGTGCATTGTATCAATGTGTGAGAGACATTCCTGTCCCTGCATGGATGCTGAAACTCGGCAGTGAACCTGTTTGCTTTGTTTGGAAATCTGCTCCTCACCTGCTCTCCTCTAAGAGCTGTGCAGGGTTAGCGCTTCCTCCGGGAACTGGGCTAAAGAGAACTCTCACCTGTCTTCTATATGCCCAAGTGAAGTTGATCAAACCTTACCCTTGAGGGGTAAGGATGTTTATTTGTGAAGAAGCAATTAAAAGACAAGATGCTAATTGACCAATTTTTACTTCTGCGTTTATGCGAGGAGGGAAACAAAAGTACCTTACTCCCTGAAGGCAGTCTACACAGATCACTACTGCATACGGATTCCCAGTTCCCTGTATGACCAGTGCCTACAGCAAAGGCGAGAAGGAAGAAGCTGGAAGAAGGGTTTGGCTCTCTTGCCATCACAGTTCTGCCCTTGCAAATGGAAATATTACCTTAGTCCCCTTCTGGAGCTAGGAAAATATGACAGGTTTTTGTTCTAAGCCAGTCTGATCAAAAGTGTGCAGACAAAATTGTTTTGATGGAAAACAGGATTCTCAGTTAAATATGTATTTTGAAAAATCTTTCCCATAGATAAAAGGAAAGAGATAATGCCTCTTTCTTTAAGAAAACTAAAAGAAAAATCGATCTCTGTTCAGCCACATTATCAAAGTTTCTGACAAAGAGAAAGAAATCTGAGTGAAGCAATTATAGGTTCACTAAGATGCTTCTGAGATAGCACAGCTGTTCCTCTGTCCCACACTGAGTTTTTATTGCAAAGCCACAGTGTAATGTAGCAGATCTTTTAAATGGCATTTAAAAACCCCTACTCCTCAAAATAAAAATATGGACAGTCTAGATAAGAAAAAATTAATTTTGTCACTTTCATCGGTTAAGCTTCGAGGAGTACCTGGCACAGGAAAGAGTTTATTTTTGTGTGATGATGCTGAAATCCTCACTGTGTTTGCTCTATTAGTTGTGATTGCGTAGTTAAGCATATCGTCTCACCAGTAATAAAATCTTTTTTAAAATATTTGTCCTAAATATATTTTTGAGATATAAAAACAAATAGTTCAGCTCAAGCCAAAGAATGTGTGGCAGGTGATGAGTGGATTGTGGAGGCTGACTGAAATTCTCCTGTTCTTGGTGTGACACACAGTTGAGGCACCTGTGTCATCATATATTTCGTGTACAAAAAAGCAGATGAGGCGTTTTGGATCATCACATCTGCAGTGAAACATTAGCCTTGAAAAAATACATTCTGAGCTCAGGAACTACCTTTGCAGCTTATTGACTTCCATAGGTACCTTTCCCTCACCATTCTTGTAAAGGATATTAATTGATTTAAGTTACAAATACTTTGTAAAGGATATATAGATATGTATTTTCATGAACATCCTCTTTGAACCGTAACGTCTGCTGGGGCTTTGAAGCATCCCGATACCATTATCAGCTGTTCCATTCAATCAGCCAGCGCATTGCTTATCTCAGTCAGTGATTATTTATCTTTGGTTCACAGAGTTTGTGCAAAGATGGATTAAATTTTAATATTAACAGTGTAAATGAGTAGCTAAGAGCAATAAAAATTTCCTTCGTGTCATAACTGAAAAATATTTCCACAAGCATTCACGATTTTCAATAGTAAAAGGGTTTGGTATGTAGCTTTTCCAATGTTTCATGAAACTAGATAACATTTACTTATTCCAGATGTTGCGTGCTATTAAAAATCAGAAACAAAGCAACATTATGACATTATTGTTTTATTTCTCCAGCATCTTGCACTGGATATTATGCTTGCCTCTGTTTTAAATAATGTAATTAGTTCTCTGGGATCAAATCATGATGTAAGCCAAAACCATGTAACTATGTAGTATTTTTATTATTACTACTGTGATAATTTAATGTTAGCGCAAGACTGAGAATCTGACTTTCTATAAAGCCATATGCAAAAGGCAATAAGCTGCGAATAAACAGGAGAAAACCTCTAAAGATCACAAAGCTTCTTGAGGTGTGCCTTCTTTCAGTGACACAGTTGTTGAACACATTATTTGGTGCTACAACACATCTAGTCTTTTTTTGCCACACGGCCACTCCTCCGGGTATCCAGCAGGACAGATCAGACAGTCCTCAGAGCTGCCAAGCTTCAGCCTAGTGGAAGGGTAAGACTGCACAGGACTTGGATATCGCAGAACACATCCCTCCTGTCACAGCGGGCTCAGCAACCCTGGGCAGTTCAGTTCGTGGTACTTAGCGCTGACGTAAAAGTTTTCCAGAAGTGGTAACCAAGAAATGCCATGGGTCGATGTGCTGTATCTTCATTCTGGTGAGGAATTTTCAGAACCTTCTCAGGCACTTTTTCAGTTTCCTATGATTTTCTCACCATCCATTTTCCTTTGGTTGCAATCATTATACATTATATCCACTGCTTTGAAAAAGAATTAGGAGAGAAGGAATTCCATAATAACTGTGTATTCTAATAAAAGGATACTACCCTTTACAAGTATGTAACACTGAAAGTGAACTTCCACAGGTAATGTTGGCTTTTGCTATTTTTCTCCACCTAATGCAGTCTAAAATAGCAGCAGTTCCTTGATCTCTTCTCTTTGTAATCTGCTCTTCTGCCCAATTGCTCTTCCCATTAAGGACATTTTTCTAATAGCAAGTCTAAATGTTTCCTCTCTTAGTTTCAGGCCATTGCTCCTTATTCTACCAGAAAGTATTTATATTCTGTGATCATTTCCCCCTTGAGTCTCTGTGTTTTCTAGGCTGCATAAATATCAGAAGCGACCACACTGCGGGGTGTCACTGCATGTGCTGCGCTACACCAGTCCTCTAGACGGTTTGTCTCATGCAGGGTGTAACACATGCTCCAAGGCAAGCACTATAGGTGTTCCTAGGCTTTTCAGGCTCTTGCTTTCACCAAGTCCTCATAAATGCTTGCACTTGGAGGAGCAGGATTTTTTTATGCTTGTCAGAAAATAAAAAAGAATTAATTCCCTTTCAAAGTTGCACAAAGAAAAAACAAACAAACAAACAAACCAAAAAACCCTAAAGCTCAGCATTTCTCTGTTAGTCTAATTTAGCAAGACAAAAATAACACCATTGTTTGACCTCCAAACCCACACAGTCTTAATGCAGCTCTATATACTTTATGATGTCATTTATCTACACTGAACACAGACTATTTTTTCTTAAAACTCCTGGCTTAGCTAATACCAGGCAACTCTGTTAGGCTCTCCACACCTCTGCATTCCCTGCTAACCTTCACCTCTTTTGTACCAGTTCTAGTCTCCCAGGCTATGTGGATGGGATGCTCTCCTTTGTCCTGCCCCTAAATTCATTATGGTGTCTCAGGTGTCCTTTCTGTCCTCAGTCTGAATCCCAAACTCCCCTACTCTCTCAGTTGAAGTCTACCCCAAGACCTGACAGTTTAACCTTTCAGATCCTTACCCCATTTTATTTCTTCTTTACCATCCTAGTCTAGGCCTTGTTCTTTCTCCCTCCTGTTCCACTCCAGCATCNTTTTCCTCTGTATATGGGAAGCCTTGAAAGGGCAAAAGGCGATGTGTCTGATCTCATTTCTGGTACCACAGGAGCCACGAGGAACATGGGGAAAAGGTTAGAGAACACTCACTGTAAACATGTCCTTCCATGAATGGAGCAGCCAGCCTAACAACTGTGCAAATGAAGACTGACATTTTCTAAAGACTTGTAATGGGGGCCACACCTGGGCAGTTAATGTGCAAGGATGACAAAAGACACATCCCTGAAAGACAATGCTGCAGTGCCCCATCAAGCCTCAAGTCCCTGTTCCTAACCATGAAGGCATAAGGACATCTCTGTGAAGGAGATCTACTCACAATTATTATGGGCAAAGTGATATATTTTTCCCTAATCTCGTATTTAGAAGCAACAGAAATGTTTTTGCAGTAAGCATGCAAATAAATCCCACCTCCTCATGGTTCTCCATGGTGGATGTCTTTGATACAACTGATAGTAAAGTCTTTATACACCGGGGGCTGGCCATCCCTCAGTAGAGGCTAAACTATAAAATCCTGTAATATTCTCCTCATTCTTTTTGGGGCCCAATTCTACTTGTACTAAAATCTTTGGCAAAAATTAGCACTAGATTCCAAAAGACATATTTGATATGTCCTTACTTGGCGGTGAGTGGAAAGTTTGATTTGGGCTGCCCTCTATTTCAGTATCGTGATCTTGCATGGACAATTCCAGCTATAGGTAGCGTACCTTCAAATAGGTGGTGCTGCTGTCTGGGTTTCCTATCATACTTATTTGTTCTGAAAGAAAACAGCAGCAATGTTAGTCCACAAAGGTAAATAGTATGCTGCCTTCTGAAACAGATTTTCTAAAAATGATTTGCCAGCTAACTTTCCCGTAGATCACATTACTTAATTGTTTATCACTTTATGCCTAAAGTTACTTTTATTTGTACTGAATCATGCAATTTTTTGATATGGCTGCAAAGTAGTCCATCATATGTATTTTTATCCCAGAAGACATTTTTCTTTCTTACCTCCTCTGTGATCTTTGTATTTCTGGAGATGAGTAGAATCTCTTACAGTTAAAAGTCTGATCTGAAGTGTATTGGACATGTTCAGACATCCTTAATCATTGATTTTGTGCTTCATCATTAAGGGAACATCCTTAACCTGCAGAGAATTTTTTTCCAATTCACTTCCTTTCCCAGTAAGCCACTGGGAATGTCAGTCTTGGCCAGAAGAATGAATTACCGCAAACACGTTCACTGCCTCTTGGCTTGACCACAGCCAGCTAAGATTTTTCATCTTCCTCAACCTGTTATTTAACATTATTCTTCTTCTTCGTTTAGACATACTGCTGTGTACATGTATCAGAGAAATGTAAGGGAAAGGACACACTAGTGCACAAGACTCTTACTCCAGAGAATACCAGAGGAACTAGACAAATCTTTATCAGTAGCCTCCTGATTATTCGGAACTTAGATTTATCATTCAGCTTTGACCCTCATAAACTACAGTTCCTGTCACTGAGCTATTATGCAAACACTATTGGTTCATTTATCTCTTCATTATTGATGGAATTCCCTCTAACCTCTTTGCCTGAAAAGCTGACGTGTTGGTTTTTTCCACCTAGATGTTTCAAGATAAGTAGCTGTTGAAGACAAAGGCCTTGTAAATAAGCCTGTTTTGAAGAATATGACACTGACTGTCACTAACATAATTCAGAAAAAATATACAAACCTCCACTTTAGTAAGATTTTACTAGATTTCTCCCAAGCTAGCCATCTCAACAAAAGAAACCAAAAGGACGTAATCTTTTTAATAATGAAGTAGCTTTCAGCTTCATTTTCCTGAGAATGTCTTCCTTGCTATATGACAAACGGTGGTTCCTACATGCAGGAACTCTATAGGAGCCTTACAGAAATTTTCTTTTTTTAAATGTTTACTGACTTATGACAGCTGGTCATTGGAATTCTCAGTTTTTCCCTAAGTAAATTCCTATTGCCAAGGAAATATTTTGACAGCAAAAATCCCCACAGTAGGGATAAATGATTATCTATGAACATATAAGCTTGCAAAAATAAATCTGGCAAATTATTCATCAACTCACACAACACAGTCAGTAACTGAATATTGTTTTCTTAAATTCCCTAATGGATATTTAAGAAAAATATCAGTTCCAGCATATAATGCATATAAGTAGCTGTTCTTAAAGCAATCTGCATATGTTACTTGTAAGGTAGCTAGAGAAAGAACAGGACTTTTTTGCAATGCTAAATTCTTTCCAACAAATAAGTTTGTACCTGCACAACAAAAACTGCAATAACACACAAAAGTAGTATTTTAACTGCATAGGTTAGATTACTTTAACAAAACGTTAAGTTCATGCAAATTCAGCTTACCACTTTTGAATAGATTTATATTGCCATGTAAAAGCATTTCAGAAATGAATAGTTCTTTAGAAATGCAATGAAATGTCGAGACCAAACACCAGAATACAATAATAAAAATAGAGTTTAACAGAAGATGATATACTTTCTATTCAAATTCTAAAGAGAGTTCCCATAAGGACTTCATGAGCTACTGAAATATTACTGTCATCTCACTGAAGTTTCAGCTACGCGTGTGGTCAGCAATGCCAAGGACATGCTTGTGCCTAGAGTTCTTAACACACGGTTGGTCTCTTATTAAGTCAGAGCAGGGTTGTAGATGCTTTCTGCTCATCTGGTTGAGTATAGAGTCAAGACCATACAAGTCCCCAATGTCAGACATCACACCCAATCCGTATCTGTTTCCCACCAGTGAAGGAGTCAAGAGACTGAGTTGAGATACAGCTGTCTGCACGCTGTGCATCTAGATTTAAGTAAAATGAGTCCTGTGCTATTGTACATCTTCCATGTGCACTTTGCTGGAGAATGAGGAGCCAAGCAGTGGCAACAGCCATATTCATGGTCCTGCTCCTTACTGCTGGGCTCTCCTCTGTTACTTTTCTTTGGTTTGTGTGAAGGAGTCATTGCCTTCAGTGACATTGCCATTAGACCCTGGAGGAAAAGACCTCAAAAGCCAAGTACCTGAAGTGGATTCTGATTCCATGCAGTCACCTAAATAAAGGCATGATCCTCAGTTATGTTAAGCACCACTGGCTCCATGTGCCTCCAGAAGAATGCTGAAACATCCAGCTGGGAAAATTTTGTCCTAAATCCTTCTGCTCTGTGGAATAAGGCAAAAAAAAAAAATTTGTAGCCTGTTTATGATGTTTAATACTCTAATTACATCATCTCTCTTCCAAGAAATGGATAGCTACATCTCATACTGCCAGTTTTACCTAAAGAAAGCTGTCAGCACTATCACTTCAATAAGCTCATATCTCAGGAAAAATCTGTCGTCTTTTTTTTTCTAAGTTACACTGAAGACTGTTAGTTTGCAGTGTCCTGCCAGCCTCTGAGCCTTCCTCAGCAGTTCTTATTTATTTTCCCCATTGACTTCAGTGGGAAGTTTAGGCTGTTCTAAATTAACTGTAAACATGCAGGAAAAAGACCTAGACAGCATTGTGCATGGCTCAGATGAAGCCATCTGCTCAATGTGCAGCCGTAAGTTAAAAACGAAAATAAAACCACCAAGAACAAAACCAGAGTGTTTTAGGAAGTATTAATAGATGGAACAGAAGACACTTTATCGAAGACATTTATCATATGGTCCTATAAATCAATAGCCACCCTTCAGTTTTGATCTTGCCTGCTGTCTGTCAGCACTTCTCACGAAACAGAGCAGAAATACAATAAACTGAAAGGGCTTACAGGCAAGTGATCAGAGGCCAGGAAATAATTCCGCATGTGGAGAGATTAGGTCTGTTTATGAGGTAGATGAATAAGAGATGACATGGCATAATTATCATAATATCATTATAGTGTAAAGCCTATCAGTTGGTTACTCCGTATTACTAGGTTACAATACAAGATCAAGGAAATAAAAGGAACACATTTAAGATGGTTGGCAATGTTTCTATATTGTATAGCGATTCGTTGGATCTCCAGATCAGAAAATACTGTAAAAGTAAATGCATTGTAAAAGTCAAGGGGGATTTAGAAATGCATATAAATGTTAACACTTCCTACTAATCTGTTACAATGAAAATTGGTAAGGGACCAACCAACCCTCACTTTCTGAGGACTCAAATCCCTCGTGGCTGCCCACCAGCAAGGTGCCAGGCAGGCATCTGCCATATCCAGAGAACAGGAGATTTTCATTCCTCTTTGAAAAACAGATCTGTCCTAAGAGAGCAATTGGTACAATATGATTATTACAATAATCAGTACACATGGGCTGCAAGGACAAATGCCTGGTATGACTATGTACAGTCTGGCAGGTTTTAAACTGGGTAAGTTCCCCTTCACTCTGGAGTGAGGTTGGGCATTCTGCCAGATCTAAGCATCTCTTCAAAACTCTTTAAGAGTCTTGAAAATGGTTTAATCATCTTGATCAGACATCCCTAAACTTTACTCTAAACAACTTATAGTAAGCTTTCCTGCAGTTAGAAAAAACTCTACCTCCATTATCAAAGTAAAAGATATCGCCTCTAAAGGGAGTAGTGTCTAGAGCAATGTTTGCAATCCCCTCCATTCAAACATCCTTTCCATCAGAGCTGCTGCACCACAGAAACCATTTTAGCTTCCATTAAACCAACAGAAGAAGGTGACCACCGCTGTCAAGTGGCCTTGTCCTTGCACTAATGTATTTGATGGTTGACTCAGGAGATTTCCATTTCCTTAACATACAGGTTGTATTCATGTGGAAAAAGCTTATAGTGAACTGGACTACATATATGTTTCTGTGTGCACACAAGCATATCCCATGAATAAAGGCTGTGAACAGGAATTATGGTTGGTTTATGTGCTTCAGAAAGTCTCACTTCTTAATTTGGTTTCTGATGTCTTATCAGGTAACTAAAAGCCAGTCATCATGTGATGATATGAGAATTGACTTGCAGAACATATATATTTTTCCTTCTTTTTCTGCTTGAATGATATTTTTAGTATGCATTTTTCTTCTAAATCTTATTTTAGGAATTAAATAAGGGTATCACATAAAGAAATATACTCACTATGCTATGTACAAAGATATTTTAATTCCATGTTTTGCAGCTCCTTCAGAAAGTGTTCTAAGAGGATTTTTTTATTTATTCATTCCTGCAAATACAGCGATCTCACTTCCACTGATCCTATGCAAACATACTTGCTTCATCAGGAGTTAAAAGCTGTCCATATGCCTATTTACTTGTACCCGAAGTCTGGCTGAGCAGCGAACTGCACAAGAAAAAAACAATATATTGAAATATCTGTTTCACAGCCATGAACATCTGTCTCTCCTTCAAAAGTAACATAGTGTAATCTGGATATATATTCCCAGAGTGGAACTTTGGTAATTCAGATTAGAAGCAATTCTTGATGTTTTAAGGAGCCTGTTTATTACAAAAACAATTACACAACCCACCAGCACAGTACACAGAAAGGGAAAAGTAGAAGTTTATTTAGCAAGAAGCCTCCTGGCAGATGCCAGCACAACTGGGGCAGCTAAATTGGCTTGTATCAATAACTCTTTCAGCCAGCTTGTAAAAAATCCTTCTGGGTCTAAGCCCTCTGCATATTCAGGCATATCAACCACCCCAACATTTCACGTGTCGCTTAACCATACTAGTTCATCCGCTTTCCCCCCCAGCTTTATTATTTTTTGTGATTGCTTTTCATTATTGCTTTATTCCCTGTATAGGTCGTTTTGAGATCATAAAATATTTTTAATTTCACTCCTGTTTCCCATGAAGTTTAGTCACTTTTGAACAATATATTGAATAATCTTTGCATTCCTTGGGCTGAATCACTGGGCACTGGTGCTGATGTATCTCCCAGTTTTAGTACAAGAATTACGAGTTTAACATTTTTGCGTGTGGACAGGAATGCCTTGAGCTTCTTGACTTGGAATAAGGTCTTTAACTTCCCTCATACTTCCTTTAGTCCCATTTTCCATACCCCAGAGCAACAGGCACAAATCATGACCTTAATTTTCAGTCTAGTTTCATTCAAATTGGTGCATTACCTTTGGATGGTTTATTTCACAATCATTATCTGATCAGCTTCATAGGTAGGGAGAAAGCTTTGCTCTAAACTCTTTTTTTTTAAACTCCACTGATGCTGTTTCTAAGTAAATTTAAGCCATAATGTTTAATTAAGGAATAATGTAAATGTAGGTCAGGTTGCATTTTCACAAACACTGTAATGTCTAAAGAGCATGCATCCTATAGACAGTACCTTTAAAAGATGCCGAACTTGCATCAGCAATTAAAAATAAGAATTTGAAGATATCCATTTATTCCCTTATTAATGTACATTGTCTGTTTTAGCACTGCTATATTCTTCATGAGCAGCCTTTTGATTTAACGTTGTTATTTATTAAGTTAATATTTAACAATACATGAAAAATCATCTTAGCTCTTTGACATAGGTTTGCTTAAATTGTCTCTTTTTATTTGCCTAAAGTTAATAACATGATAAATATTTGGGAGTCAGGAAAGTAATAATCTATTACACAGAAGGCCAAAGCTTACTCAGTTACAATTGCAAATGGCCTGTTAGTCTGAAGTGCAGTTGTGGAATTGCATCTGAGAAGAGTTTTGAACTGTACATAATTTTCTGTGAGATAATTTTCCTCCTATTAAGAAGCATAAAATGGCAATTTGTTTACTGAACTTTTTTAAAAAAAATGTACAGAATTAAAGTTCCTTGGAATCTCCACTCATCTATAAATTAGCCCTTTGTTTTGTAGTGATACTGGCCAGCTGTGCTTTCAGTCATATCAGGTGTGGCTACTCACTGTCCTAGGAAGCCAGACATCTCATTTAGCATAGATTGCTTTCTCACCATAGGTGAAAACACTGAAAATTATGACTAATACTATTTCATCTGTTTCATTTTAAAATTAAGCAGGATAAGTTCACTTCTATTCTTAAGAATTCGCAACCGCAGTCTTCTAACCTTTTATTTTACCTCTGCTTGATGCATTTTTTCTAGATTTCCCTTTCAAACTCAGGTAATCTATATTACTTAAATACTCTTTTACAAACAGTAGGAAAAAGCCTATCCCAAGACAGCCCCACCCCAAGATTAAGGGTCTCACTGAAATCTGTGACTACATTAAAAAGTACTTTTCCTATCTCCATGACCCAAACAAAGCCTCTGCCTCAGGGAGGTCACAAAGCTGAGGCAGACAGAGAACACAGGACATAGAAGACACCCAGAGAAGCATTTCATCGGGGCTTTTTATCCTTCTTCCCTCTCATACATGATCATGGGATGGGGAGGGCTGACCGCGGGCTGACCTGCTTCTCACTGAAGTTAATGGGTGGGCTCCTGCCAGCTTTTCCAGCTAAGTGGCTCTAAGACCAAAGTGGGAAGAAGTGAAGCAAGATGCCTTGGCTACCATCAGTGCCATGGAAGCGGACAAAGCAATGAAAGAGTGGGACAGTGCTGCGCGGGGACAAAGAGAAAATATTTAAACAGTCTATAGCAGGTAAAGAGGAGGAAACAACAGTGACAAAAATGAAGAGGAAAAAAGAGGCTGATTAGGAAAGAAGGAAAATAGTAGTTGAAGTAAAATTGTGATATATTTTCAGTAATGTTTAGAAGTAATGTAACTCAAACAAGAACAGAAAAGTCTGAGAGTGGGTAAATACAGACAAGTAGATCCAGTCTAAAAATAAAGTAAATAATTACAATTCAAAAACAAGTGCATAGAAAATGCAATAGCAGAGTAAATACAATGCTTTTGGCTATTTTCTCTGAGCAGCACTGCTGTTTTATTGCCAGTCAGGATAACTTCAAAAATGGAAACTCTTTCCTCCACAACACAATAATTAGATGTATTTATTTCTTGAGTGAGCAAAGACCTGGTGACTTACAAAAAATAGCAAAGAAGTAAATGAGACTCATAACGAGTGCAACCTAATGTGCTTAATTTGGCAGGTATTTTACATTTTAATCCACCATGTTTACATTTTAGAAACTGTCTTGATGCAAGCATCCCACTCCAGGTTGCAGAGCTGTCACAATTTAAACAGAGTTCAACCTGATTGGAAAAAGAAAAGGTGATATAGGGAATGGTCATTGACTTCCCTTGAAGCCCACACAAAAGCAGGGCTACAAGCAAGTGGAAAGAGATACTGAGCCCCTCTTTTTTTTCATAGTATGAAGCAAGTTATCAAGCAAGCAACACAGAGATTTCTGAGACAACAGTCTCTCTTAACACAGGGTCCTACTCCTTGCTGGCTTGCAATTGATAATAGCTTAATTGCACTTCTTGATGCAATTATATCTTTAAGCTCAAATGCATGGAAAGTCATTTTGTCACTTCAGTGGACTTTGGTCATGCTCATTTTGGCTGAGCCAGCTTCAGCACTACCTCGTGAGCATGTGTCTGCATTATGAATCTGTCTCTCTGAGCATCTTGGTTTTGGTCCTTATCCAGGTACAAAAAATCCAAAATACCAGTTTAACGGTAAATAGCACCATATTGTGCTGTAAACAGTGCATAAACACATCTCACTCCATGACTGCATTTACAATGCAACTAGTTAGGAGATAAAGTAAACCAGGGATGGCACAGGCTGAATGGAGTTCAACTGTGCAAAGCCTTGCAAACAGCAGTTGAAGGCAATGTTTTGATCTATGGGGCATTAATTTGGAAAGAACGACTTGATTTGAAGTCAGCTGAAATTTTAAAATATCCTGAAAGATTAGATCCATTGCCCTAAAATAGGACGGACGGACGGACGGACAGAAGGAAGGAAGGAAGGAAGGAAGGAAGGAAGGAAGGAAGGAAGGAAGGAAGGAAGGAAGGAAGGAAGGAAGGAAGGAAGGAAGGAAGGAAG
>Ga0065711_1045918_pt1 | contig 13194 bp, 4 predicted proteins | sample Hoacrofraction12_FD_59098 | JGI IMG/M metagenome (GOLD analysis project Ga0065711, IMG submission 59098) | Hoatzin crop microbial communities from Cojedes, Venezuela - Epithelial fraction 12 v2 (version 2) | ecosystem: Host-associated > Birds > Digestive system > Esophagus > Crop | place... | reverse complement strand
CTAATGTATATGTAATATTTGATTGTATAAATTGAAGAGACACGTTGCTGCTCGGCGCGCACGACTTTGGTGGGACTACCCCCCGTGCTGCCCGGCGCCGAATAAACATCCCTACTTTTCAGTCTTACAGATTGTGGAGTCTGCTTTCCGCACGTCATGATGATTAAACAGAATAGGAGTAAAAACAGAATCAAGGTAAAGTTTTCCATAATAACATTTTATTTTATTTACCTACTTTTGACTTGAATAATTATTTACCTCTGATGTAAAGTAGAAAACTTTTATCTTTTAAACCAGCGTCCAGATTAGTTCCTATGTAAATGATCCCAAAAGTAACTCCTCTAAAGCCACAGCATTCATTTTTCTTCTCCTCTGGAGCCTACATGCTGACAGATGGAATGACATGTTTTGGGTCAGGGGGCTTTTCCACCAACCAGAACAAGTCAATTTACATTCTCATCAAGATCTAGCAGCTTGTGTTTGAGTTTCCTTTATTATATTGGTAAAGTATCACACTTTGGAAAATACAAACTTACCCTATTAAAAGCAAACACATGAGCCTGCTCACATCTTTCTTTATAAGGCTCTAGGCTAGACTGTCCTAACCAGAAAACTCTTTGATTTACTTAATCAAACATGCAGCTTGTTTGACATTGCATAAATTCCCACCTAGATACTCGAAGTGAGTTCAGCTGCAACTCCCCCACATCAGGTGCCAAATTCACCCTTCACACATAAGGGGAGTGCACAGGTGCGAGAGGAAAGCTGTTTCCTGTGAGTGCTGAAATCATTCTTGTTGTATTACAAAATGGATAAGCAACTGTATAGAAAATGAAAGATGCCAAACAAAAAACAAGCAACAAGTTTGTCTTAAAAAACCTGCCACTAAACTTGCAAAAAGTACAAACTAGAATAGAGCAAATACAATTTTCTTATTCCAAAAATATTTCAATGAGGTGGTGAATCCTGAAAGTTATAAAGCAAGCCTGGAAAGACTGTTAGGCACGGAGGGTAGCTGGCCATTATTTCAGGGAAGCTTCAAGTCATTGACTGGATTTCATTAATATTTGAGGGGATAGGAGCATCCAAGCATGTGGAGAGTTGTGGGAGAGTAAGGGCACAGAAGAAAGAAGTGAGATGTACTCAACAAGCAATATCATAAACACAGAATTTGATTCAAGATGTAAACTGCTGGAGAGTGACAACACTTGTCCACACACATCCAGCATATCTTTGTACTATTGAAGACACGCTTAACCTGTGAAACACTCACCAACTCAAAAAGAGAATAACCTAAAAATTAGGAAAGGTTGTTACAAGGAAAACAGAAGGAAAACATAAATTTGTAAATGGCTGGCAAAGTTCTGGAGACTACAGCTGGCATAAATTATTAATTTATTCTGGGCTTCTAATACAGCACTTTAACATTGTCTTCCTACAGAAGAAATTACAGACGTTCCTGCACCAATTAAAAACACTAAATCTCCTGATGACTTCATAAAACAGTATAGGATTCAGAATAAATAACATGCAACAAATATTTTTTTCTAATAATTAAAAACTGTTGAATAGAAGAGTTAAACAGGTACTTAAAAGTAAAAAAATCTCTCAAACAATGGTCACTGTCCACAGAATACCAAAAACAGCACATAGTCAAGGATGCTACACTGAGGGCCACAAAGTTTTGAGAAGCTACGTGCTAAAAGCAAAACAACTAACAGAAGTTGTTTTTGTTTGGTTTGGTATTTGCCAATGAAATATTATAAGCTGGGATTCTCCTCAAATATTTGGCAAGGTCATCACATGATCACAATGAAAGTGGGGTATTTAAGACACACTGAAGCAGGAAAAAAAGTAATCTCTTCATTGGTGCTCACCACAGAGGCCACTGGTAGATTTTCATACTAGAAATAAGATTAAAGCGCTGCCTGACATCACTGTTACCATGTCAAGCCCTAAATAATCTGCTCAAAATCACTAAATAAGTCAGATATATTTTTCATATCTATTAAAAATATGACTGCAGCCTAAGGAACCATGTGAGTACAAACTGTAAAAGCCACCAGATACACTAAACAACTGAGCCTATTTTCAACTTTCTGTCAACACAAACGTGCTGGTATAGCTACTTATATTTACTTTTAAAGACTTATTAAAATCTTAAGTGAAAATTTAGAGTGCTAAAGTTTGATCCTGATTTACCAATAGAATCAGTGTGAAATTTTTATTTTTGTTTCAAGACAAGTAGCCCAATTCCAGTGCTCTTCCATAGTAAGAGAAGTTTGAAGACAATTGTAAGGCCAGGAAAATTCAAAAGTGGATCTTGCAGATGAAATGGTCAGTCAGGCTGACAAGAAGACGAGCATGGTAGCCTGAGAAACCAACAGGTCTCAAATATAATGCAGGTCAATTCTTCCAGTCTTGATCAAAAAAATCCACACATGCCATGCCAGGCAGACAGGATGGATAAGTCCACCCACCATTTCCCCCACCATCTCTTCTCCCAAGCCACATGGCTCCTGCAGGAGATCTAGTCCTCACAGGCAGTGGCACCACACCTGCACCAAGCTTCCCCAGGGCTTTTGAAGTGCAGTCATTTAGTATAATTGCCCAGCATGAAAATACAAGCCTCTATAAAGCAAAACTGGGAAGATATTACTATAGGTAAAAAGAAAAGTGAGCCCAGAGCACATAAAGGAGAAAAATACGACATACCCAAGTCAAGCAATATGATTTATGTTGCAACCCAGAGCACTAGCTCAAGACCCTCACTTCACAAAGCCAGAGCCTGATGGTCATTGAACAGTCTGACTGGTCCCCATGAATCACAATTACAGAAACACCTGTGATAAATGGCTAAAACTCACAGTGCTCAATAACCTTTAACTCCTTTCATTTCTTTTTCCTTTTTTTTTTTTTTTGTTTTAATGGGACTGGAGAGTAACACATGCACATTTGTTTGCAAGAAAACTTGCCTAGAGACAGTTGCTAGAAGTTTCTTTGCTTTCACTGCAGGGAAAAAAGTGACTTTCCTTTTATCTGTCAGCAGACCTTGATTTCCTTTTTGCATTCTAATGCGTTGAATTATTTACTGTGGCAAGATTAGCTATGTAAAGAGACATGCAGGCTGTGTGAGGCACCCTTGTATTTGAGAGGGGGCAGAGGGGAAAAAACCTCCATTCTATCCTCACATTGTCAAGATCACAATTTAAGGACACTCTCCAGTAGCAAAACACTCATCTTTTACCACCATTTCCCAAATTTCAGATGTTACATTGTTTTTACAGTTTTGCTGGCACAATGTCAATTCTACACAGGACAGGGAAAGTGGAGACAAGAGCTGGTTGTAGTCTGCAGTCTGTAACTCCAGCAGTGCTACTAGATGACTGTGGCTTTATAGGGAAGTTATAGCAATTCAGTTTGCTGTGCAGCTTTATGTTCTTCCTGCAGCTAACCCCAAACACTCACAAATATGAAGAAGAGATAGGCAGTCTTGGTGTATTAATTTTGAAGTTCATCTTCCAAGAACTTCTCTTTCTTATATAAAGCCTTAGACAGGATTGATGGAAGCCCTGAAACAGAGAGGAAACAGCAAAAGCAGAAGGTACCACACTAACTGTAGATGTGCCCATTCTCTTCATTTCAGCTGACTGTGTGATCTTCCAGCTGTTGGCCCCACAATGTTGAGCAAAACCAAGATTTCTTTTTCCCCTGCTCATAATTCTAATTTCAGGAGAACACGTGCCCAGAGACAAAAATCACCTGACACCACCACTGAGTTTTCCCATGGTACTCAGTACATCTCATGCACTGAGCCAGGTACAACCAGCATTCTGTAACACTTGACTTGGTGATTGTCTCCGTGCAGACTGCTGGCTCACCGAGCCAAGTCACACTACAGACAAAGTTCATGAACCCTTGCAAACCCTTCACCAAACCTGGCTTTTATATTTTGTGTCTGTAGCAAAAAGTCAGTGACATACATTTCACACTTTCATGAATTCATGTGTGAGAAAAATGTACTTGTGAGAAGAACTTTCACAGATTGTTAGATCATAATATTTTCATCTAAAAATCTGATGTACAAATCTGTTGTGCAGTTTAATTGGAAAAAAACAGTTACTGATTCATCTAGAAAAATAACATAAGACAACCTTTTACTAAGTGAATGCAAAAGTAAATATTATCACATAAACATGAAATGAAACAGAAATCATGAATACTGAAAATAAGAGGACACAAAAGCCACTTGTTTTACAGGCTTGTAAATATTTTGTTGTAAGTACGGTTATAGGAAGAATTCTGAAATTACTTATGATTATGTTCTGAGATATCCCTGTCTCCAGGGCTGTTTCACCCTTCAGCCAAGCTCCCCACCTTTCTCCAGATGCCTAGTCTGCACCCCCTTCAACTCCTTTAAGATTCGAGCTTCTTACACTACCTGGCTGGGGCTCCATCTTCCAAGGCAGCAACATTCTCGTATTTACCCCACTTGGTATTCACTCAGTAGGGCAAGAGATGTGTGTCTTGTCACCACAAACTGCCACGGTTCAACCGATGGCTAGGACTAGTCCATAAGTACTTTTTAATTCCAGTATAGTGCTTATCTTTTGATAATTAACATATTTTGAGGAATGAATTCAAAACTCTCTTGAATTGCTCCCTCAGAGCAAAGAAGGGAACTATTCAGTGAGAGATCAGAACATTCTTAGCAGCAGTGTTTGTGCTCATTTGTCTCAACCTAGACTTTTACTAGGGCGAGTCTTTTGCTGCCAGTTTTTACATCATTGCTGAACCTGGGCAAGAAAATATTCAGTCTAGCTGCCCAAAACACTGTCTAGTCTGTAACTAAAGGTAGTAGTTCACAGTTCTAGTTGACTGCCAAGTCTACAGCAATTGCATACACGGAAATCAACTCCAGCCCTTAAAAAATTAGATGTAGCTAAATTAAAAATAAAAAAAAAATTCTTGTAAGGTAAGAACCTGTGGTCATTTACAAAGGGGAGCAGATGTCATAAAGCACGTTCTCTGTTGCCCCTATGCTGCACAGGCCGTGAGGTAGATGGCTAAAGCACAGCCCGCTGCAGGTGCACTTTTAAGATGGTTCTTGGAGTATGGAGAGAATTTGGCTCCCGCACGGGCAGTACACAAGCAGCATGAGAACTAGTCAAAACTCCAGCAAGAGAGCAGCAACCAGTCAGCCTTAAAGCAGTCTGGGATGACTGTACAAAAAACGTTGTGATTAAGCATTTATGATACTACAATATTCCTCTACTCCCTCTGTGGGAAAATACTCTGCATACTGATCGGGGAACTGAATCTGTACTAAGTAGGCAGTTTGATTTTTGTGTTTTTTGATAGTGGTGTTAGTTTATCATTTATGCACAGCAAATCTGACGATTTATTGCTTATGAGTAGCCCTGATCCAGTACCATAATTCTCATTAAGAATACCAGTAGGTGATCCTCCTTCAGCAGGGGTCTTGGACTAGATGACCCACAGAGCTTCCTTCCAACCCTGAACATTCTGTGATTCTGTGATATTCAAAAGGTAACACAGTTTTTCACACTGACAGTAATTTCTTAACCCTCCATAAATGTGGCACGAGGAGCTCCTAGCAGATGACTTGTTAGATCACTGAAAGCAAAGGAAAAAACATCTTCTGTTATCTTTAAATATTTTACTCAGCTGCCACCTTCACTGTTCCGGAGTTACACAACCCTCCTGAGAAGCGGATCAGGTCTAACCCATGGAGCCCCAGACCTATGATCCTCCTTCTCCCACACATCCAAGATGCCTCGGAGGTGAGTGAGGCTTTCAGTCCCTGCCTACCCACATATTTATCTTGATTTTCTGCCTGAGGCCCATTCTGTTGCAAAGCCCATGGAAGCTTCATATGAAAAATCCATGAGTCAGAGTGCAAACAAGAGGAGTGGTATCCTTGGTTTGTCTTTTAATGGTCTCCACAGATAGTTTGGACTGTACTACTACTTAAAACTCTAAAATAGAAAGAGTTTTAGCCCAAAATATGTCACCTAAATCCACTGCTTATGAGAGAGACCTTCCCTTCTTGTAAAGTGCAAATCTGAGAGCCATTACATAGTACCATCAATTACATTTACTATTTATTAGTGTGATATATCACCTAAGCATAATAAGATACAATGTATTACTATCACATACTATTGCTAAACAGTAACTAGTTTTTAAACTACCAGAAAGGAACATGATATACATCACAATATTGTGTTAGTTACTATGATATGAGAATTGCCACATGGAATTAGTTTGAAGGTCCGTCAAGCATGGTATTGACTGACACTAGTATCAGATGTTTAAGGAGGGAGTCCCTATGGGGGCAATTATAGACTAATTTACCCATCAGGGAAATTCCTTTTTAAACTTCATCAATTATCCCCTGAGGCATAGGGATTTATATCTCTTATGTTTTTAACCCCTTCTAACATAACTCTAGGTTATCTTATTACGCGTATAAATGTTTAACCCTTTTTCAAAATTTACGAAGCTCATTTCAATTAGTATAACAACTTCAAATTACACACGTCTCTCCAAATATGTGCAGATAAACAAAAGAAAAATATTTTAACCATAAAACTATTAATAGGAATTGCATAAAAATCCATCACATGTATCATGGAAAATTCAGCAAGGCTAATTACTGAGAAAACTATTATGAACATTCATTTTAATGTGTTCCAGTAAATTTCTGAGTATCAGATAAAAGCTGCATCTAGAACGACAAAGTTGAGCGTCAAATGTCAAAAAAGCAGTCTTTGGTATGTTCTCACCAAATATCAGTAGGGCTATTTTTGTGAGGTTTCTTTTCCATGTTACAGTACCCAGTACAACATCCAGCTTCTCAACACAGAGTCACAGATGGAAGTCTGTTTTGTCAGACCTGTAATTCAGCAATTTCATGGAGAGTAACACACAAGACTGCTGTGGAATTCAGCACGAGAACCCGTGTTCACATGGAAAGCAGAGAAAATGTCTTTGGCATCCCCCCTCGGTGGCCCCTTGACAGGAAGGCTATACACAGCTAAAGTTTCCTGCTTGCTGCAGAGCTGCTGGAAATGGATTGAGGTAGGGAGGCATGGGAATCAGCTGACCATACTAAGAAACACTTTCCTAGCCAGCCTGAGGAGCTGAACAAGAAAGGTTTACAAAAGACAAGGCAGAGGTCCTGCCTGCTCTGTACATGTAACCGGACACAGGCCACATCATGTGATTCAGCATGGAAAACTGCTTGCACAATAGGACTTACCACCTGACCAAACTTAGTTCTGGAAAACTCTTATATTCAGATCTGGAGAAAAATCTGAAATACTTATATAACTAATCCAACATGCACATTAAGGAAAATACTACCTTTTTTTTTTTAGTAGCTTTGAAACAGTACGTCAACTTTCTAAAGACAGAAAAAGGAGTCTGGAGTCACATTAAACCGTTAGCAACTTTTTCTCCAGGTATGTAAGGCTACCAGGGTGGAGGAAGGGTTTTCTGGCAGAAATTTAAATACTCTTCGAGGAATAAAGCTCAGCTCCCCTCCAACTGCTGCAGCTGCCAAGTTTTTCAAGTCTTTCCTCCTACTTTCCTACTTTTACCCAAGGAACTTGATGGATGCACAGCTACCGTTCCTAGAGGCCATTCACATCTTCTAAACTGCCAGCTCCATACAGGGCTGTTCTCTGCTCTCCTGGGCACAAACATAAAAGAAAGAGGAGCCTCTTCCCAGCCAAATCTTAACCGACCTGTACCAGTATCTCCTGACAGGCAGGCACAGCAGAGACAGGTTGTGAAGGTGAGGCATTCGTCTTTCCTACATCTTCTTACTGTGAATAAGTTATTTCTAACCTCTGCAATGGAGAGAGAGCAGGTAGACTCCAATCTTGTCCACACTTCTGAGAGGCCAAAAGTTAACATAAAACCTCCAATAAAATACCTTCCTTTCTAACACAGCACAAAAAAACCCCCATGTGTGCATAATCAATGTCACAGCTCACTGGATAAAGAACCAGAAGTATTTCATATCACTCCCAAAACTGAATTTATCCTAAATGTTACACAAGATGAAAACATTTGTTTCAGGTCAGGAAACCCCTTCCCCTTTCCCTACAGCCAACCTTATTGTTTTCATACTTGGTTTGGGCTTTGGGGTTTTTTAGGGGGGGGGCACGACACAGCAGTTAGGGGATTTTCAAAAAAAGCTAAAGAACTAAATTCACCAAACAACAATTTGCCAGTGGTTGGAATGATCACAGTTGTCACAGAAAATCCAAGTTTATGTTCCCATGCTCATGCAAGCACAGAAGCAATCGGAGCCCAGGTATCCTATATCACACTCCAGTATCCATCATAAGGATGCATCAGCAGTACCTCACACCATCCTCGCTGGCTCTGTGATAGGCACTCCAGTCCTGACATGCTCTTCTTCAACTGAAACCCCTCCTTGGATTAGAATAATCTAAGGACAATTTCATATGAACCAACACTGCATTTTTCTAATGAACACATTATTAAGCAAGAAAAAAAAATCTCCTAGCATGACACTAAAGCTGTAATTCTGTAAAACTGCTGGGCACAACTTTGAAAACAACATTAGTGGAATAACATAGAAAGGATTTTTCTCTGGTTCAGAGCTTCTTGGACAGAATAGACCATACCAACTGTGATGGTGGGATTAAGCAGGGGAGCATATAAGAAACCTCCTCACACAACAGACCTTCCCCTTCTATATTAGGTACAAAAAGCTTGATTGTACCTACTCTGCACCTGGAGAGCTACTCATCTAAAAGACAAAAAACGGCTAAAGCAGTGCTGCCATAGTACCACCCCCAAAGAGAAGTGCCAGGAGCTGGGGGGTGCACAACAGATGCCGACAGAAGGAAGATTATGGCTACCTGAAATGCCACAGGCAGCTACATATACAGATGATGTTTTGTTGTTTATCAACAGAATGCTATTCAGGTCAAAAAGCATTTTAGATGCAGCACACTGCAACTTCTGACTACATTCTACCTACTTAAAACAGCTTCTGCCAGTCATGGAAAAATCAAAGGGAAGGCATCTGCTGGCGCTCCAGTACTTGTTCTCTCTAGTGCACTAAGAATATTATTTAGGAATGTCATTATTGGCAGCATTTCAAAGCCGCTCAGCACCAGATTTTTAAAAATCCCATGTATAATTAAATATCTCCCTTCCATGGCCTCAGTGTCAGACTCAAAGAGGGAGCAGTGCAGCCAGATTCCAGTCCCCTGAACAAGGAGTCACTGGTAGGTACAGCTCACCAAACATGCTTTTTGAAAAATTAGAATAAGACTAAACATTACTGCTTTCCTTAGTTATTGTTGCTGGCAAATAGCTTATATTTTGTTGCTGAAAGACTCAAGATAAAACACCTTTCCCTATAGGATATCATCTGAATCCTAGCTGCTCATCCACTAGAAATATCTTTATCTTTCAAATAGCTGACAGAATGTTGCATTTCCCAGCAGAAAAATACCTTTTTCTAGTCCTAACAGGTTTCCTAGCATGAACACCATGCTCTCTCTCAATGCTTTGGTAGGCTTTGCTGTTTAGTGCCTGCTCCGGTAGATGACCCACATTCACCATGACTCCACATCTTACAGCCTCTGAAGGTCTTTAGAGAGATGCTATGCACTGAACTAAGGCACCCAAGTCAGCAACCTAGCCACCCTAAACAGTCAAGGGAAAACATTCTCTAGTGACACAGAGCACCTCAAAGGCAATTCAGAGGCAATTCTTCTATCCATTCATTAAAGAAATACCCTAACGCATTGAGGCTTTTTACTCAAGCTTCTCATTTAAGCTCTTAAATTAACTCACTATGGATGACGATCTCAAGTCATACAATATATGCCTTCTAGTATCCTAGACAGCAGCCTGTCAAAGAAAATCAGAAGGCCTAGCTGACAATTACCTTCTAAGGAATTTCCAAATAAAAATTGTCTGAGGTAGCTTTTTAGGAAAACGAAAACTTGCAACCCAAGCAGAAAGGGCAGATCAGGACACCTAGCAGTAGGATGCAAAATTCTAAGGAAGCAAAGGTCAAAACTGTCCACCAAGAAATAGGGGAAAAAATATCACAAGCAGCCACAGCAGGTCCAGCTCCCTGGCCCCCAGAGCCAGACTTAGATTGTCCACGCTGGGCAGGCGTACGGGGAGCTGTTCATGCCAATGGCACACATCTGAGCCCACCATGCAACTAAACCATCGTCAGACAAGCAGTCCTAGAGCTGCTGCCAGCTGTCCACAGCATACAAAGCAAGTGAGCTGGGGAGTGTGTTGCACATATGGACACTCACTTGCACTCACCTGTCAGCAGCACTGTAGCCAGACCCAAAGAAAGGACTTGCAGGAAGGACCTCCAAAGCCTAGCATAACGTTTTCCAATTTGAATATAGTTTAATATCTGGGATAACCTAGAGAAATCAATGAAGGGTCTGACTCATGAACTGTGGACACCGTATGTAGCCAGAGACTGCAGCTGTTAGTGTAGACGCTAACAACTGGAGACACATCCAAACCCCAGACAAATCCCCACCCATTTCACTGAAATCCAGTGCTCGAACCAGGATTTATCCCTCATTCCCCAGAGCCGATACTACTAGGAATTGCATAGAAGGAGACAGTTTTCACCTGCTCTAGCACTGCCACCAGAAAGGGGGAGAAAGCACAGGTATGAAAGTGATTCCTGTAAATATCACTTCCAAAACTCAGTACTTCCAGGAATTAAATAAGAGTGCCAAAATAGCTGGTTTGTTGGCATTTAAACCTAATCCAATACCTCCCCTTCCAGGAATAACATCACATTTTAGTGGATAGACAGTGCTACTGCAGTGTTCACGTCTAATACCTTCTCGTCCACAGGAACACCAAGGATTTTTGTTCACTGGACTGCATGTATCAGAGTCAATTTCACACTCTTTCCACCTGCAGTCTGGTAATAATCAGATAATCATTTATTGCAGGTATATTAAAATTACTTGATCAATGTGTGCTCAGCAAGGTTTTAATTTTAATAGCATGACATACATGGCATTGCCAGTCCTATCTTATAGCTCTCTTGACTGATATAAAGAGAATTTTCATCTCATTGGCTTTTTGAAATGGAAAATATTTCTTTTGGTTGTCTTCCATAAAAACTTAAAATTTTCATTATAATCTTGAAGGATTCCTCTACTTAAATTTTAATTGAACTTTCACAGAAAATTCCTTAACTTGTCCTTCAATTATACATGGGGCTTTCACAGATTTCTTTCCTCTTAGGGTTCTTTACTCACGTTTTGAATTCCCTCAAAAACACTTAAAAGTTTGCCAAAATTTAATTCTAATTGGTAAATAAGACTCTCCTGTTCTAAACTTCTGTTAGCAACCAAAAAGAAAGAGTGGCATTGTTTTTTGATTGTAGATCACACTAGGGATGATTTTAAGAAGTTTGAAATACCACATCTAATGGTATCACTTCATCACACCACCTCTCTTGACTCTCCACTAAACTGACCAGTAGGTGAAAGCCTCAAGCACAGCAGCAGGATTCACTGCAGTAGTTTAACAATGACTAATGCATGATTAGCACTGAAGAACAAACTGGTAGTTTAAAAGAAAAGGTCATCGGATACATGGCATAAGATACACAGAAAGCAAGCATCAGATCCACCAAGGCAGACTGTTGGTTTATTACTGCCAACAAATATGAGGGGCAGGAACCATTACAAACACAAAAAGATTTCTGTTCTGCTGTATGCATGTTGCAAAATGCAATGTTGCAGACTGATGTTACATTTCAGTAATGATGTTAAACAGCATGCTGAGTCATTAAAAAGAGATGTTTAAAAATGGCATTTTTTAATGACTTAAATTACTGTGCTTAAAAGCACTGAATAGAACCATGGTACTGCTGTGCCAGCCTGGTATTGCCCAGAAATATCAGAAGAGAAATACCTGGAACAAAACTGCACAAAAGAAAAAAAGAGAAGAAAAAAAAAAAAAGAGGAAAGAAACAGAATAGAAACTTCACAGAACGGAAAATAGTAACTGAGATCTAGACAGGGCTGCACTGCAGCTGAGATGCCATGTACTTATGCACTGAATGACATAACTTTTCGTGTCCACATTCCTCAAGAAAAAAAAAATATTAAGTGCCATGAGTTAAAAACTTCTGCTTTAGTTCATAGCATGGGCATGCAAACAAGTTTAATGAAAATGGACAGTGAGCAGGAGTGCTGGTCTCTTCTCAGCCACAAGAAATTCCTTTCCATTATCTGATTCTGTAAGAATGGAGACATCACAAAGACAGTGCTTCATTTCCAATGCGGCACAGCGGTTGCAAGCAGGGTTCCCTCACTGACTGTTACCACAAATCTTACTGTTTTGGACTCAGGCACAAATCAGCATAACTCTCATTGATTCCACTCCCATTAGCATTAGGGAATCCAAACAGGTGAGAAGGTGAGAATGGGCTGATGTCAGAAGAGCCACATGCTTCCTCACACATTACACCTCAGGCACCTATCACAGTAGCCTTTCTTCCTTTTCCATGCTTCTCATATCCAGATCCACTAGGATCAGTGCTATCTGTCTTTCTCAGGGGAAGGGATCTAGCTTGATTATATGGATGTATAAAGATGTTAATAAAGATGTTAATAAAGATTAATAAAGATATTAATAAAGACGGACAGATTATATTAACATCTCCAACATTACCCGAAACTTCCTTTAAAACCTCTTTTAAATTCATCCCTCCCTTCAGGCAACTGAAAACTTGTTCTTAACAGAAGCTGAACATGCTAGTCATACTCAGGAGAAAGTTTTTTTGATTCTTACTTTCCACAAATAACACCTGGGCAGAGACAGGCATTAGCAGCAACACAAAAGCTCTGTATGCCAGTACTTTCCTTCCTCATCAAAAAAGCTGCTGAGAACATGAGGAAGAAAGGGACTAAGACTCAAAGTTACGCATTCCAACTCCAGCTTCAAGGCTTAGTAGAAGCATATGGCTAAACACACTGAGTGTCTTTAATAGCCCAGAAATTTGAACAACACCCTGCATGGATCTTACCAATCACTAGATATACTGTTAACCACTTCAGCGAAAGACCCAAAATTGCAAATTCAAGCCATTCCAAGAGTGAATTCTCAATTTTCGGGGGG
>Ga0065711_1045917_pt1 | contig 13195 bp, 10 predicted proteins | sample Hoacrofraction12_FD_59098 | JGI IMG/M metagenome (GOLD analysis project Ga0065711, IMG submission 59098) | Hoatzin crop microbial communities from Cojedes, Venezuela - Epithelial fraction 12 v2 (version 2) | ecosystem: Host-associated > Birds > Digestive system > Esophagus > Crop | place... | reverse complement strand
TGTCCAGGCGGGTCTTGAATATCTCCAGAGAAGGAGACTCCACAACCTCCCTGGGCAGCCTGTTCCAGTGCTCCGTCGCCCTCAGAGGGAAGAAATTCTTCCTCACGTTCAATCAGCACAGTAGATTTATATTTAAAAAAAATCTATTTAACGTGGCTTTGGAAATTAGTCCAACTGAATCCACAAACATGGCATGTAGGTAACGCACGTAAATCATATCATAAAAACCACAATCATGCACCATGTAATTCACCTCCAAGAAGATGCATCTAAAGCTAAGTTTTCAGAAAGGTTCAACATCTGCTGCAGGACCAAGGAGAACATGGAGTTCTGGTAGGTTTTGCTATTTAGTCACATCCTTTGTTTATTCTTTCTGTAATTACAAGGCCAGACTCATAAAGTCTGATGTACTGTATTGCCAGGCCTCTTTTTAGAACTATGAAGTTGTCCTTACTCCCATAAATGATAAAAAAAATCTGAAGTGTATTTGCAAGCCTCTTACAAAAGGGCTCAGACTAATCTATTTTCTGTTGAACTATATGCAGGTCTAGTAATGCACAAACTCAAATCTCCTCCTGTTTCTCTTCCAGTGTTTGTTTTGAGACAGGATTATTTCCTCAAACATGTGTGTTTAACTGTGACATATTTTATTAAATTCCTACTTAGGGAATGCATAGTCACATCTCTGCTAGAGATAATTCGTCGCACAGCTTTATAGGCATAATTATTTGGGTTGTCAGGGTACATCATGGATTTTTCAAGATCAAAATTTTTAGGGATGCGGATAATGAGATTAATGACACTTTTATCCTTTTCTAGAAAACAGAAAGAGCTTCAAGATTTTCAAACATTGTCTTGATGCTGTTCCGTTGAAAACCTAGAAGCTTATTTCTGCATAAGGGAGAAGAAAAACATTTCCAGACTAGCGGAGATTCAGTATAAGGTAATGGGGTTTGTCTTGTTTTGCTTTGATTTTTTTATTTTAGTAATGGAAACAAAAGAATTGTTTTTCCTCCAAAATCTGCAGATGCCTACACAAAAACAGGTGTATATTTAAGGCAGGGTAGGGCAGTTTCCTGATGCTCACTGGCTGCAGTCACAAGAAAGTTTGCAATCTTTTTTTCTTTCTAAGGCTTTCAGGTTTTTAGGAAAGGACAATGCTGTGCACACAGGACAGTGCAGCTCTGAGGCTCAGCAAAAAGGATTTAATAACATTGAAAAGAAAGTCACTATTTTTTTGGTTAAGTATTCCTAAAATAGCAGGTCTCTTACAGAATAATTGTTTCTTTATCTTGGGAAGGGTCCATGTATAAGCTGAGATCCTATATTTAGGAGATATTTTAAGGGACATTTACTCTGTTCTCCACACGGCTTGCTGAAGGTAAGAGAAGAGCTTTCCAAAGCACAGGCCAAAATCTTCACATTATTGTCATTAAGTCTCAGTAACTACTGAATTTATTCATTTGTTCCTTCACCCTGGAAAAATTCCATAATAAGATTTATTCTCTCTTTTGTTATCTTTTGTTATCTTATTTGATAAATTACAGTATATCACTCATCTTCATATCAGAGGAAAGAGTCAAATGCTCAACTGTGAAAGCACAAGACAAAGATTTCCAGTTCATAACATCCTAAATGGACATCCTTCCCAGTTCATCATTTTGAGAGATGGGTTTGTGAACAGACTGTATATGCCATTAAAACTCATTTAAGTTTGGGAAGACACTAAAAATAAATTCCCAAATGCATTAAATAAATGTTTTCTTCATGTTTTTGCACCTGCCCTTCAGATCCATAAAACCAACAATTTCTGTTTCAAGGCTGGCCATCTAAAATCCTACATGAATACATTAACAAGAGATTATGTTTTATTCATTAATGACTTAAAATATATATAGTTTCAGATGTTTTTGGAACATCAATGTCCCAGTTAAGAGCAAAATAATTTCCTGCTGTAGCACCTCAACATAGTGTCTATACCTCTGATAGCTTAATCACACACAGAATCTTCCATACAATCACCAGGACTTGTGAATAATTCTTTCAGCCTTTGCTTAACTAGAAAATAAAGGAATCTAAGTAAATGGAAGTCCTTATGGTTAGAGAACTTTGAAAGTCAAAAGAAAATAATAATCAGAGTAAGTGTGTATATATACATGTTTTGATCCCACAGATTGTAGATTCTGTTCTTAATTTTGAAAGATGTTTAACGTTCTTAATACTGGCAGTTCTCTGTGAAAAAGGGAAAGAGTATCTGCAGGGCTGAGTGTGCCCTGGAAAAGCAATTGTCAAACGTGTACTAAACAAGACTCTGCCCTCAAAGAATCTAGAACAAATAGGTGAAGAGGATGACAAATAAAAATAAGTATATAGTTTAGACTAGATGAGACTCATAGTTCTCAGCTAGTAGCAAAACATACCTTTTCTAGGTAGTCCAGAAATCACTTTTATCACTCTGCTGCCTGTTTTTCTGAGGTGCTCAGAGGGATGTGATAAAGCAGATAACAACACAGGAAAAGCCCCAGCTTTCATTCTTCTTATAGCCATTTAAAATTTACTTCTCAGAGTGACAATACATGCAAAGTTTGGGGCCACAAAGCAACGCTACCTTTTTGTTACCCAATTTCTGGATGGGGTAGCCTCTGGGAGAAGTAAATAGCTGTCTTATTTTTCCTAATCTCTTTGATTAAAGTTAGTTCATGCACTCTGGATGTCTTTACAGAGTAATCAAACATTCTAGTTGTAAGGACCTACTAAAAGAAAACATGGAACTGTCAGGAACAAATCATGTCAAAACAACTTAATTTCTTTCTATGATAAGGTAACAGGCCTCGTGGATACGAGAAAATCAGTGGAAGTCACATATCATGACTTTAATAAGGCTTTTGACACTGTCTGACATGACATTTGCATAACAGGAAAAAAGGACTAGAGTGCAGGGAAGAGAGCTGTAAGGTCAGTATGAAGCTGGCTTGAAAATGTTACTGGACAAGAAGATACCATTTGTTTATTGACAAAATGGAAGAAGGTAGCAAGAGGGATTTGACATGAGTCTGTCCTAGATCCAGTACTGTATGTTATCTTACTTAATGAGCTGCACGATACTCACATTTTGAGTTTGGAGAGAGGGTCACCTCATTGGAAGGCAGAATTACATCTCATAATCACCTTACTAAGCTGGAAAATGTGAAAAATTATAGTGCAATTCAAGACAATGCAATGAAATAACAGAGGAATGATTAACAACATGAATGCATACTGGGGAACAGCTAATTAGGTACAGAGGTATACAGAAAAAAAGACAGAGAGAAGAGAACTTGAAAATATCGCAGTGTGAAAGTGATATGAAGATGGAAGGAAAGGAGATGATAGGAGAACATTCAAAAATGTCAAATGTTGCTAGAAAGGGGAAAACTATGAAAAGTTCTTGACCCACATTGGGATAGGATGGAAATGCCCTTGTCTTTCCGTGAGTAAAACATGTTGGGGTGCGGCTCACCGGAACAGAGGAATAGAGCAGGGCTTTCTGAGCCTCTTCCAGTCCTGTTTCCTTTGATTTCCATGAGACGCAGACGTACTAGTTAGGGTTCCTGTAAGAAACTTACTGTTCAGTGAGCAATTTTATGGTTGCCATTCCAAGCTGCTTAGAATATCTCATCTTCCACACTCTAACTTCCCACATTACAAAGCATAGCAGTAAGGACAATGACATCAGCTGCCCTGCTGGAAAAGGAGCAGTGAGAAATGGCAAAGGTGTGTATTTCTGGTTTTGGACCATCTGTGTAAGATATTTCAGCCTCATACAGTTCACTTAACATTTCAAAAGCAAAGCAAACCATTACCTATCATCACTGTAGGCTAACTGGACCTTCTGAACCACATTACCTTAGTTACTTTCTACTTCACGGTAACTTTTCTGCTTTCCAAGTCAAGATGGGAATATCCTCTATACTTTAATACATATTTTATGCAAGAAAAAATAAAAAAATGTGATAAGGAGCACTCTAATAATATATGAATCATTCTGCAAAATAATAAAAGCCAATGTACCGATTCAGTAACATTTCTATTTCAAAGACAGTTATGCAGCTTACATTGCCCTAATATGAGTGTCTCACAGTCATTAAAATACTTATCCCTGTAGGTCACATCATCCTTTAGAGGAATGTAACTACTCACATTTCATAGATAAACAACCAGGGATCTAGGTGCACACATTTGGCATTGAAGCATCATTTGATTATCCAGCCATCTTGTGGAATCCACAACTCAAGTTTAGATAGGCTGAGTCTTTATACGAGGGTGTGAAGACTTCGTTGTACTGTCACAGTAGCATAAAAAGCCACAATATAGGAGAGATAAGGTCAGACATAAATTTATACTAAATCCATTGATGTTTTTGTTAAAAATGGACAGCATCTGGAATATACACTCCTCACAGTGAGAAACCGTGGGCATCTTAGTGTGCAGCCCACAAAGTATACTGTTTCCTAGAATAAGGAAAAGGGGTTGAGTTACCTGATGTCATCCATGTGAAACTTAGGTTCCTGGGCTAACCGAATCCTTTTTTAGTTAGGAGGTGTAACTGGAACTGCCAGAGATCAATTTGTCCCCTCTGCAGATAGGTCACAAAACACTGTCTCTGCTGTTCTTTTCACATCTCATGGTAATCACGTTATTTGCACACCAGCTGGGTCTGTGAAAACACTTCAAATCTCTCTGTCTTTCTTGTCTCCCAAATGACTCTTCCTACCTTTAAATCGTGAAACCTTATTGGTGAGAAAGAGTAACCCCCTCAGTTTGCTACTGAAGCTGTTCTTGTTCATGTAAATACTAAACCCGTGACTACGGAGACTAGAATCAAAGTCTCTTTACATCCTGAGTTGAGTGCTATAACCTTCAGACTGCAGAATCAGTCTCCTGCTCACCATCTGCCTCAAAGATTGTTTCAATACTCAGCACACTATAGATCAGCTTTGAGAGCAGAGGAAAGGTGGGTGCCTTGGGAACACCACTGATAGAATTTACAGGGGCCAAGAAAATCCAGGTGGCTCTGCAGTTAGACAGCAGCAGGGTTCTGTGATTCTGTGATTCTGTGATTTTGGATTTAAGCAATTATTGGCCCCAAATAAGTGCTTCACGAACATAGTATGAAATGTCTTGCTCAAGGTCACAGCATGTAGAATTTGTTGAAGAACAGGGAATTCGATCTGAATGGTCTTAGTCTCCAGACAGTTTCTTCATTGTTGGGCCTTCATTACCTCCTGAGTTGCTGCTTGTCTTGTGACACATTATCTTTTTCGCTTTGCACAAATATGTACAATTTTTGAGCACTCATAAGGAAAACAAAACAAACAAACAAACAAAAACACAACAACAAAAAATAAAGATTAAAAAGCAACTACAGAAAAAAAAACTTGTCACTATAAATCCTACTGCTCTTACCTCTTAAAATGAAAGCAATTATTATAGTCCTACCTATTCAACCCAGGCTATCATCTCCATTCAACCAAATTCCTTTGCTCTTTCCCTGGCATTAAAAATATTTTTATCCTATGCAATTTACAAAGAATATTAAAAAGCATTTTTAATCATCTGTAACAAGAATTACATCAAAAAGTTGTAACAAGTGTTGTGGGAATATTCAATACACAAAAGCTTAGTTAAGACTGTGAAAGCAAGCGTAAAACCAAGAAAGCTAATCCCATTCTAATAGAAAACATCAACATATTTCTAAATACGAACTGAATCTCAGTGGCCTCACACTCTGAGTTTTCTCTTTGAAGAGGCAGTTCCTTATGTATTATAAGAATAGGTAATAAGAAAATTGGTCCATTTTTCTGAGTCTTTTTCATATAATTCTTTGCAATAAATTTTTCATTTTCTTATTGAAAACATTTGTTTGGACACATCTTTGCACTCTTGTAGAAGCTTTGCACATGATTTCAGGGGAGTAATTTGGATTTTTCTAGTCTTCCTTATCCATTGGTTCATGTTGAGGTTGTATATGTGACAATAGCTTGAACAAGGAAGCAAAATCCACAGCACATCCTACTAAATTCTTACGCACAAACAGAAATCACTCTAGGATCTGAAATTTTTAGAAAAGAAAGAGTGTGAGTATATGTGTAGAGCTGTGTAAGTACAGAAAAAGTTCTTTCTGTGCTTTATCGGGAAACAAGGAAGCTTGGTTGATGCGAGAAAGGCGTAAAATTAGACAGGCTGACTACGCAAACGAGGTTTGACTTTGCACTGGCACCAGATACCCACAGGTTTGACATAAGTTTAGTGGTGCTATCTACAACCTAGTGGAGAATCACCCCAGTCAAAGTGGTGAAATGATGTATGATCATTACTTCATATCCCTCAATTTAAGGCAAATATATTTTGGAAGTGTTACGGTCTGAAAAAAAACCAGTCTTTTGGATTCAGACTCTGAAGACAACACTTGGCTGAAGTCCTACTCCAGTTTCTATTTTGGGCAGCTTCTCATAAATTTCTGTTGCATAGAAGAGTTTTGCTTTTACATTTGGGATACCTGAAAGGCTGATATTCAACATATTTGCACCAAAGAGAATTTTATTTAGTCCCTACCAAAACACCAACCAGTGTGCGGGCTATTTACAGATAAGGATTCCTGCTACCTGTTTAGATTAAACCCTTCATCAGCTGTGCAAAGCACAACATGCTTTTCAAGGTACAAACCCGCTACTCATGAAGATAATAAATCAGGCAACTTCTATCTTCTGCTACACCTGTTTCCATTGGAAGTGAGGCTTCAGCTCTTTGCAGGTCTGGCCTCCAGAAGGGATAGAAAACCTTAAAAGCACTCATGTCATTGTAAAGTGTTCACCTTTAAGACACGGGTATGTAAAAGCATACACATTAAACTGTGCAGAAATTAAGGTGCATGGTGTGTAAACAGAATGGCATATGGGTAAATCCTACTTCCATTTCAAGTACAGGATGCTGAACTTCCTTTTAAGAAGGTTCACTTCACTTTCTTTGTTACTGGAAAAAGTCTTAGAATATTCAACATGCAGGGCAACATGTAAGTCTGGGAATGCCCATCTGACCACCTGCCCTCGTTCCTTTACCTTGTACTGACAAGATGGGTCAGATCTGTACAAGTATTTTTGATTTATCTAATAACTTATCTGTAGTGAAGGTCCGAGCAAAATAACATGTAAATGGAGGCTGTGCCCGGTCATTTGTGTGTTTTCTGTGTAAGTGGGGGAGGAGATGGAGAGAGACAGGATTCAGAGCAGACCACTTGCTTTTGGAAGGAAATAAAAGTGAATTGATAATGAACAAACATCATAATAGGTATTAAGCTTTCAGCCTGAGAGCTAAAAGCACAAACTGTATCCAAATCAGCTAGAGAGACAGGAGGAGCTCACATCTGATTCGGTATTTTAAGGATGTGGATTGAAAGGTGGGGTCTGGAGGGGCTTCTGAAGGACACAGATGCCTTTGCCCCATGCAATGCCATGCTGAGGTTGAGAGAAGCAGAAAGGCTGGGGGATGAAGGAAATCTCACTGCTGTTGAGATAGTCACCAGGGGCTCTAATAGTTCAGTTGTTCCAGGCTCTCTCAGAGTGTGCTGGAGAAACCTACCTCAAAATACGTGTTTTGGTCACTGTATTAGTTTGAAAAAGATGTGCTTGCCTGGACCCAAACCTTGTCGTGTGTGACCTGATAACACTAGCAGGTCTCAGGGCGAGATATTTTCCATCATGGCATACAGCAGTAGGATGGTTGCCTCTGTGGAGAAGCCATCGGTCCTAAGAACATTTTCTGCGTGCTGCTGGTAAGGGAAAGAGGCAGAATCTTAGACAGAGCTAACTTCTGCGTGAGAGGAACGCTGACCTATTTCCATATCTTGCGCTTGTCCACTGGACTGCAATGGCTGCAAAATTATGGCAGAGATAATTCTCACTAAATGTATTTTTTTCATATTCTTATTTCCCCAGTAATGCATGTGCAGCCGCTTAGTACTGCGTAAAACACAATAAAAACCTGAATTTTAAAGTATTGTCTGTACATTCGTCCAGGATTCTCATATAGAAGAGATGATCGCTATGATCCATGTAACTACCAGTGCTCTTTTTTCAAGTGGAGAATATTGCTTACTTTTTAACTATTAAAAGCTTCTGATTCTATAAGCAGTAGTTATAAATTATTACCTTTTTAATATACATCTGTTTTCATACCTTCTGTATTCACTATAACAATATTAAAAGGCAGCATTGTGATACTCCTCTAGCATGCATATTGCTGGATACCTCAGTTGTAATACAATTGTCTTACAGGCTCTATTTAAGTTTTGATAACCAAAAAAGAGAATAAAGAACACATAGGCTGCTCCTCTGTGTTCCCTGCTTCTTTGAATATTTTGCTAGGAGGTAAATAAAACTGAACCTTTCTTATCCAGACCTCTGCCCTATCGTGTCTCTTTAAATTTGATTTGCTGCAATGCAGTATTTTGTTTACTCTCCAAGAAATGAAGTAAAGGACGGTGCTAAGTAGCTACAGACCCAGAGACTGCAGCATAGATTCCAAACTCTTGTGATAGCTCACATTTCTTAAGGTCTTCTGTGCTTTGTAAGTTTAGGAAGATTTTCTGAAAAAATAACATAGTTGGAGAAATAAAAAAGAGTTTAAGCTTCACAAGGCAGAAGAGAGAAATTAGTCATTTTAATTCCTTTGTAAAGGAAAGGGACAGTAAATGTAGGTGATAACACCAATGCTCATATAAGGCACAGTGATTATATAAAGAGTAAAAGCTACATATCAGTTATTCAGGTTATTACTTTTGGGATTTTATACGGATAATAGCAGCCAAGAAGGTTGTTGTGATGTTTTTTTCACTGCTCAGAATTACTCAATTTTTTAATGATTTGGTATATGGATGCTGTCTGGAAAAGAGATAAATACATTAGTTACTGACTAGGCACACGTTATCCATATGTCCATAGTGTATATAATGTACAGATATACAAAGACATATGCATAAGTAAATATTAATAAACAGAAGTTTTACATGTTACACCAGGTCCAACAAAGGCACATACATAAGAAGACAGTTGCTGATAACATTTTGTTGCGCTGTTGTTATTTGCATGCTTTATTATTGCATCCAGTCATACAGTGGAGATATGATCAGCTGATGTTCTGACGTCTCTAGCAGACCTACTTCTCGATGAAAAAATTACCCATTTGATTTCTAGGAGACATATTTTGCTAAACATTTACAGGCAAATGCTCAGACACAGGTCTCAAAGAGAAATGGTCAATATAGGTGATCACTAGCCAAACACAGAGAAAAGGAAGAGAAAAGAGATGACAAGGGAGCTCCCAAATGATGGGAAGCTGAGTACGTGCAAGCCCCAAAACAGAGAAGTAACAGAAGCTCTCTGCTTCCCCCTGTAGGAGAAAAAACAGCCTTAGCAGGTCTGATTTGCATATGTTATTTTTATTATTATTAATACCTCAGTGCACTCCACGAGACTCTGCTGTCTTCTGTTCTTTGTTTCACAAATTAGAAGACACCACGTATGTAAATATATTTACAAAAACAAATGGTGAAGAAACTAAGACAGGTAGTAGCTAAAGGAAAAAGGTCACCCTCAATTACAGGTGTTTCCTGTTGGGTGGGGATCCATAACCAGGTTTTACAGAGGGTTTGTGTCAGCTTCTTTAATTTATTATACAGGTATCAGGTGGTTTGGTTGTGCTCCTGGCTTCTAACAAGGGTGTTATGAATCCAGCAAAATTTTGAGTGAAATCTCTTCCTTGTTCCCTTTTTTCTTCCTTGCTGTCCTTTCTCCTATGGCTACACAGAAACTGGTTTTCCTGTGTTATTTGTAAGCTCTTTATGAGATCTTCTGTCTTTTTTTTTTTTTCCACCTTCATCTCTCTTTGTTCATTTGCAGTGGAGATATAAATGAAGAATACTGATAATATTTTTTTAGTAGCAGATTTACACAAGAAAATCACTACCTATCATGACTTGCACAAGTAAATAAATTATAGATACTGGCCTAGGGTAGTACCTCATCTCATTTGCACCCATCTGTGTGAAAAAGTAAGCAGGAAAATATAACTGAAATAAGAACCTGTTTCTGTCAAAACTCTACCTACTGCACATGGATATAAGTCTGAGGACAATTATCCACTCACGAGACCACACTCTAATTCCTTTAGCCTGTCTCGGTCACCCACAGTGCAGATCAGAGCACCCAGGATGAGAAAATTCTGAACAGAAAGGCAGTAAGTGCCACAAGAGAATAATAACTCAGAGCACTGGAAGGTGCATGACTAATGTTTGCATACATGAATATTGCCCAAAATTTAAAAATTATTACTTCTATACAAAAATACAAATTTATATGGATGTCAATGCTTTCAAAAAGTTAAGGTCAACATCTGCTTTGGATGGGATTCATCTTACCAAACAAAGTCCTTTATACCTGACCTGGTCATCCTTAGCTCTTCTAAATGGAGAGAAAACATTCTCCAAACAAATATTTCATCTCATCTTGAAGGAGATATCTGAAATGGAGAATTGAGATGAACTATGCCATAAATAGGCAGACTTCTTATCATTGACTGTGAAGACAGCTTAGGTACTACCAAAGGTGTAGGTAGTTACACTACATGAGTCTAAAGTTAGGTGAGGTCAATCCAGTGTTTCAGGTCTTACAAAAGAGGTCCTTGGAGCACTTCTCACTTTTAATATTCTCTTACTATTTAACAATTTTTACTTTTATTAGTAGGGTTCCAGGCAGAGCTGCAGGAGTTCCCATATTTTTTATGTACCTCCTATCTCACATGTCTCTTGAGGAGGAGCTGCAACACACTACTGAAGTTCCCTTACAGGCAAATTATTATCCAGTGTATGAAGCCATTTAATTATGTCAAGTTTATAATACAAAAGTTAACTGTATATTATATTCTACGAAATACACTAGTTTTAGTAATAAAACCCACCTTCTCCTGCTCTGTCATCCTATTCAGCTGATCACTTGCCTAGGCTGCCCCTGGCTCGTGGTTATAAAATCCCTTGAATTTTTAGGTTAAAGTCCTTACTTATGATATTTTTCAATTTGAGACTTAATATTTTTGATTATTACTCTTCAATAAGCAGCAAACTTTATAAATATTAATTAAATATGTTTCTTTGTGGAGTCTGCCTTTATACCTTCTAATTCATTTTTTTTAATTTGCTGAATCTATGTTAATTTGCAAATAAGCTGCCAGGAGCTATTTTTACATTTAACAATCAACAGGCTAATTTTTTTGAATGTCTCTTGTTCTAATTTATTTTCTAGTTTTCTTTCTTCTTTACCTTTTTTGCGAAAACAACAGCACAGATTTTTCTACTGCTTATGATGGCAATGCATTATGTTGTTTGCCACAGGTGTTTTGGAACATCACAAATTTTTAAAATGAATAAAATATTTTAAAAACAGAGCAATAATTCAATTTTAATATATTTTGATCAATAAAGTTTTCCGCTTTAGGGAACATTTTTCTGAGCTAATGTATGCACCAAAGAATTTGTGGAAAGATTGATGTATATTCAAAAATCAAAAAGGAAGTTACAACATGAATTTAAGATGCATACACAAAAAAGACACATTATGTTAACAATTGCTCTTACATACGAATTTTGCAAAAATGTTTTTTTCATTGGAAAACAGGGGTTCGTCAAAACAAAATGCTTCGTAACAGAGATGTTTTCTATGAACAGCCAGAGCAACATTCTAAAAAATGCGGAAAATCAAATGTTTTAAAATCTTTAAATTCTCCAAACAGCGTTCATTTATACTTTCAAAATAAAAAATATGAGGTTTTGCTCTTAAATGACTTTTCTTTTTAAAATAGTGCAAAGAAGTAATAAAAGAAAAAGTTACAAATGAAAATGGGATTGTTCAAAACAATCAAAATGAAATGTTTTGACTGACCAACTCAAACTCTCCTGTTTTCTCTACTGAACACTTCTGAGAATTTTATCTTTCGTCTCACTTCAGCACAGGAACACTTTTCTGTAACCTTGATAATTCTTAAAATTCTTAAAAAAACTTTGAGATAAAAATTTCAAAAAGACAAATTAGTCACATAAATGGACAGCTATGGAAAACAGTAAGTTAATTTAAGAAAATATCAATACATTTTTAGGTAAATAAGGATAATAGAAGCAAAAAAGACATTTATGTACACCTTATCAATAAGATATTCCATGATTAAGAAAAAAGAAGCAAGAATTTTATACCTTAGTGAATCATAACATCTGCAGTTACATTGAGCTAGTCTTTACTTGGATGTCTAGTCTAAATTCTGTCTTAGAGGAGAGATAACGTCTACCATAGGGCAAGACTCATTTCAGCTTGCATTAGGCTGAAATGTCTTCTTGGGAAATCTGCTTTTTTTCTCTGGCTGTTCAGAAGATTTTGACAATCAATCAGGTTTATTTAACTAGATACATAATTTTTATAAAGGTGAGATAATATCACCTGTAACTAAGTGGGCTTTTAGCTGTCCTTACAGTAGAATGCTTCTGGATTTTACTTCTCTAGCACTGATGGGGGTGCAGAACTGCTGGTGAACAGCATCCTGCCAACAACTCGTGGAGTTATGTTTTCTAAGATGGCTATTGGTGCTTTGCCGGGTTATTGCAGCTCTTCTACCCAAAATCAGTACTTTGGTTTGGGATGAGACAGAGTCAAGACTCTTCTAGGCATGGCGGGGAAAGATCCAGGCATCTGATATTGTAACGACATCTGATAAATCAAATATTTTTTAAAGAAGATTTAGATTAATGCATATTACAGGTGTTGGCAGGCAGTTCGGTAAATCTTATTATTCACAGGTTTGTTTTCAACTATGATTTCTTGCTCTTGTTATTGTAGAAACAAAGTGATCTCAGCTGTGGCACTTACTTAGTTCAAATGGCTAGGGTATCTGCAAAAATTCACAGACACTTCCTGAGCAAACCTGTACCCGGAAGTCCAGGCAGTCTTGACAAGGCAACACTTTCCCTCCATTAAATCTGTGGTTTTCACTACTATACCACAAATTGTTTCCTAATGAGTGAGGGAGTAGCTTTCAATGTTTTTTAATGACAGAAGTCTCTCTACTCCCAGTCTATATATATATATATATATATATATATATATATATATATATATAT
>Ga0065711_1045916_pt1 | contig 13195 bp, 6 predicted proteins | sample Hoacrofraction12_FD_59098 | JGI IMG/M metagenome (GOLD analysis project Ga0065711, IMG submission 59098) | Hoatzin crop microbial communities from Cojedes, Venezuela - Epithelial fraction 12 v2 (version 2) | ecosystem: Host-associated > Birds > Digestive system > Esophagus > Crop | place... | reverse complement strand
GGAGTGGAGACTCCATGGCCCTGCTCCATGATGATAAAGTGGGAAGAAATGGTTCTCTAGAACTGATAAGCAGCTCATCTGGCCCCCTGAGCCAACAGGTTTTCGAAACCTTGCCAAAGTGCTACCCTCTCGTGAACTTTACTTGTTTTAATATCATTTTAATACCAAAACACACCTCCATCCCAAAGGCTACCCGCCTCCGAGGTGCGACCACCCCTCTTTGAGTCTGCGCTCTCGATTTTTCGTAAACTATACCTTTAAGCATGAAGCAAGAGAATTTTACACCGATCATGATAAAAGGTATGTATGACTACAGTCACTCAAACTCCACCTTAAAGGTAGAAAGCATATAAAAATAGCCAGGGAAATGGGGGATTTTCGGAGAAGATCATCTTCGTAGGACAAGAAGATAACACTGTGAGCAAGTCAAGGGAAACTCCACCTCAGACTGCCTCCAACAACCGGGATTGGCCGACGGGCTGAGCCTTGCTTCTCCCCCACCTTGGGACGCCTTGGGTGAGACTTAAACTAAGCGCTTATTTTCTCGGGGATAGTTACTCCCTAATGTTTATAGCCAGGCTGTATTATTTATAACCTTTTCACGCGTTTTATATTTGCACGTGCTTTCTTGCAGACAGTCAGTATCACCGGCAATTCAAAAAACCTATATACCTGTTGCACAAATAAAACTGCACTGTTTAAGTAGCCAGTTGTCACAGTTTCTCACTGAACGCGACCAAATGCAGCCGTGCTAGTTCATGAGCACAACTGGACTGAAGGTGCAGACAGCTATTAGTGTATCCAGAATTGTGGTAGTTTAATATACGTATTAAACGCGACTGGACTGGTAGTGGCAAATTGGACATCACTCAGAATTTAAACCTAGCCGCACCTAGCCTCTCACTCCAGTGAAGAGCGTTAGAAAGCAAGGGGGTTTATTTTTCTGCTAAATTAACGTGACAGTGAGCAGAGGAGGAAAGAGGTGGTAAAGTAATCTCTGTTTAACTCAATGAGGCTTCTAATGCTGTACCTATAAATGTTAGGAGACTACTTTTTAATGCAAACCTCTGAATAGCTCAGTTACCCTGTCCTATCCAGGATTCTCAGCTGTTGGAAGTAAGCAAATAAAACTGTAGTTTCGAAGGTTAGACTGAATTTGACGATTCATAAAGTGTGCTTTCATGGGGGTTGCTACTATATAGCTGAATAAGTCCCTAGGGGATGTTCTCTTCTCACTCTTTTGTTAGGAATGAAATGTGAGAATTTCAGCTCTGTTGTATGGCTTTCCCTTTTCAGGTCTAGTTCTGGGAGTTTTTGAATACCACTATCTGGAAATCTGCTTTAAAGATTAAAAGGTAGATATTGGTAATAAAATGTTGATGTTCTTCCACTCACACTGTTAAAAATTGTGGTATTCCACATTAAAAAGGAAGAGGCAGAATTACATAAGTAATTAAGCAGGCATGGAAGTGAACTTCTAGCTTTCATTGTCTGTGGAAAGGCCATCTGATTGTGGTTTTTTACTGCCTATGAATATGCTCAGAGTCTCTTTTTTAAAGAGATGGTGACCCTTCCTGGGACCTCAAGCTGTTTTAAAAACTCTACTAAGTGTCAGAATATTGCTGACTGAATCTAGGCCTCATCTGTCACTATCTGAGTGTTGTTTGTTATTCTTGCTTTTATTGTTTATTAGAGACCTGCCAAGGCAAGACTGATTCCAGAAGTACAAAGTAAGGGGGGAGGGGGGGGGCCTGAAAGACCCAACTTCATTTATTATGTGTGTGTGAAGAAACAGGACTTGTAATCTACTCTTCTGTCTGTATGGAACAGAGAGCAACATCACAGGACTCAAGGGCATATAAACTGCAGCTTAATAAGTTAATCACAGAATCACAGAATGTTCGGGGTTGGAAGGGACCTCTGGGGGTCATCTAGTCCAACCCCCCTGCCAAAGCAGGGTCACCTACAGGAGGCTGCACAGGACCTTGTCCAGGTGGGTCTTGAATATCTCCAGATGCATCCGTCTGAGCTGCCAGAACTGACTTAGGGCATGCTAGTAGCCCAAGGCACACTATGTACAGAGGACCTGCCGGTGTGGTCTTCTGTAGTGTTTCCAGATCCTTGACATAGCAGATCTGCTGGAGCAACAGTGATAAGGCTCCAGAGGTGGTTTTTTACATGTGAGGAAGCAGTGTGCAATCCTGCTGCTACACTCCTGGTCTTGACATATCAAAGGCAAACTCTTCCTAATGGGAAGGGTAGGATTGTCTGCAGTTTTCTTCCACAAGGGAAGACAGTTATTTAGCTTGATTGGAGTGAAGTTACATTATCAGAAAAAAGAAAAACAAACAAAAAACAAAAAAAAGCTAGGGGGTGTGAAGGTATGGGGTTTAGTGATGCAGTATTTCAGACAGGTGAGCTATAGCAAGGTATTTTTCTTTCTTATGGTGGACTGCATAGCTTTCACTTGTAAACTTACATTTTTTTCCGTTGATGGCGGGGAACACAAGGAAAATAATTCTTAAGATGATTAATCATGGCAAAATTAGAACTGTTTCAACTTCACTAGTTTTCTGTACTATATATACTTATTTTTCTGGACTTGGTAAGTTTGGGATGTTTTGCATTTCCACTTATGTTAGTGCATAGAAATTGAGTAGAGACAATATTGTAAGTGAAATATAAGATCACATTTTATTGAGTAACTTATTGTACACTTGGTGACCGTTAGCCGAGATTAACCCATCAGTCAAAATCCAAAGTACAACTTGTGATTTTGTATATGGCAGCTATGCATCTCTGATCTGATACTAGACTTGTAATTTTTTTATCAGTATACACATTACCATGTATTTATCCAAAATATGGGGGTCTCGTTTGAATAATGATTGTGCAGAAGTGTCACTTTCTTTATTTCTACAACCACAACTGTCTAACACATTCAGTTTTGGTAAACCCGATAGCCTCTGGCCAGAATTCAGGTCATGGTGGCAGAGTTAATGCTGTTTTGGTTTTTAAAGAAGAAAAAAAAAAAAAAACAACCAAAAAACCCACCACGCTAATGCTGCTAAAAGATTAGGTGGATGTTAGCTGTCCTTTGGACGAGTAGCCTGGTAAAAGTCGCAGAATTAGTTGATTGTGTCAGCAGGAGCATGACTGTTAGGACAACTGCAGCTTTTCTGCCTGTGTTTAAGGACTTTAGGACGAAACTAACTCATGTAATACCGTACTAGTCATGTCATCCTTGTGCCAAAACAAACAGTAGGTTTCAGGTTTGAATGCCAAAACTTTTGTTTCGGGAGGAAGGGCTTGATGTGAGGATGTTTAACAAATGTATAGGTTATGCTATAGTTATATTTACTTGATAGGTCTGGTGTTGTTAAGGATGCCCTTTGGATTTTTAACTGCTCAAAAAAAAAAAAAATTCGCAGTTGAATGAGATGTGTAAGAAATTTTGGGAACATGGCCTGAAGGGGAAGGTTATTGCAGAGGTAAAAGAAACACAGGCCATCCTCACAACTTGATCATGCTGCTACACAGACTAAAAGTGACTATTTTGGGGGCGAGTAAAGAGGCACACAATAAGAGCCACATTCACAAAGAAATTAAGAATGATGGGAGAGATATGAATAAAGTGACTGAGTGCTTAAAAACAGATACTTATTACAATCTGAGATTGCCTGGGATATTAAAGTTGGTCAGGTAGGGCTGGCAGATGGCACAAGACCTGGAAGAGGTGTGTACTTTTCCATGGTTAAATTTGGAAGTTGAGCAGGAACTCCCAAAATAGCTTTAGGATGCCTGATTGGATCATAGCTGTACTATCCACTGGTTTCAGAGAGCTGGATTATCCAGAAGTTTGGATGAATTAGGCTTTGGTTCCTATTGGAATTCTGGTCAGAATTTTGTTCCTTCAGAGTTTTGTTCCAGGTCTGGGATGCATCTACAGTATGTTACAATATGGTCCTACAAACCCAACCCATATAAATGTGACCACTTCAGTTCCAATAAGATAAGTTTGGGCCCAATCTGAGGTATTGTATTTTATTACTGATTAGTTAGGGGAAGTAGAGAGAATGGGTTTAGGTGGAATATGTTAAATATCATGAGTGAGAAATTGCTGTTTGATCCCAGATGAGACTATCAAAAGAAGCTTTATTTTTCTCCAGTGTGAGCTGGTCAACTTCTGAGCTGTTCACCTTTTAAATTAACGTCCAGAAAGTTCCCTTAATATTGAATAGTTATTGTAAAAACAGCGTTAGTCAAGTTAATAGAAAATTACAGATACATCTGCACTCTTCTTCCAAGCACAACTGGTCCTGTTTAGGATTGTGAAAAAAAGTTGCATTCTGAATTCTTAAGTCCTAGTTGTTTGCAAATGGTCCACATTAAAAAAAACAAAAACATTCATTCTGAAAGTTCAGTCATGCAGGTACCCTGGAGCTGCTGTCGCAGCAGGAAGAGCCTGATTTGAACAGCTTGAGTAGCATGATTGCTCATAGCATTGCAGCAGACTACAGGTCAGTCCTCTCAAGGTCTCACAGCAGCACTTTGTTCAGAGTTTTTTTTCCTCCCAGGGAATTATGATGCATAGGCAAGATTTTCCATATTGTCTATATTAATAGTGTTCAGAAAACTTTAAGACAACAGGCATTTAAAAATATTTTTTTAAAGTCCTTTCAAAAATAATTAAACTGAATCTTCCAAAGCTCAGTAACAGAAGTGTGGTAATATTTTGAAAATAATGAGTGCAAGAATTTATTAGAAGGGTTCACCTTTTATCAGCTAAATCACTTCTGACTATACAGCACTTTTATCCAACATTTCTGTTTCTGCCCAGATCAAAACTGTAGTCCCCTTCCTGCACTCCGTGGTCCTCACTAGCCAACGTAACCTGTAATGTTTCTACACCAGAAATGATGAAAGTAGTGCTGCTGGACTCGAAATAGAGACTGATGTATGAACGAGAGACAAAAAAAGGTTTGCGTAAGTTTGAGAGCTACAGTTACATGAATTTACAGTAAACTTTTGCAGTGCGCAACTCATGTTTGCATACAAATGGGATCCTTCCTTTCTCACTGGGGCATGTACACCAACACTTCCAGGGCACATGTGAGAGCAGGGGGAAGCCTGTGTAATTAATGTCTGCGAATAATAATAAATGGGGTTGAAGGCAGAATATCAAAGTTAGGGACCTTATCGTTGCTTTTCAATATATGAAGGAGACTTAGCGAAAAAGACTGAGAAAGACCTTTTTATCAGGGCCTGTAGCGACAGGACAAGGAGCAATGGTTTTAAACTGAAAGAAGGTAGATTTAGACTGGATATAAAGAAGAAACTTTTTTACAATGAATGTGGTGAGACAGGTTGCCCAAAGAAGCTGTGGATGCCCCCTCCCTGAAAGGGTTCAAGGCCAGGCTGGACAGGGCTTTGAGCAACCTGGTCTAGTGGAAATTGTCCCTGCCCATGGTGGGGAGATTGGAGTAGGTAATCTTTAAAGGTCCCTTCCTACCCAAACTATTCTGTGATTCAAAGCGTTTTTTAGGCTACTCCATCTAGCCTTTGGGCTGTCTTTCTGAAATAGGATTTTCCAAAATAGAATTTATAAATTTTGTCATAGTCGAATATCAAGTACTTGGGATAGTTGCATTAATTATTTCTACAATTTTGACCTAAGTCAGTGATCACTATTCATACACCTAATTTGTGCATTAATCACAATTATGTAGTATTAAGAATGTGGGAAGTCATAAGGTAACAATTAAATGGAAATTGTTTTCCCTGTAATTAAGTGAGCAGTATTACCTTTTAATAAGTAAAATTTGAAACCTAAAATAGTTGGTAATATTTCTTCACCACTGTGATTATGTATCTTAACAAAGTATTATTATTCTGGTTCTGGAAGGTGTCTGAAAATGCAAGTGACAGCAAATTATGCATAACTACTCAGTCTTAGAAAAGTAAAGGTCTGATTTATGTCTTCATTTCAGATTTAAACAGAAAATGTTATTTGAGGAATAAACTGGCTTAGCTTATGATTGCAAGCCTTAGAGGATTGAGGCAGTATGATCAAGCTGTAAGTACACAGAATACTTTACCAATGTAGACTTTTCTAAAATTTCTTAATAATTTTTAATACCTTTTTGGATATTCATGTTTTGGTAGTATTTTTCATAAGCTTGGATCTTATTAATGCTTTCTTTGTAGTAATAGCAAATGCAGCTCTTTTTGTCTCTTAAATAAAAAAAAAATAAAGCTTTAATTGCAGAGCCGACACTGCTATACCCTCATGTGGAAATACTGTATTTCCATACATCTCAATCCTTATAGAGACTGCCCAGCTGGAAGTTCTATAGTCTGTGAAAGTGGAGAAAAGTGGCATTCTCTCAGGTTTTCTTGCTATTAAACAAGTAATGCCCTACTATGCAGATAACCATTGATGTCCTTGTATTATGCATGTATAATCTTTTCAGGCAGTGGGAGAAGCAAATGATAAAGACGACCCAAAGAACTAGCTGTGCTGTCAGCACTCCACAAAAAAACATGAATTAGTATTATTAGGCAGTAGCTGCATTGCTAAAGTCCAGTCTGTTCCAGCCTAACTCAACTGTAATTGAGATTGATGGGAACAGGAGTTAGCTATGTAGTTAAAAATAACACTTTGTCATTTTTACTACATTTGCTCCTTGGATAGGAAAATGACTATCATTCAGAAAAGGCTGTATGAGTGATATTCTATGCACAAGTACTTATCTGTATATACACATAATATTATAGGTAACAATGCATGGTATAGAAAATGGCACATAGGTTCAAAAAAACTAAGATGGTAATAAGATGGGTAGTTTATATTTCTGTAAGTAAAAGGATAACCCTCTTGGCATCACACATTTAAAAACAAGCAACCATGGATACAAGTATGCAATTTTTTTTTTAAGGCATAGTTTAGTAAACAAATACAGTGTCACAGTATTTCATCTGCCACCCTAAATAGATGTATGGGTTTGTTTTTTTGCTGGTTTGGGGTTTTTTTTGTAATTAGGACTTGACCTTTTGCTTGCTCTAATACTTGATCAGGGGCTTGGGACTTCTGTGATACAGTGATCTCAGCTTTGCAGAGGCCTGGGTTGCATCTGAACTTGTGTTGAATCTTCTTGTTGCATCAATTTAAGACAGGATTGGCTGTAATGCAAGCTCACTTGTATTCTTCTGATTCATACTGAATTCAAACTAATTCATATTCTTTTACTGATCATGTAGAGGCCATATCAACAATTTAAAAATATGGAAGTATTTTCTAGCAACAGTGCCCTTATACCACAAGTATTAATTGAATCCTGCTCAGGTGTGCTCAGCATCACATCAGCCCAGAATTCTTAACCATAATCTCTACTAATACTCCGCCTGTTGCTGAGATAGCTGCTACTGCACAATGGGGGGTTGAATAGTTCTTGGCTGTATTCATAGTTAAAGATGATTTGCCAATGTTGTTTACAGCTGTTGACTCAGTAGAAACAACCAGTGGCCAAAACCCAAGCTTTGTTCTTCATGGACCATGGTTGGTAGAACCAGCAGTGAGACTTTTGTAGCTCAGAAGAATAGCTATGCTGAATACAGAAGCTGACCATGCAAACTGATGCACAGAAGGGAGCAGTAATCAGTTCACTTTGTCTTTAGTTGATAGTTGTGTTCTTTCATTAAACATGAGCAGCTTTAACTTTTAATGTGCCTGAAAGGCACATTTGCTGAACGTGTTTCTTGGTTGTATTGTTACATCTTAAAGAAGTGCATTTGGAAATGATTTGTGTTACTGGCACGAATGTCATCTGAAGAGCTTCTAATGATTTTCTTCCATGGAACAATCACACAATCAATAGGATAACCACATTAATTTTTAATATATTTCTGTATGTAGTCCTTAGAAAAGGGCTCAATTCCACCTTTAAAAAAAAAAAAAAAGTAACTGCTTAACTTCATTATGGAGGTGTACTAAGTAACACAAGTAACTGACCTGAAAAAAGGAGTCAATACTTCAAAACTTCGGATCCCTTTGTAAAGAGAAAAGGGGATCCCTAGAAGAGGTGTGGACAGTGAATGGCCCTGAAAAAGAGGAAGCCTGCAGATAAAAGTGGTGAAGAAAAGCTACATATTTTTCCCCACAAAAGCTGGTATTATTTAGGAGTAACAGAGAGGCGGGTTTTCTGATGTGTGACTTTTCTGGTAGAATGCATGCTGTCTGTGCTTCTAATCTGATATGAATGATTTCTAATCAATTGTATTTCAGTGGATTACCTCCTGTAACACTGTAATTTTAACCTGCATAGCCCAAAAAAAGCTTACTAGCTGAAGAACTGTTATATAGAGAACATTGTACTTTGTCCCTGTAACTTGGAGAATCACTTTTTATCACAGCATTGGTTATAAATACATTTCAAATGACTTTACCGATACTAAATCAGTTGGGTTTTTTCCCTGTTGTATTTGTCACAGCCATGTGATTATGAACCAAGAGTTTTATGAAGCATGGCAAGTCAGTAGGACTCATTTAATAGTAATAAAATGTGTTGGGCTCTGGAGAATATGAATGAAGTAGGAGATGAATTCTGTGAGAAGCTGCTCCATCCTGATACTCACCAGTGCACTTGGATTACTGTACTGTCTAATTATTTGACTAACGCTTGCAATTCAAGCACTAAGTATGGATTAGGATTGTGGTTTCTGCTTCTTAGATGTTGTAGGAAGGAAGAACAGCATCACAAGGTTCTGGTAGAACAGGAGGATAATATTTCTTCATTCCTTACCCCTGCCACCCCCCAAATACTCCTCTCCCCCCACCTCCACTATCACCCCTCTACCCCCTGTCCCTCCCTGAAGTAGGGGAAAGACATACATCTCTCTCTCTTCAAAACAGATGTCAAGCACGGAGGTAGAGGGTGGGGCTATAGAAACAGGTACTGGTAGGAGGCTGCCTTGGAATATGTTCTTATATATCCTGTTGGCTGTCGATAGGGTGGGCCTTGTTTCCTTTATGAATAGATGTTCATTGAAAGTATGTATTTCTCCACATGTAACAGCTGGCATATTGCCATGTAACCTGATACATAGAGAGCTGAGCACTCCTCTTTTTCACTATTTTGTGAAAAGCACCTCCTCCTACTAACTTATTTGTTATTTTAGAGAAGCTGCTGTCTCTATCTAACACAGTTCCATTTTGAAACTGAGAAACATTTGCAGCAAAAGTATTGTTTGTAGTGGTGTGAAAAGTTGGTTTCAAGAAATAATACTTTCTGAAGACTCGAGGGGGAAGAAAGAGTTAATGGTCAATTTCATTTATTTCAGGAAATATCATAAAACTCATTAATGACAGAAGCAGCACCAACATTATTGTGTTTTCTTTCTACTCTATTTTGCTTTTTCCTTATCTAGTGTCCTGAACCATAAATGAACTTTGTTTTCTGAAGACTTTTTGTGAATAGCATATATCACTTGAGATGTTTGTTGTACTATGTTTGACAGCTCTATAGGCATTCAGAGAGATAGTGGAGATCTGCTATTGCCTAAAACAGTATTTTGAAAGGAGAAAAATACTTTAATGAAAGGTATTATCCTCTAGGGGGAAAAAAAAATGTGTGATTTCTTAGTTGTAAACAATTGACTGACTGGAATTACTGTAGTTTTAATGCCTCCCTGCTTTTGTTCAGCTGGGGGGGAGGGGGAGAAGCAGGAAGGATCTGAGTTTTCTTTTAAAGCTCCAAAGATGTAAGGTGAAAAACAAAGAGGTGTATTCCCATTTTTATTAGATCGACCCCAGTGTCAAGAACTTCAGCAAGGCAAATGCGCAATGTATAGTCTATTTCAGTGTCATTTTTGAGACTTGTGACAAGGGTTCAGAGTCCTTTGCCTGGGAGGGTTAATTGCTCCCTCCAGAAGCTGGAGATTTAAAAAGTGTACTAAGTGAAAGTGACATAGAACAAAGTGCTTTGATACTGCACTGGATTTATTTTTTTTTTTTGTCTGACAACAAAGAAACACATTCATTGTATATAATGCATTTCTCTCTCAGTTCTGGAAAAGCTCATTGTTTATTCATGAAGGAAATGAAGGAAGGTCAGTAAGGCCTGGCTAATCCAAGCATTTCTCTTTTTAAATTTCTTTTTGAAAGGGATGATTCTTGCCTCATGGAATAGAAAAATTCGTAAGAAAATGTGTGTGGCTTGCAGAAGGGAAAATCGATGGGAGATGCAAAGTGGATGTTTGTTTAGAGGAATTTTAAATCAGACCAGGTTGTGTTTTTTCAATTGTATTTTTTGTTCTTCATGATCACTGACACCAATGTCACTTACATTTTAAGCATTTTAATTTTCTGGTATGCATTCTAACTGGCTTCTGGTTCTACCAAACAGTTCAGATGTAAGCTGCTTTTTTTTTAAGCTGGTAGGGCTGGGTCCACTGACAAAAACCTCTAGTTTGACTCTTCCAGGGTAGAATTCTGACAAAACCGCACAAAGATGTAAAAACTACAAAGGCTGGAAATGTGTATTAGCAAAAGTTAAAATGATGGTGGATGAAGAGGAAAAAAATATACATCGGGAGATAATTCAGTTGCTTTACGATTTTCAGTTGGGAGAGCTGGTTCTTAAACTTTTTCTCTGGAAACATGACCCTGAAATTACATAGCAGTTAGCTGCATTGTTTTAGTGACAGAGGAACACAGATTCAATCAAGTCGGAAGGAAGAGGTATATGTAGTAGATGCCGTGACCCCCAAGCCACTTGGCATACAGTGCAGTCTACCATTTCCTGGACTGTGACTCTGTGACGAGTGCCCCTTTTGCTTTTTGATTTGTGCCCGATGTAATTTATGTAGCAACTGGCCTCTTTTTTTTTTTTTACCAAGTTTCTGCTTACCTTGTATATTGCCCTTGGAAAATTAAAAAGCCTATTAGATTGTGTAAATAATTTGATTAGAAGAAAGCAAAGGGCCAGAACTCCCTCTAGTTTGTAATTTTATTCTCATTTAAGTAGGATTAAAGGAAACCTCAGCTCCCCGATGTTTCATCCTGACAAGGTTCTAGAGCACAATGATAAAATTTTTCCATTCTCAATTATTAAAATCCACTTAAGCACCAATGCACAAGCATTATTGAACACTATTATCTAGTTTTAGTAGTTTGTTTCTAAGAGCATGTTGTAAGACTTCAATGTAGAAAGGAAATGTAACTAATGAATGATGATTTTTTTAAATTTTTTTAAGGCAGCACTGAAGCCTTTTTCTTATTGACATTGTTCGTGCAGCTGCCTCTGTTTTGATTTAGAGTTATTGTTTGGTGTAGCTGAGAGAGTGAACTGAGACACTGGCAGTGTGTAAGTATGCCTCAGACAGAGATATCAAGTGAGTTATTTGAGCTGGTTATCAATTGTTAATGTCTACTGATCCTTAAACTAGATACCTAAACTGAAAAGACCACTATCAGCAACAGATGCAAGTTATATGGATCCTGTAGGTGTGCAGGCCCTACAATATAAGTGGGCTACTAAATTTTTTATTGCCTATTTGAGCTTTTATATCTAGGCAGTTCTCCTATTGTGGGCCTCCAAACCCAATGTTGCTCTAAATTCACTCGTAACTAGAAGATAATGCAGTTTCAATGTATGTGTTAACGGCTTCATATTGACCAGTTGTCCATAAATATATGCATTGTTGGATTTCCGGTGTCAAATACACGTCCTCTATGATAGCCCAGTATGAAAACTTGACTTATTTGGTGCTTACCATGAGAATGGTCTCTATGCTACCCTGACTCTTCCATGTCTTTCTTGAACCACCGGCCTATTGCTCTTTAAAATTGTCAGCCTGACAGTTTTGAATGCCGTGGTGAGTTCAGAGATTGTTGCTGGAACATCTCCGTTCAGGTACTGCCTACCATTTTTCTGATGTAGTATCTTACTTTCCAAGGGAAGGCTTAGTGTCTTCAAATGGCAGAAGCAAACAAAAGAAATAGATTCCATCCAAATACAGATCTTTCCAAGTAGCAGTGATTACAAGCCCCAAAGTTGAAAATATGTTGTTTTTGGAGGTTCTGTGACTAGTTATTTGGTGTCAAATGCCAAAGCATGAGACTTCCTCAGGCTGACCCATCTTTTGGGATGTCCTTCAGACCCCAAATCAGCCCTGCTTGCCTTGTCTCTGTGGGGGTAGTTATAGAAGTTTACTTCAGTTGCTGCTGAGTGAAATAGCTGAAAAATCTTCAAGAAAACTTGCAAATCAACTATAACAGCATATTTTAGTTACTGTTGTTTGTAATGCTGTGGACTGGGGTAGGGAAGAAGGGTAGGAACCTGGAGAATTCTCTCACATAGGGTCATTGAGGTAGAGCAAAGCAGATTTGGAGGGGGCTTCTCAACCAGAATTCTGTGACTGTGCCTGCAGTGTGTGTGGAGCAGGGAAAATACTTACTTCCTGTCCTTTTTTTTAAAACAGCCAAAACCGACTTCAAATTAATCATACACTCACAAGCATCTACAGCAAAACTGACCAAGTAATAGTGATAACCACTGGGAAACTCACTTAGCTGAAGAGCTGGAGATCTTGTAGATCTATTCCCTAAACTGGAAATTCTCAGTGCCATTTCAGCTGTGCTATTATTAATACTTCAATACAATACAATGCTTCTGTTGCTCATGAAGGTTACAACTACTATTGTGGTTGAGGCTGTTATTGTTTGGTGAAGGAGTTATGTGTATTCAGCATGATACAGATACTGTATTTAATGATCGAACTCCTCAGAATGTCACCTGCTTGCTTTCAGTGCTATGAGGTAATGTGCTTGTGTTGGGAGTTTGTGGTGCCAGGTTGGAGCTGTTCTTTGTTTATGTTCATGTATGCTTTCCTTGATTACTGTGTATGCCAGAGGAGAGAAACACTGCTGGAAACATGTTACATGATGTTATTTGGTGATAAGATATATTGTTCCCCTAAAATTACAGAATCACAGAATGGTAGGAGTTGGAAGGGACCTCTGGGGTTCATCTAGTCCAATCCCCCTGCTAAAACAGGGTCACCTACAACACACACGACAAGCACAGGACCTTGTCCAGGCGGGTCTTGAATATCTCCAGAGAAGGAGACTCCACAACCTCCCTGGGCAGCCTGTTCCAGTGCTCCGTCACCCTCAGAGGGAAGAATTTCTCCCTCA
>Ga0065711_1045915_pt1 | contig 13195 bp, 7 predicted proteins | sample Hoacrofraction12_FD_59098 | JGI IMG/M metagenome (GOLD analysis project Ga0065711, IMG submission 59098) | Hoatzin crop microbial communities from Cojedes, Venezuela - Epithelial fraction 12 v2 (version 2) | ecosystem: Host-associated > Birds > Digestive system > Esophagus > Crop | place... | reverse complement strand
GCACATTTTCCGAGCGAAGCTTTTTTTTTTTTTTTCCAATAAAAAAAAAAGAATCTGCATTTTTTTTTTTTCATGTCCTTTTATCCTATTTTTAACTGCGGCCTCCTTCCTTTTCTCAGCCTCCTCCAACACTTCCCCCCCTCCCCTGCGCTGCTGCTGCCTCCCACACGCTCTCCGCGGAGATGAATGAGCGTCTTTTCACAGGGCGCGCACATCTGCTTGCGGCTGCGAGACTGAGCAGGACTTCGCAGGCGTTTCTCCTGGGCTGGCCAGTCTGTCCTCTCCCTCCTCAACAAACGAGGAGCGGGCAAGGGAGGACGTGGAGGAAGGTGAAGGGAAACAGAAGAGGGGGAGAAATAAAGGGGTGAGCCACCACGGGGAGGGATGAGTGAGAGCCAAGGCGATGGACTTGACTTGATTTGTTTCAAGACCAAACAAAAGCTGTGCACAAAACGCTGGCTCTGCCCAACCTGCGGCCGGTCGTTCCCCCAGATCCGCAGCCCGCCCTGGCCGTTCTCTCTGGCCCCAGGAATGAATGAGCCCTTTCTGCCAGGCTCGGTTGTTCTCCTCCGGCTGGCGAAGCGGCGCAGCCTCTTGCAGGCCTTGGGGTCTGGAGCTGTTTATAGCCCGGTTGGGATGGGTTTTGCTTTGACCCTTTTTCCTTCCTGGCAGTCTTTGGGTGTTTCACTGACTCCAGCTAAAGGCATGACACACCTACCATACTTTGACGCTCTGGGTTTGTTGAAGGATGCACATCATTTTCTCCATTAAGAGCACTTACTCCAGTCTGTCAGCGGAGAGAAAAGACCCTTCTATGCCCTGTGAATGAATTGCAGAGCTGTGGGCTGCCTGTGGTGTCTTAGCCTCCGCTGGCCCTTTCGCCAGGCTGCTGGGAAAGGGTGCTGAGCAATTACTGGTTTGCTTTTCAGTGGGAGCTGGACTCGGTGTCTGATTTGTGTGGATCTCTGTCGTGTAGCAGGTGAGGCAAACACATCCAGGTGACCCTGTGGTACCTAGTGATGCTCCTTCTGCATCCCCCCCTGTAACCTGCTGCAAGTCAGCACTTGGAGAGATTGCTTTGTGCTGAAGCAATAGAATGACAAAAATCCAGGCTTTCGCTTCGCCGTTTACTTCCTGCCTGCCTCTGGAAAAATCCCCGTCCGCCTCTCAAAGACCAAACCCAAGGGAGCTCCCTGCATGTTGGGTCATCACCAGAGAATGAGCGCGGAGCTCTTTTCCCACTTGAGCCGCAGACTGGCGTCAGCTGGGGATCAGCTGCCGCGCGGGGAGGAATTGCGCTCGGAACAGGGCGCTGGTCTCCTGGATGAGCCCGGGTGAAAGCGGGAAGGTTGTTGATCTTTTTTTTGGGGTGATGCCTGCGGATTTGCCGAGGGCTTCCAGCAGAACATGGGGATGGGAGCTCTGCAAGAAGCAAAACTCGAGCTGGCGTGCTGCACCAGGGCTGTCGCAAAAATGAGCAGCAGTGCTGGCAGCTTTGGTCTGCCACGGGGAAGGAATAACTCGGCGTAGAGTCCAGGAGGAAAGGGACTAAGCGAAAGGCTGTCCAGGGCTTCTGTGGTGCCTTGAGGATGACTGCAGAAGTTGTCTCATTTCGGATTGGTCTTGGAGTAGGATTGATCCCACTGCAGGGGTGGAGTGAGGTGGCTGTATCTATTTCTTTTTCCAGAGGAGGAGGCTGTGCTGTACTCTTACTTCAGACAGGCCACACAAAGCACAACCGATTATCTTTGAGCTTTCCCAACCTCCTTTGCCTACAGAACCATGCTGGGAAGCCATGAGTGCTTGCCTTTGGGGATATGGGGGCAACTGAGCACCATCTCCAGAGGGTTTGGGTTGCACGTGGCCGGCCCTTCTTGTAGCAACACCTAGGTGGGCTTTGCTGTGCTGGCACAGAGCAGGGAGGGCAGCGTGAGGCCCAGCTACTGTTTTCTCTCTGGATGGATAGGGCTGGCTGGGTGATGCCAGGAGAGCTGTGTGCAGGGCAGGCAGAGGGGGACGTGGGGAGCGCGGGGGGCTGGGGCCCTGAAAACAGCCTGTTTCTTTCAGCTCCTGGCAGCGTGAAGCACCTCTCTCTCCCTCCAGATGTTCACTGTGTTTATAGCTGCTGAAGCAAGAGACTGAACTCTCTCATTAATACGTTTCTCTCTCCCTTTCTCTCTCTCTCTCACACTGAAGCCAGAAGTCTCAGCTCAGAGGTTGCAGCTGGAAAGGAGCTGGGGGTGAGGGGTGGGAGAGAGAAGGGAGGTGTACGCAAGCCTCCCATCCCATTCAACTCCCCCTCTCCACTTTCCCCCCCCCCGAATCCTCCCAAAATACACATGCCCCGAAAAAAGAAAAACACTAGCAGATTTTTTATTTCAGAAAGTAAACACTTAGGCCATGGGGGTCTGGAGGTTATGGGAAAAGAGGAAACCATTGGGCTAATCAGGCCGGGACACACTTCCCCTGCTGAAATAAACCAGAAATCATTGCATTACTGGGCTCCGCCGCGGTTAACCCTGGTGCTGCCAACGCAGCTGAGCGCTGGGGAGCTGTGGAGAGCCCGTAGCCTGCCCACGCGTTTTCCCCGGCTCCCTGCTTTTCAGCCAGGACGAAGCGCCGATGCGGAAGGGGAGCCAGCACTCTGCAGCAGCCCTTTGGCATGCCGGCCCTTTGGGAACGAGCCGCTGGGAATTTTTTAGTAGGAAATGAGACCTTTTTTTCTATGGTTTTATGAGCCATCCTATAGAATTTCATAGTTATTCTTGCCTGAGAACTCTGCCTGACGGTTGCAAACCTCGACGGAGAGGAAATCTTTCTGTGCTTGAATCAGCGAGATGTGGGGGTAATTTCTGCAGAGCTTTGAACGGTTTTCAGAAAGCTCTTTTTTTCATCCTTGCTAGATTTGCATTAGGTGTGTAAATGATAACGGATTATTTGGTTGCAAACCCTTTGCGGAGGAATCCTTCCTGCTGTTTTTTACTCCTGTGTTTGTAGAGCACCCAGATCTGGCTGTAAGATGGGGGGCCCCTTGATGCTCCTGCAGGATAAAGAATAACTAAAGCCCAGGTGTAAATGAGCTAATGGGCCCTTTGCACCAACTTTACAAAGAGATCTCAATTTACCCTCTCTAAGCCTGGCCTTGGACTTCCCCTGGCTCCTTGCACAGTCTGAAGTGCATGCTGTAAATGGGTGCTCACTACCAGGTCTCACACATTTTGAGACCGCTGCAGCTATCCGTGCTTCAGAAAGGCTGGATCTCTAAGCCTGAACGTTTGCCATCATAAATGAACATTAGAGATTGTCCATTACCGTGAGCCTGGCTCTGTTTGATCAGCCCTCCTCACCGCGCTTGCTGACTCCCTTTACATCCTGCCAGGCTGAGATTTTCAAAGAAGCCACAGATGGGTTTTCCACCCAGATCCTTGTTGCATCCCAGCTGCTTTGAAAACCCCAGATCTTAGCATGATGCCCACGCTGACACGGTCTGTGATGGAGTCCACGGCGCGGCACCCTAAGCCGGTGCCCTCCCACAAGCCTCCCCTCTGCTAGCAATTACGGAGAGGGAACACAGCTGAAAGGAAAAGCCAGCATGGAGCACTTCTTAGCAAAAGGAAAGTGATCTTTCCGTTGACGCCGCCGAAGAAGGTTTTACCTCATCTGTTACAGTGTAAGCGCTGGCGGTGAAAGGTGCCGTCACCGGTTCCTTGAGCCGTCAGCCCAGCTCTTGCAACATTCCCACCAGAAGGCAAATCCCCAGATAGCGCACTGCGGACCTGCCACCCTGCTATCTCAAGAATGCATTTGAACAGTAGCTGTTTCTGCAGCCTCTGGAGGCCGAGGCTTCAGATGGAAATCAAGCTCTGTGGAGACAGTCCCACAGGGCAAATTTCAGGATTTTTGGAGTTGGTGTTCAGCTCAGATAAGCTCTTGAGAGCTCAGATACTTTATCTGAACATTATCTGAGCTATTTGCATCACTTCAGTCTGAGAAACCAGGCTGTCAGACATTCAGGGAGGGGGGCAAGTTGTATTAGGATGCCCTGTCTTTTCTTTTTATTGTTACTTCTAGCACACAGACACCTCCAGGAGGACTGGGCTGTCCTGCGTCCCAGTGCAGGTCAAGGAGCTTACATGCAGGCTGGATAGCTGAAGAGCAGGAAGGAGAAATACCATGCCTAGAGCCACACGAGAGCAAGGACAGAACTGGGATGAATATTCCTTGGAAGTCCTGTAAGGGATTGCAACTCTCTGCTCTCTTTCTAAAATTGAATAGAAATAAACTCGAGCTGCCCCTGTTGTTAATTGTGAATGGAAACGATTCCTCCTTTTCAGGCCAGACCCAGGTCTAAGCTTTCTCAAATGCGGTGTGCTTTCTGCACCTTGTTTACCAGACCCTCTTTTGTGTGTGAAGTTTCTCACCTTGTCTGGAGCCCCTGGGGGGAAACATGGGGTCTGTGCTGTCTCGCTGCTCTCCTAGCATCTCTCGTCTTCATTCCTGCCTTGCAGCAATCAACTGTTTGACCGAAAGGACCCTGCAGGGCCTGGTCTGAATAACACAACATCCTCTTCCCAGACTGTGGGGTGCTTCAGTTCACCTGAGCTCTCAGTCCTGGTGGCTCTTCCCCAGCATCTGTGGTCTTTTTATGGAGGAAGGGTTCTCAGGGATGAGAACAGCAGATTTAGGAGATGCGGCTGAGATTGCAGGTTCTAGCAGCTGGGATATGGAAGACCTTGGCTACATCACTTAAGAGAAAGTCTTCAGGCATCTAAACCCCACTGGCTTCCACTGGAGTGAGATGCCTAAATCATTCGAAAGGCTGCCTGTGAGCCACTGCGTAGCAGTTTCTCATGTTGAGAAGCACATGATTAATTCATTGCACATTTTATTGCGAGGCTGAATTCATTGAGGTCAGGCGAGTGGCTGGAAGTCCCTGGAGAACGGTGTTGTACAAGCACTTGATATCTAAAAAAAAATTAAAAAAATAGACATCTTAAGCAATACTGAGCTGCTAGCGTGGCTGAGCCCTGGAAGCTGCTGAACACGTGCTGAAGTTTACCCAGCCCACCGGATGGACCTTCCCCGGTGGGGTTTTGTATCAATAGGCTTTGAAAAAGTTGTGGCGGGTCGATTGTTGGCTGTTTCATGATGGATGAAGCACAGTTTCTCTCTCTGCAGTCAGTTCCTGGGAAGGAAGGCTGCCTCTCTGGCAGCAGGCAGGGCTAATGGGGTTGTCTGTGTACGTTGGGAAGATGGTTTCTCTGCAGAAGAGCCATGGGAGAGTTGCAGCGGGCGGCTTGCCGGCCTCCAAATGACTCGAGTGAGGTGTGGGAAAAGCTGGGGCTGGAGGGTGGAATTTGCATGTGGGCTTATTTCTGGCATTAGGTTTATGAAAGGAGATTCGCAGCCAGCGCGAGTCGGCGCAGGTCCATCCTTTGGGAGCTGCCTTCGGAGACCTCCAATCCCCTCTTAGAGGCAGGGCTCCTCTTTTGGTGTTTTTTTCTTCTCCTGTGATGCTGCAAGGGCAAGTTAGGGTTCAAGGCCAAGATCTTGCCTTTAAACCCCTGAAGCCCGCGGTGAGACGGCGGGACAACGGGCTTGGCTTCAACCCGCTCAGTGGGAACGCTGCCATCGATTAAGGCAAGGGGCAGTGGATGGGCACACGCACCAAAAAGCAATATAATAAAGTTCATGACAGGACTTCCCTTCCTGGAAAGGGAAACAAGGCCGCTGACACGGCATGCACAGGGGCGCGCGGGGTGGCAAAAACACTTGCAGATATTCGCGCTTCCCGTAGCACAGATGGGATGGAGCAAAAGAAACTGCTCCACCAAAGCAGAGATTTCATTTCTACAAAGAGTTGGCCCAAACTGCTTCTCCCTAACTGATCAGCAGCTATTTTTCAGGAGTCAGAAATGCCTTTGTCCCCACATTTGTGTGATTCACTCTCCACATCCTAAGCTGAAGGGGCTTGAGGGCACTCGTTTTTGCCAGGCTGATGTCAGCGTTAAGGTAGAATAGGAAAAAAGGAAGAGATGCCCCAAGGGAGCCCGTTCATGGAAAATTTCTCATTTGGTCAGTTCCAGGCATCTCACAGAAGAGCCTGCACGCGGGAGATATCAACCCAGTTTTACAGGCTCAAGAGGCATTAATAATTATGGAAGGTAGTGATGGAAATAAAGCTGGCATCTCAGTCCTGCCCTGGACCAGCGCTTCGCCACGCTGCAACCTTGGGGTATCTACATCTCCTGTGAAATGTCTCCAGGGATGATGAGCCCTTCTCTTCCCTTGCTTTCCATCTAGTCACTGCCTAACCCCAGGAGACCAGATGCTTCCTTTGTCTGGCAGCTTCGGTTGTGTTGCTATCCAGGCAAAGAGCTACTACATGAAAGTAGGAGCTGTTTCCCTTGCTTTACAGTAATCAAAATGACAGGATAACGAGGCAACCCAGTAGCCTGCTTTGTCTTCCACTTGTGCCGAGTTGCAGGCTGGGTGTCAGCTCAGTCCCCTATCTAGATGAAATACGGCTTTTTCACTTTTCTGCTTGTTGCTGCCAAAAGTGACAGATTGTTCCGTGGAAGTCATCAGTATTTTGTCAAAATGAAATCCAAACATTTCCAGCCAGAACTCAGCATTTTCTGGTGCTGGCTGTGTTGATCCAAAAACAAATCTCCGTGGGAAATGCCAACATGGAAAGAAAATGGAGAAATAGGTCGGACTGTTGTGCAGAATGCTTCTCCTGGCTCTCTGATTCAGTTGTGTGTCTGCAAGGCAGAGGGCTGTTGAACTCAAGAGCTTCATCTGGACCACTCCTATATTTATTTAGACCAGATTGGTGTAAACATGTTGACATGCACAAGGAGCCTGGTCTGTGCAGTTTGTGCCACAAAGTACGCGTGCACATTAAGCACCGATTCTCGCTCCCTGCTTTCCAGTATCAGGATGTGATGCTTCATCCAAGCTACAGCTTCGAGTTCAGGGAGCTGATTTGTAAAGTTTCACCCATCTGCTCTTGCCTTGTTCATGTCACCCTGTCTTCCTTCCCCCGACGCTGGCACCTAGTAAGGCTGTCAGTCTGCCTCTGTGTTTAGTGTAGCAGATATTTCCATAACCATCCATCTTCCAAAATCCCTCCCCGAGGGCCTCACAGCTCCGCAGTCGGCAGCTACAGTGGCACCGGACTGCAGTGGGAGGACTTTCCGCTCCACGCCCACCTGAAACGAAATGGTTTTATCGGGGCTCTCCCACGCCTGCCAAGCGCATCCCGACGCTCCCCTCCCCGTTGCTGCTGCTCCTCACATCATTAGCGCCAGAGATGTTTATAAATGGAAGAGATAATATTTTTCGTTTCCAGTTTGGGTTTCCAGGGCAGCCACTTTCTAAAGCACTTAGGAAGTTTAGAGAAGATGAGGTTATATAAACGATTTTTCCCCCCTGGGCTCTTATTAATCAAGTGGCTTGCGGAGCCATTCCCATCGCTTTGGGATCAAGGGCACTAGCTGGGCGAGGGGAGGCAGGCAGTTAACGCAAGACATCTTTTTCTTGGCTCTTACCCTTTTTTTTGGTAGGTTGGTGATGAAGGAAGCAGTCAGACCTGGCTGTTGGGCTTTGAAAGCAGCTGGAGGGCTGAGTAGCATGCTCCTAAGTTACAATCAAACCATGTTTTGGGCTTAACTCTTGTATTAGCCCTTTCTAGGCCTTCAAGTGAACCATGTAGTATCTTTTAAGGATGTTTTACCTGGCCCTGTTGATATATCCCTGTAAAACTTGATCATTTCATAAGATCATTTGATCATTTGATGAGATCATTTGAAACTTTGCATTTCCTGAGCGTAGACTAGATATGGTTTCAATAGCAACAGGCAACGAGTTGATCCTTGCCCTTCTACAATAAAACCCTATGGACATGCATACGCACAGACTAATTAATACATTTCCTGGCAAGCCCTAATGCATTTCCAAAGCTTCCCAGCGTTTTCCCACCCAAACTCCAACAGTGGCTGCTACCTGAGGTGGCTGTGAGCAGCCCAGGCGGCTCATGGGTTTGGAAAATAGGAGCAAGCTTTCATTCCCATTAGAACGAAACCAAGTTTTGCCTCCTCTTCTGTGTCCTTCCTCCCGCTGTCTCCCCACCATCAGAGCTGAGGAATGAGGTCTTTCTGTTTTCCTTGGGTGGATGGAGCTCCGTCTGTAGCAGCAGGTCCAGCTGCCTCAAGCCTGGAGCCGAAGGTCCACAGGAAATCAGCTCATTAGTCGGTTGACCCACCTTCCCAGTCTTCCAGCCAGGCTCCCTCGGTGTGAAAATAATGATTTAAATAGCCAAGGGTGGAACATAATGATTTAAAGGGGGTAAAGGGGATATTCGCAACTGTAGGCTTGGCAGAAGGAAACCGTATTTCTTCCGGGTCTTGGGAGCGTGTGAGAAGAGGTGTTGAACATCTGGAGCGATTTAGCAGTTTCATGCTGTTGTGCGAGGCTGCGCGCTGGTGGTGGTGCAAACATAGCTCACCCTGAAGAACTGGGATGGGCTGACGGAGAGAAAACCCGCTCGCGGCGTTTGGCTCGAGCGGGTGCGGGTTGGGCCTGGCAGAAGAGCCGTGGTGACCTCCTCCAGGGGTAGATGGTGGGTCGTGGTGGCCCCAGGTCTCCATTGCTCACGACATTTAAGACAGCTCCTGTGACGTTTGCTGTATCGTCTGAACGCTGAATTTGCTTGACCTGTCAGAATTAATGTTCAGATGGGAAGGAAACTCCAAGCTTCACAGATATGTTTTGTTTCTTCTCACTCATGATGCTAAAACAAGAAATTGGCTTCCCAGCTAAAAAGGCAGATTCATGGCAGCGCATCCGCACCCGAGACCTACCCCTCCCACAGAAACCTCCTCAACGGGGCGAACTAGCTGGGTGAAAAGAGGGTTTGTTAACAGATTACTTTTAATTCACTTTTTTTTTTTTTTTATTTTTTCCATTTTGAACTGTCTTCCCATTTTAAAACTGTAAAAATAGGAAGTTTTAGCTCAGGTTGAATGACACTTGATTTTCCTTGTTTATTTTCTTTTCGTTCTTTTAGCCCAATCAGAAGTGTATAAAAAATACCCCAAACTGGTTTGTATCAACCCAGAATATACGCAGAAAAAATATTTACGTCTGCTTTTTTCCTCCCACTGCTAGCAAAGCCTCCCAAAATAATAAATAAATCGGCTATTTCCACAGCTTTTGCTGCGGGTGGTGGGGAAGCGGATAGCGAAGTAAACCAGTTTGGTGCTGAACCCCCTCGTATCTCCAGATCTCCGTTCAACAGCTTGCCGAAGATAATTAACGAACCTGAATTAACTGGTGGTGGTGCTGATAGCTGTAGGTGGGCGACCATACTTCCACTGGAGTCGCAGGCTCCTGCCGACCAGCTGTCTTTTCGTCATTTACACCAGCAAGGATTTAGGACTGAGGAGGACTAATCAGGAGACCCTCATGGGGAGAGAGGCGTGTTATTTAATTAGCTTTACAATGGACTGACTGGGAGGCACGTGGTGGCTCTAATGGAAGGAGATAGATGTCCTTTTAGCTGGGCTAATTGTTAGGAAATAGCAGAGTCTTTGTTCAGCCCCAGCATGTGGCCTGTGATCTCTCAGAGCCCAGAGGCTGCCCGCTTATAATTTTAGACAGATCTATTCAAGCCCGCTCCGTAGCGCGGGGCCGAACAAGACGGGTATTGTTGGCGAGCCAGGATCGCCGGCCAAGAAAACCACCCCGAAAAACCCAAACACGTGTAGAGCGGAATATTTCTCTGTCGTTTATTCACTATCGGGCCGGATTGCCAAGCGGAGACAATTGGGAGCGAGGAGGTTTCCAGCGCCGGGCGAGGGTTTTTCCTCTTTGAAACACATAGGCGGGCGAATCCGTCATCCGAGCGCAGGCCGAAGGGCTGTCTCCGCTGGCAGAAACCTATCTGGGGAGGGTGGCTTTAGGGCTTTAATCGCTAGTGTGGGTCTCATCCTGTAATTCCCTTGCTGTGGGCACGGCGTGCGCGGGGTAGCCGTGTCCACCGCCGGGTCGTCTCCGTAGACTGCGTGCACCTGGCAGCTCACGATGGTGGTGGGACGGTGGTTTGGGCTGGGGGGATCTTGGTCACTATGGATGCGATGTCTGCGCCTCCCAGTGTCTGCACGACAAGGGATGGGAATCCCAGTTCTCTCTCCTGAGATTTCCCCTCCAGTCTCTCTCTGGTGAGACCCCGTCACGGTCCCCAGCCCCTGATCTTTTCCTTTGGGCTGATGTTCCCAGCCTCTTGTGAAGCGATAAAATGTTGTTTAATTAAAAAAGAGCGATGGAGGCACAAAGGTTTGTAAGAGGTCATGTGGAAATATTGACCAGGAATGAAACTTCTGTCTCTTGAACCTCTCTGTCGTGGTCATGAACGTTAGCCTGGGGATCATTGCACTCATATCTTTTATTTCTCCACACTGACCAATTCCAACCAGCTGCGTGCAAGCATGTTTTTCTGGTGGCTGCCATTTCTTAGGCTGTGAATTCGTATACTGGAGGTTGGTGCTGGACTGACCTTCCTTGGGAGGTGCTTTTGTGGCTCCTGGTGCCTTCATGTAAGTGAAATGTGGCCGTTACTCGGTATTTCTTCAAGCAATGGGTCTTTTTTTGTTGGTGGTGGGTTTTTTGAAAGATTGAAAGAGCAGATAAGTGTGAGTGAACAGCCTAGCTGTCCAGGAGATCTGCTTTATTGGCAACGACCCCATTGCCTCTCCTCTGTGATCCCTTACCTACATCCCAGGGAAGGGGATCTCAAGGATCATCAGAAATCGGTTCAGTAACCTCTGTCACCAGAGACTGGTGAATGCCAGGGGTGAAGTCGCAAGCAGAGGCGTGTTGCTAAAGTCTGAGCTGGCTGCATTTGTTTCTGCTATGAAGGAGACTGCCCAAGAGATCTGGCCAAAGATGGGACGTCCTGCAGATGAGGTTTGGCGCATATCAGCTCAGAGTAATTGTGAATCTCAAGATTTAAACAGCAAAAATCCTCGGGTTATGTTTACCAAGAACTCAGTGCTGTTACTTGAGGAGGAGAGGGGAAAATGTACCGAAAGCAAACAGCGCTGCAGAGCAGCTTACGTGGATTTTCCATCCGGCCAGTTCTTCCAGCAGGGTAACAAGTGAGTGACAGCACCCCCCGCCAACGAAATCCAAGGCAGAATTACAGCGCTCGAGCCCAGATTAGCTAATCAGGTTACGAATCAGCATGGGACCTCTGGGAAACCAACAGCAGGAGGCACTTGAAGATGCTCAAGCAGCTTGCGAGACGGTTGATTGAGATACCTACGGCGCGTCAACCGGACCCCTCGCAGCCGCGCGGGGATGCGCGCGCGCGCGTTGGAGTCCTGACGCCTAGCTGGCCACAAAGATGCTTTTGTGAGCCATCTCCTCTGGGAATTTAATGAGAGCAGGAGTCGGGGAGGCTCGGAGGCGGCTTCCTCTGCTCGAGCCTGGAGGGCAATCAGAGGACGGTATTGTGGCAGCGACATCTCCGGGCTGAGCCGGGGCCTGAAGTCTGGATCTCCGCAGCGCGAACAGAAACTTGATTTTAACGCAGACAGCGCGGCGGACGGGGACTTTCCGTGACTCCAGCCCTGGAGTGCGGAGCAGCGAGGGGACCCCGGAGGCCACAGCCATCCGGGTCACGGAGGACCCAACCCTTTCGTCACCTCCTGGGCACAAATGCTAGATCTGTGAGCAGCCTGCCTTCCCGACAGACAGCCCGGGGGGCACACGCAGTACGTGCTGACTAATGAGCTCTATTTCCATGCCCGCTGCTTAGCCAAAAAGGGGAGGCTGTAGTCACCAGGACTACGAATCCAGCCTCCTTTTACCGGCAGAAACCAACTCGCTGAAATACTTCCCAGCTATGACAGGGAAGCTATCGCGTGAAAGAATTTCTCGTATCATTTTAAATTCCAGGAAAGGTATCTCCCTGGGGAACGGTCATGGCAGCTGCTTGCTCTTTCCTCTCATTGCAGAGGGCCACCTCCACACCCAGAGCCACCTCCCTGCTCTTTCCTTTCTCGGAGTGGTGGCTGCTGCTCTTTCCAACAAAGTCCCCCTTACGATAAATCCTTTCATGTCCCAGTTTCTCCCTGGAATTGCACGACACTTCTGTGGTTGTGGTTTTTTTTTCTCCCCTTCCCCTTTGCTCCTGATTTTTGTCTCATGCCCTCTGGATATTGTTTACTCGACAAAACATCAAACCGAAGCCCTGACCGCTTGTGGTCATTAAAAATCCCATGGTAGTTTTGGGGAAGGCTCCAATTTGGCTAATTACGCTCTGCCATAAATATCCCCCTGCAGTTTTAATTGGATATGGTGTTCTTCATTTCCTGTCCATAACAGCTGGGTGGTGTTGCTCCGCGTTCTGACGTAGCCGTCGCATTTCACCCCCGAGGTGGCCGCGTTTCGGGTAAAGGTGAGGGAGAGGAGAAGCTGTCCCACCTCTGTAACATCTGGAGGAGGGCCAGCAGCTGCCGGTTTGCCAAAGGGCCGTGACGGGAGCGAATTTGGCCCTGCCAAAGGGAAAGAGCCGGCCTCGGCTAGGAGAGAGGTCGTGGAAGAGCAGTCCTGCCCGCACTGCGCGTTCGGAAATAACGGCAAAGGCTCCAGTCTCGTAATACCTCTCCTCGACGCTAAATGAATAATTACTATTCTTCTTTTAAACCAAGGTTAGTCAGCGTCCCTGGGAACAATGTGGCATTACTGCCCGTCCTTTCTTTGTTCCAAACTCTTGAAAAACAGTCAGGCTGCATTGTGGAGGGAGGGCAGATGGTTATCTCCCATCAACGGCAAAATCTTTTGGCTATATTAATGGCAGGAGGGCTGTTCTCCGCAACTCAGCATCCTCCCTCGACAGGAGAGGGCCTGAACAGATATTAACGTTGAATAACGACAGAATGGAAAAGGAGGGTGAGACTTGGATGTGGAAGGGGAAAGATTTTTCTAAAGCCTGTAAGCAGCAAATAGGAACTAGTTGCTGAGGCGAAGTCATGTTTGGCAGGTCTTGGACTCCAAACGGTCACATCCCAGCTGAAGAAACTAATCAATGGATTCCTTCCATGCCTTCTGCGAACACTGAGCCATTGAGCGGCTCAGCTGGAGTTCAGAGCCAGGGCTTTCATGTTGCAGGCTCTGAAGGGAACACAAA
>Ga0065711_1009324_pt1 | contig 13196 bp, 11 predicted proteins | sample Hoacrofraction12_FD_59098 | JGI IMG/M metagenome (GOLD analysis project Ga0065711, IMG submission 59098) | Hoatzin crop microbial communities from Cojedes, Venezuela - Epithelial fraction 12 v2 (version 2) | ecosystem: Host-associated > Birds > Digestive system > Esophagus > Crop | place... | reverse complement strand
AAAAAAAAAAAAAAAAAAAAAAAAAAAAATCATTCAAATAACTATCTCATTCTGGGCACACTTGCTTAGAATAACCTAACACTAGTAATTTCAGCTAAGATGCATCTAATTTATGGCAGCATAAGAGAAAGTCAGGTTTACCCAACCTAAGTGTGCCAGAAAACAAAGAAAAGCAGCGACTGCAAAACAAATGGGTTGTGGTGCCTGAAAAAACGGTCACAACATCTCCTGATGTGTAAATAGTTGCACCTCTTGACTAAAGGATGCTACTTCCAGTCAGAAGAAACTGAATAAAAGCCATTAAACCTTGACATATTCTGGCTTGAGCCATACATCATGTTAAAAGAAATACTTACAATCAACTGCAGAGAAATGTTGCCCACACAAAAAAAGGAAAAAAGGAAAGGCTCCCAAAGAACCTGTGTTCAGCACTTTAAGAGAGCAGGGGTCACCTGAAAATTATTTTCCACCACCACCCCCCTCACTCCTCTGTAATATCACTCCCCCAGTACCTTTTTGTGGATGGATATGCTTTGCCATGGTTATACTCAGGAAAATCACTGACAATCACTGTAATTTTGTGGTGGTCCTGTCTAGATAGGGACTGGAAAGGAAATATCATGCAATTATGCTCTTCAAATGCCTGCAGCTCATGCACACATATCACAGAACTTCACCATATAGGTTGTTCTTGAAACATCACAGGAAACCAAAACTTTAAGGAAGCAAGGGAAACCTGTTAGGTAGAAATCCAAAGTCTGACTGGACATACAAGACTGACTCCTTACTAATAGCATACCTTAAATAAAAGGATTATGCTACATTATTAAATTTTGACTTTATTTAAAAACAGATTACATCATTTGTTATAGCCTCTTAAAATAACTATTCAGGTTTTACTTTTACTTTTTTACTAGCTACTATTGAATCTTCTGAAATGGAATGTCAGAGGCTGTACACTTGCTCCTTTAGCAACACTTTTTCCATAGTTTAGAACAATTAGCTTAATAGTGCACATTTTAGAAGTTTATTTCTGCTTGTGGTCTCTCAACAACTCAAACATTATAGAAAATAAAGCCCAGTGACAAGCACAATCATTATGGGAAATTCTTTCAATTGACAATTATTTTCACCAAAAGCTTACCTCAACATTATGAATCATTTGTGATCACTTACACTTAAGTGGGATATATTAAAATTTAATGGATTTCAATGCAAAGAGCCAGCAATAGGACCGTACACACCAAGGTACTAATGTGTTGATCCGAACTGTACTTAGATGAGGCAAGTTAGAATTGCAACACTGCCAACTAAATTTCATAGTACAACAAATGAATGAATCCCAAGTCTCAAGCGGGATTTCTTTTTTATTCATTATGCATGACATTTTCCTCTAAATTATTCATTTTTTTGGAAAATGTTATTGCTTTAGCCTTCTTAACCTTTATACTCCTTCCCTCTGTGGGTTTCACCAGCTGTAATATCAATTGAGGAGGGGAGATTTTCTCAACAACATAATAAAAACTTTTTCACAAGTCTGCACACGAATGTGTTGTTACCCTTCCATCTTCTTTTTCCCCTTTTCACAATACTGGAATCTTGCATTTTCTATCAGTACTTTCTTTTCAATAAAAGAAATTAATACCAATCCTTTTAATCCCTGAAAATTAACCACTTGGAGTACTATCATTTGAGTCCAGCAAGGTGATGAAATTTGACTGAATTCATTAAAATTCAAGAGAGTCCTTCCTCACTCTCTTCCATGTGCAATTCAGATTTCCATTTTTAAATGTGTTCACCTGAACCATGCAGAATGACATAACAACAGGCTGCAACACAAGCTTGCTCACCACAATCTGCTGATCTGTAACCTGTGTTTTAACAGTAAGACACCTAAAAATAACAGTACATAGGAGCTGCAAGGCATATTTGAATTCTATTTTTATGCACAGGTGTTCTTGGCTCATGGTATGACCTTAGGAAAGTCACTTAGCTTCTCTATAGTTCAATCTTCCTTTCCGCAGAAATAAATTACCGAAGTTACTAAAACAATAGAAATAAAAGTTTTAAAGAGTAAAGGAAGTTACAATGGAAAGAAGTTACAAAGAGTAAAGATTCAAATCAGAGAGCCAAACAATCAATGTTCCTGGCTCCATCAAGCTGTTCTTAAGCTTGTCTTGAGCAACCACAAAATATTGTTGCTGTAAGCACTCCCAAAATTCTCCCTAATGACTTGCTGCTCCCCTTTCTTTTCACTAAATCAGCTTTACAGGGCAAGGGACATATTTTAGTCTCAAAAACAGAACCCAAATTATTAGTTTAAAATGTTTGATATATTATTATTTGCTTATTTCTCAGCTTTCACATTAAGACAGAACTCTTCATCACTAACAGCTGATAAATTTCTGTAAAAGTACTTTAAATGTGGAGAACCAGAAGTCACATGAAAATTGCAGCACTGTATCATGTTCCATTATACACCATATCATGTCTGATTATTAGCTGGCATGACACAATATAACAGAAGTGCATGACAATGCTAGGGGCTGTAAGAGTTACGGCAACTTCTTTGTTCCTATTACCATTCTTATGTGATTATCATCTGCAATTAGATGGAGAGAAGAAGGTTATGTTTAAACTGGCACAACATCTCAGCCGTGCAGAGCTGCACAAATTGGATACAGAAGTACACAATGATCACACTGTTTACAGATTTAATCTCTGTTATGCCTTTGTCAAACCTTGCTAAAATCTCCTTGCCTCACAGATCCACACTAGTACTGCAGGATTTTCTCTGCAATTACTGCTTTGGGCCACTCAGATTGATAGCTGACCAGGAAAAGGGTCTTCCTACTGCTCTAGAGATAGAGATACTTGCTTCAGCTATCACAGCGAGGGAACCCTGCATACAGTTGCATGGATAAAAGGCACAGTTTGCAGAAGGAAACCCATGAAGCATACTCTAGAGAGGAGAAATGCAAATAATTGAGAAAAAAATAGAGGAAACCAAATAATGCACAGCTATAGTGGTAGTCTTACTAGAAGGAAGAACTATGACAAGGTAAAAAGTACACATCTTTACCAAATGTTTGTTTGCCTTAAGGCAGCAAGAAAAGTGTGCGAAGTTTGAAACAACTGATACAGTGATGATAGATCTGTTTTGGTTTCAACGCAAGCAGTACACAAATTCCCACAGAGAAACCTTTATCTGGGTATAGGAATCCCAGATTCTACAGGCAAGAGAAAAAAAACATATACTTGTTAAAATGCAAACATACATTAACTTTCAAATCAAATATGTCTAAGTTTCAAGCACTTAAGAAAACAAAGGTTAATGAATGATATTTTAGTGATACATAGCTGTACTTCATATATATATAATAAATAAATTCAGCCAGCGAATGTAAGAAAAATCTTATCTTTCTGTTTAAATGCGGAGTTCAGTCTTTTTTATATCACCTCATACATTAAAACAAACAATTTTTCACTCTTAGTAAACAACCCGCTTCCTGGGGGAATCAGTCTTTCAAGGTACTTTATTGATCAACCTACACGATTTTAAGGAAGCTAGAAAAGATGAGTTCGAGTTTTCATCACAACAGTTAAAGTGAGTTAACGTCAATTTCATATTTAAGGTCCTGAGCCAACAAATCCATAGGAATGAATTGGCATGCAGTGTTTTATAAATGTGCTTTAAAAGCCTCATATAAGAAAAAAAAAATCCTCAGCAAACTGACTTTAAATGAGAAATAAGCACTTATAGTGAGGTTTAGATTCCTGAGATGACAGATACTTACCAACATCCTCTAGATACTTATGTAAATGGTAGTGTATCATGAAATAGTAGAAACATGTGAGGAACACTATCAAAAAGTTGGGTAAAATGCTCAATCTAATTTGGTTGGTAACAGTTTCCACTGACCTCATTGTACTACCAGTTATATCAATCAGTACCATCCAGTCTTCAGGTGTACAAAATCCTTGCAAGGACTTGCAGCAAGCTTTCTGAATAAATGTTTACTCTCACTTTTCCTTACATAGACTTAATAAGCAATGTCAAAAACCTCTATGAATACCCAATATATTTAAACTAAAATAAGCAAGCATATCTAAAAGCATTATTTAAGGGCTACAAAAGGGAAAAAAGTAGTTTAGTATTTTATTGTTACACAAAACACATGTAAAGTATCTTAAGTGAGAATCATACATCATAATGGATCATAGTCTTCCACAGAGATAATCAACACTGGATTTCTGTCACATCAACGACAAAAAAATATATTGGCAATTTTTATACACTTCTCTGCACCAGCATGGGGGGCTATACAAAGGTGTCAATGCACCATGATGCCAGTCTCAGAACACTAAAGTTACAAGAAAAGTTTTCAAACCATGATCCACCAGCCTCCAGTGATTTTGAGAATATCTGCTGGTAGTTGAAAACCATTGGGAAGGCCTCAGTGCTGACTTCTGTACCCTCTTCAGGCTGCTAAATTGCTTCTGAATACTTTTAAACTACATGATTCTAACTTCTCCAGGCAAAAAAATTACTGTAGTTGCTACTGAGATAACATTACCATAACAGATGGGAGACTGGAATCTGTATGAGTACAAGTGGCAGGCACTACATTTTGCAAGGCATTCTGTTCTGAAGCCCACACTACAAAGTTCAAGAGTACCTGAGTTATACCGCTTGTTCCTGTCCCCTAATGACCAATGAAGAATCAGTAATTAGCACTAAGAGAGAAATTTGCAACAACAAAAACTGTTTTTTTTAGACTGAACAAACTATTACTAGTCTTTCTTTATGGTACACTCTGAGTACTAAGAACTTCACAGCAATGTTTATGTCTTTTATATAGACATATAAAAATGAATATTGCTCTTCCAGGAACTCAGATCCACATGTTTTTCCAATTAGTTCTAACATTCTCCTCAAGTTTAGTAGCACACAGAGTTCCTTAAGGAATATGACGCATCCTCTTGCATCCCAGATTTCCAGCTAAGAACACAGCTTCAAAACGGGTGATAGTCACTCACAGATACCACTACAGAATTTTGAAACATTTTTATAAGCTTACGCAAGGAAAAAGAACCCTAGAAAAACTTCCGTCTTCCAAAGCATGACATTTAATACATTCTGGGTGCATACATATATATTTAATGTGGTAAAGAACATTGTCTTTAAAGTTATCATTTACCCATTCATATTTTGAATGATACAATCATGATTAAACAAAGCAGAATTATAAACAACTTGATAAACTAAAAAAAGCTATGAAGACAAAGTGTCAAGCCAAGTATATACTACCATGCTTCAGAAAGTAACATCATATGTATAAATACAGAATGGGAAACATCCAGTTAGGCAACAAGTGTGTAGGAAGGGGTCTGGAGACTGAGATGAAGCTAGAGTGTAGCAGGGTATACTCCCTGCTATAGGAAAAGCATTGCATTTTGGAAAACAAATGCTAAGAATTGAAAATCATGATAAAAAAAGACTGAGATAATTTAGTCACAATTAATATAAAACAAAACGTTACAGAAGGGATGTACTAAAAGTGTTCCAAAGCTTTAAACATTATAAAGAACAACATTAGTCATCACCTTCATCTTCAATATTCACAATAAACCAGTATGATCTGCAGAGAAGACAACATGTATCAAATATTAAGAAACCTTTCTAGAAGTACGTTATTAGCATATAAGCTATCAAGAGCTATTGTTCAACTTTGGACAAAGTGTTCAAGAGTTCAGATAAACTTAGTCACTGATACTCTGGTTACATTAACCCCATCGCAACACAGAGGAGAAAACTGGATGGGCAGTTGGCTTGACTTCTAGCTCTACCTTTACATAAATTTTAAACATTACACTAACACAAAACTGTTTGCAAAGCCTATTTCCTGGATGCAAAATATTCTTGTTTTTCCTTATAATTTCAGTTCACCTGAGGAGACAAGAGTCTTTGGCATTCCACAGTTTAAGTGATGCAGTACCCAGTAACTGATTTTCAGGTTAAATAATAGTTCCTCTACTGCTCCACTTACATTCAACTATGTATATAAATCATGCTAAAGCAAAATACAAAGATCTCCTAACCAAACAAAAAGAGAAAAGAATTACTGAAGTCCAGTTACAAAAAGCAGAAGAAAAAGGATGGTTTAAAGAAAAATAAAGTCCTAATTTAAAAATAAAAATCCTTGCTTGAACAAAGCGTTGAACTGATACAGACCTCATTTGCAACAGGATGCCATCTGCACACCAGGAACTACTATAGGAAAAGTAGGATCACATTCTAGACCAAGACATACCCAAAACTCAGGTTACACCACACTGCAAACAGACCTCAAACCAATCAGGCTGACACCTAAACAAGTCTCCAAACAGCCACAGCTGACACTGCTTAAGGTTTTCAAAGCAATCCTGCAAAACACAGAGATATTATACAAGACCTTTAAAAGCTACAGAATAAATTCACTGCAGGTAATCAGGATTTATGCTATAAATTTTCACACCGATTAAGCTCAATAAATGACAGCCTGGGTGGTCTACAGCACCTTTCCCCATCACTTCCCTGGCACTGACCCACACTTTGGGTTGGCACCACTCCCTAGGCCCCTCACCGTTCCTCTCATCCAACTGTTTATGCATTGCCAAAGGCAACACAGTACAAGATATAGCCTGATGTGACTTATGGTTATAATCGTACTTAGCCGATGATTCTGATTACCTTCTAATCATCCTTATAAGAACATTTTACATACTGGAAAACTATCACTTCCCTCCTGAAACTTACCTTTCTTTTTCCCCTCAGAAGAAACAAAAAGCAAAATTGTTTCAATCATTTGTAATTTTTGTGCTCTTCTCTGAACTCTATCCAATTTGTCTAAGTTTTTCTTAAATTGTGTTACCTTGTAATTTCAACCAAATCTTTCTCTTGAAGAATAGAAATAAATAATTATATCTCCTCATTAAAGTCATGTAACTACATCCCAAAGTTGGAATTTGCCTTTAACAGGATCGTATTGCTGACTTTTATTCGGTTGCTGGTCCACTATAACTCCCAGAAGTCTATCCCACAGCAACTATGCTTAAGGCATTATTTCTCAGTTTTTAGTTTGTCTGATTCTCATTTGCTAGAGTCCTTTCGGCTTGTCTCGACGGAACACTATCTTACTGGCTTCAGATCCTTCCTCTAATTTACCAAGTAGTGCTTGAAACTACTGCTAGCTTGTTGCAAAACCACAATTTTAACATTCATGCTCCATATTCCACCACTGAAGCCATTAAAGAAAGTAATGAACAAAACCAGACCCAGCAGAGACCATGGCATACCTCTAACATACACTGCTGGATTAACTACAAATACTGGTAACTATTTTCTGGAGGCATCTTTCAAATAGTTGCACACTTTAAGCTAATCATCAGCTTTTCAATGTGGCTTCAGGCAATTTCTCTAGATTGCAGGGTACACCATCTTGAACGTATTAAATATAGCTTCCAGAAATCCAGCTTACTGTTACAGTGCTGCAATGCCACAAGGGTCATAAGCACTTTTAAACAAATTTTTAAACGTTGGTTGCTCTAGAAAAAGGAGTTTCCACCATTAAGAAAAAAAATGAGCTTAAAAACTGGCATTGAACAAAATCCTCAAGCTAATAACAGCTACACTACTGAACAATTACAGGACCATCTTTGGCTCAGAGCTTAAACATCCTGAAGAACTTTCCCCTACATTAACATCCAATATTTAACCATAAATCCTCAGATACCAATTTAATTCTCACTATCTCCTTTCTCCATGCGTAGTTCTACCTCATTCTCCTCTACCTATTTCTATTCCCTCCTTTAAGGGCTGGGAGAAGGAGTTCCTCTGTTTCGCAGGAATTATTGAACAGCTCTTAACAGCATAGACTTACTTCGTATACTCGTTTCCCTTTATAAGACATCATTCAATTTCCTCCTAGAGTAGATTGAACAGGTTTTAAGTTGTAATCAAGAGTGAGGCAATTTTTTTTTTATTATTCCCCACTAACTGCACTGCTTTCACACTGCGGAGTGGTCTTTGGCAAATGAACTTGGGTCTTTTAGGTGAATCTAACCAGGCAGATGAATTCCAGGAAAGCACCTAAAGCACTCCGACTGCTCATGGGGGAGCAGTACACCAGAGAGGAGCAGAGCTGGGTCAAACGCCCTCTGAAACACAGAGAGGACAGAAGTCACATTGCCGGCCTCACTTACTTCCCCCTGCAGATCTTCTTCTAACGGACCACATCTCTTGCCAATGTAGAGACAGTAACAGAAAAACCAAACAGGTGACAACATAAACATGTTCAAAGAGTCTCAGTAAAATCTATATTCTCCCAAGCAAGCTCCCAATTTTCTCCAGTCTGTCCAAACACCCACACAAAGCATACAGCACATCCCGCTAGAGAGTAACTAATTAAATACTACGCTATTCTAAGCGTTTGTCAGAAGTATTTATCTGTAAGGACCTTGTCCTGTAAATGAAGATGAAATTTCTCATTTTTAAGCTCTTCCATACTTTTCCAAAAACCATGTTCTCTCAACAGTTAATGAGTAAATGCATAAATGTACAGACCCTTTTATCAAGGCTTCAGGTTGAACTCTTAGTGAAAACAAGAAAGTTGTATTAGGTTTTATAATTTCTTTAAGTGATACATTCTTGTGACACTCTGAAGTGTTAGCCTAATTAGATCATAATTTTGATTCTTAATTAGGTGATTTGGTATTCAAAAGGGCTACACACTACAGCCAGAAATTTTGACAGTAAAACTATTTTGGAATCTATATTTGAATTACAAATTTTAATTCTTTTTAACGTAAATCATGGCCAAAGGGCATTTCAAGTTTAGCTAAAACAGTTTATGTTGGGTGGGACATTGCTGTACCACGTGTCTCAACCAGCTCTTTACAGGTACTTAATTTTTCACTATTCATTGTGTGAAACAGTAATCGTGGCCCCACATATCATCAATACACGGCTAACAGCCCACAGTCAAATATCTTGTGTTTTGCTTGGAATGTACTTCTTCCCTGTATTATTTTTATTTGAGAGGTAGTATGACTGTCTACCTGTACCACAGTGGTAAAAAAAAGATTCTAGTACATGTCACTCATGCCTTCTTGGTATTATTTTGGCCTCATGTAATAGAAAACTGGGGTGTAACATCTTTTAAAATTTTAGTCTTTATATATGCAATGTGAAGGGCATGACCAGACCGCTTTGCCAAGGTCCTTCATCAAGAGCAAGACTACTTCTGATTTGTTTACAATTTTTAAAAAGTTTACTCTTTTCATAACAGAATTAATCATAATCAGTCCCCTGAATTCAATAACACTAGATAATTGAAAAGGCAGAAGTGAGTTTCCTTATTAAATCAACTCACCTTATTAACTTAGGTGGAAAAAGATTAACTGCAGTTATTTACACCTTTTCAAAACTTAGAAGGAAAAACATTGCCTATATAAATCTTTACAAAGTTCATCAAATGAAATACCCTTAAGGCATATTTTAGTTTCACAAGGAAATATTAACAAAAATTTGTAGAACTAATTTAGCTCACTTCACATGATCAGTCTGCTTCCACATATGGGCATGCTGTAACACTAAAGAAAACATATATATATATAGTATCTACCATTGAACAGTCTGCAGCCGTTTTACCAAATCATTTAAAGTAGCACATGCAAAGGAGAGCTGTACATAGTAATAACAAGGACTTCTGAGTTACTGAAACATTGCACAAGCCAGTCAGATATACTAACAGAAATTTAATTATTCTTTGTAATGTAAGAAAATAAAATACAGAAAATAAAGATACTGCCCTAACATAACTTTTATCAAAAGCCATACCTATGAAGACAAGATAATAAACTCCCAATTTTAAGCATGAAGCGTGCATACGGTACACACAGATGAGAAGACTGCTGTAAGTGAAGGAGATCATTGAGGCCAAAGACTATAGTGATACTATGTGGTTTAGGAGACTATGAAGCTGAAGGAACATCCAAATCCAAATTCAGAGCAGGAAACTGGAAAAAAACCCACCCCGTTTCCAAGTCAGCAGGAGTATCTGATGTTCATTAACAGACTGTCTGTCTCACTAGAGAGAAAAGACAGGAAGAAAATGTCTTGCAACTGTACAAAGACGTTAGCCTTCAGACTCTACAGAAAAAGTGTGGCTTTGCTCTCACTGTTACTAAAAAGTGGGAAGATAACGAAGAATATGAATACATTTTTCAAAAAAAATGTTAACTCTGTGACATTCATTTAAATTACTGCGCACTGAAATCTTCTCCATATTCCTTTTCCATATCAGAAATACTATTCAACACCTACTTAAATTAGTATCATCTTTAATTTTATGCTTTCTGCAAGATACCGCCCAGTCAATTAGTACTTTCTTAAGTCACAGATTTTTTTATTCAGTGTTATCACTACTTGATAATTAGTCACATTGATATTCCATAAAGCCAGTAAATCAACCATAATAATTTCTCTATCCAGGAAGCAGGACTTTTCACTCCTCACTTTTCCATCACATGTTAGAAATACACACATGTATACATTCAATTGAAAAGTGCAAAGAAATAAGTGATAAGGCTGTTAGAGCATAAAGATCATCATCTGGCAATCACTTACTGCACACTGTGCATGTGCTGCAAGAACAGCAATAAATGATCAAATTGAGATAAAACTGAGATTTAAAATTTTCTTATTACCTAAATCATTCTACTGGTCAGCAACACAACCAGTGTTTGGTTTCCACAATCGGTGAAAAACAAACTGCTAACACCATCAAAAATGCATAATTTTTAGTTTTAATATACAAATACATATTTTGAATTATGAACACATAATTCACGTCTTACCTGGCATGACAGCAGGTTGCTGAGTAGCTGAGTCTGTACTTAAGGAAAGGCGGCCACCTTTGGCCAATCTGTCACAGAAGAGAGTGATGTTCTTCTTCAGTCTGCTAGTATCTTTGGGCATGCACAACTGGCTGCTGAGAGTCAGGGCCTGTTCCTTAGCGCTCTTTGACAAACAAGTTCTTAACAAGTAAGAAAGAGCAGCATCCACAGTTTCTTCCCAACCCTGGATTAAAGAAAAGGAAATTAAATAAAATTAGGTGAAGTGTAACGTGATATAGCACACTAAAAAAAAAGGCAAAAAATCAAGGACTAAGAATTTTCAAATGATGCCATGAAATATAAGTGGGCGTTAATGAGTGTCATGAACACCCAAGTACATGTAATGTACAAGTAATAACTAAAAAAACCAAACTTGTTTCAGTATTAAGATTGACAAAAATATAATTTCAGTAATAGTATTTGGACAGTATGTGACACAACAATTACATTCAGTAGTTGCATTAATAATAAAACCAGAAGTTCCTGCATGCAACATTTAGAATTAAGAGCAGAACTGAGATGTAAATACAAACATAACATGTAGTATATAACATTGTGCTGAAGATATGTCAAGGCCAGGGGAAAAAAAAGTATCCAATTGTACATTCTTTGACATCACAACTGCAACCCAAAGCTGCAGATACTCAGTATCTATTTATAAGACCAATTGACTTCAAGTATCAGTACCCACAGTATTAGTACAGGTATCAGTGCTCTGATGAACTGGGACGTAGATTTCTAACTGCAGTGTCAAGCTGTAAATATTCATGAGAAGAACAGCTTAGCAATCCGTTCAGTTAAAACAAGAAGCTACCTACGGAAAAGTTTTCAGGAGGAAAAGCTATATTCAGTGCCATATTCAATATACATATTTCCACAAAATAAAGTGTTTACTCCTGCAAATAATACTCAGTTACAAGTAAGTTTCTTCTCATGAGGCACCTTAAAAAGCACCTTTCAAAGTTGTTTTCAATTTTGTAATCTGTACAATGGTTTTCAGCGACACGAACAAATCAAAGACATTCCTTGAAGTAAAAATCTTGGGTAGCAGAAGTCTTCTTATTTGTGACACGGTTATTAGGTCAACACAAAATTTTAATACATGACACCTATCTCATTTACACAGTGTGCAGTGCAGAATTGTCTCTTTTTGATACATTCTGTAATTTTAAATTACACTCTGATGAGACCATGTGATTAATCCAAAACATCTACGATTAATGAACCTGCAAGATAACCACAAAGTCTGCACATGTCATTTCATTACAATCTTACAGAGCTTGGACAGAGTTAGCAAATACTATGAAGGGTGTTGTGGTCTGCTAACTTCAAGACTCATAACATCTCTTAGCATTCAGCTACCTGTAACCAAGTCTTCTATACGTGCTGCCTACACGTAGAGGGAAGTATAGTCAATCGCTGCAGTATTAGTGTCTCTCGCTCCTGGTTGCTTGGGACTTACTTTGGCAATAGTCTTTATTGACTTTTAAAGTTTTGTGGCTAAAGTTTGGAACCACCCAGCTCTATCTGCTGCTAAGCGAACAGAATGTAATACCAAGGTAGCTCTTTACATAGCAGCTACTCCAGCAAAACAAAAAGAAAACTCAAGTATCCAGTTGCAGTTAATATAACGCCAGAGTCTTCTAGTTTTTAAGGTCTTTCTCATGATGCATTCTACTTGACTGAAAACGCTCAGCTGAACAGCAAATCACCTACCTCTGCAAATTTCCATGACTGGGTAAGAGTAACATTTGAAAGAATGACAATGTCAACCCTGTTGGAGTCCACTGTCAAGCAAGTAAGGTTTGTGAATGTCTTACTAGATACACAGGGCTTTTGTGAAGGCCAGGGTACTGCTTTCGACACACAGAAGTCAAGGCCTCACTTCCCAACCTTGTTACTTCCTAAGAACAGGTTCAAGACAGATGCTTGCTGCTAGTCAAGTACAGCAGTGAGACCACACAGTCATACACAGTGCATCCTGGCCCAAACACACGATTCTTAATAGTGTACTGAAAACACACTGTATGTGTATAGAGCACTTATATTTTACAAAGGAACAGGATCAACTAGTGGGGTTTTCTTCATCAATGTGTGCCTTTCCTGACTTCAGAACAATGACAACATTAACTTACTGTCTTATCTGGATTTCCCCCCCCAAAAAGAGACAGGTAAATTAGAAAAATCATGTCAATCAATGCTATAGTAGCTTAACATTTTTTAAATATTCCAGGAAAAAAAAAAAAAAAAAAAAAAAA
>Ga0065711_1045914_pt1 | contig 13197 bp, 10 predicted proteins | sample Hoacrofraction12_FD_59098 | JGI IMG/M metagenome (GOLD analysis project Ga0065711, IMG submission 59098) | Hoatzin crop microbial communities from Cojedes, Venezuela - Epithelial fraction 12 v2 (version 2) | ecosystem: Host-associated > Birds > Digestive system > Esophagus > Crop | place... | reverse complement strand
TTGGAGTGACATTGGCCTTTCTCCAGTCCTCGGGCACCTCTCCTGTCCTCCAGGACCTCTCAAAGATGATGGAGAGTGGCTCAGCAATGACATCCGCCAGCTCCCTCAGCACTCGTGGGTGCATTCCATCTGGGCCCATGGATTTGTGGACGTCCAGATCGCTTAAGCAATCCCTCACACACAGTCCAAAGTTTTCTTTAGACCTCCTCATGCTATTAGCATAGTTTAAAAAGCCCTTCTTGTTATCTGAAACAACACTGGCCAGTTTAAACTCTGAGCTTTGGCTTTTCTTGTCTTCTCCCTGCATATATGAACCACAGCTCTGTAATCTTCCTGCAAAGGCTGACCTGGCTTCCAGAGATCATACAATTTCTATTTCCTCTTGAACTCCACGAGTTCCCTGTTCAGCCAAGATGGTCTTCTGACCCGCTTGCTTGACTTGCGACACAGTGGGATTGCGTCCTCCTGTGGTTCTTAAAAACTGACCAGCTTTCATGGACTCCTAAGTCCTCCAAAGTAGATTCCCAGGGTACTCTGCTAAATAACTCCCTGAATTGCTTGAAGTTTGCTCTTCTGAAGTCCAGGGTAGCGTCTCTGCTGTCATTTTTTCTTATTACACTGAAAATTTTAAACTCAAATATTTCACGATCACTGTGGCCAGGACAGCCATCTACAACCACATCCCCCATGGGTCCTTCCCTATTCACAAATAATAAGTCTACAAGGGCATCTTTCCATGTTGTCTTACTAAGTACCTGTGCCAAGAAATTACCTCCTACAGACTTCAAGAATTTCCAAGATCTGGAAATTTCCAGAAATTTCTCCTACTTGCCTATAGAATAACTCCTCAGTGCTTACATCCCAGCTGGGTGATCTGTAGTAGACAGTGTCCTTTGGATCTCTCACTTGGAGAAAACATCCAGTTGATTCTGATAAAAAATATACAAACATTTACAGTGTTGATGTCAGCCTTTCCTTTTTTTTTTTTTTACTGGTTCTGTAATTGGCTGTTAACACAGCAGATCTACAAAAGCATTTTGAGAGGTTTCTTTCAGCTGATACTTCTGCCATTGTTGAGCTAATCTGACAGCAGCAAACACCCTTTTTGAGGGATATTTCCTATGCTGAAATCTGCTGCTGGCATATTTTCTGTAAAGGTTCAGCTAAGATGGTACAAGTGCTTCCTCACAAACCCACCAGGAAACGGAGAGAAGGAGGTTCCTCTCCAGGGCGGCTCCTCCTACCTACCTTACACTTACCTGAGAAAAAGTAAAATCATCTGCTGGAGCTGCCTTTTTCTCTTTACAGACTTAGTGAGCTCCCAGAGGACTAATTTTAACTGGATGTCTCATTTTCAGAAGGAAGCCGAAGGGAGGCAACAAGAATCCCTTCTAGACTCCTTCAGTTCAGTTTCTCACCTGATATGAAGGTGAAAAAAACAGTCTTAAGATTTTGTGTCTCTGTGCTAGAGACTTATATCCCCACTGTGTCTAATGTTATTAAGAAGTTTACAAGATCAATTATAGAGAGGTTGTTGGTTGCATTAATTCAATCAAGAAAAACTAAGTGACAACTAATAGACAAAACACCAATGGCAATTTATTGATTTACCATGGTTTTAGCGGACCTATAAGGGGTTTCCTTCTGAAATAGTCTATTCAGAGTGGGCCATTATAAACATTCTTTCTGGAATGCAGAATGAAGGAGTCATTTTCTCCAAAATGCCCAGAAAAAAACTTCATAGAAAAGATCATGGACTTTCTTTTCTGTATACCAAGCATTCAAATCTCAAAGCATTCTTCTTGTGTCAGTTTTTTCTTTCTTCCTCTTTTATAAAAAGAAATGGAAAGAAATAAAGAAGTTCAGATGTTCTCTGTGTTCTCATGGCAGCATAAGGTAGTGCTGAGTCAATAAAATAATTAAAAACTGGACTCTGATGTAGCTCTGTTGACTTGCACTGGAGGGACACTTTGAGTGCAGCCTAATAGGAAAGATTTTCTTTCCAAGCTTTTCATTATTTCCAATTTTCATTATATAGTGATGCTGAGTATCATTATTTTATAATGCTATGTTTTGATTTTTTGTTTGTTTGTTTTTAAACAGTAACTTCTAGAATGGAGACGGGCATTATTTGCATTTCAAGAAAAGGTGATTTTCTCAACACTGTGAACACAACGATCCCTTTATTAAGGAAAAGAAAAGAAGCAAGAAGCTGACTCTGACAAATCAGTGAAACTTGACACTTTGCCCACTGTTAATATGAACATAGTAAGAGAACATCAGTTAAAATACCCATTAAAGAAAACTTAGCTAATCCAGAAGTTAGAAAAGGCTGTTGACACAGATAATGTAGAGCAATAACTAAATAAGATAACAGAAAGTGAGTTTGAACTTCCAGACTGAGGGACGGGACAGGACAGGAAACCCAAATCTCATTTTGGAAACCTGATAAATTGATGTTCTTGTAAGCTTTCAGGAGTTCCTGTTTATAAAAGTCTGACATCTGGGTATGGTGGTTGTACCTTTTTGAGTATTAGCAACCCTCAACCATGACAGATGGCTACCGTCAAAGCACAGAAAACCTTTGTTAAGAAAAGATTTGGTTTTCCCCCTTCTGTTACTTAAGTCCTGTGGCTTTCAATGTAGAATTTGATGGAGGCAGAGGCAGCAATTTATTTCCTTAGAAAAATGAGTCAATTTGCTAATAATTCAAACTGTTTTTTCAGCATGGTAGCACTGTAAACATTCAAAGCTTATTGATAATTACCATATTCATGGTTTACTGGTTTACTCTGCTTGTTAAAACATGTTCGGTGTCTATATCATGGGTTTGGGATTCTTTTAGTTCGAGCATGGCAAGCTTTTCATAACCTATAAAAAATTACTGTTTTTCTTCTCCATTAGAGAAAGAAATAATTACATTATCTTTATTTCTCTTATCATTACTGCAGTATTACATTTTATAAATATCAGCTCAAATCTGCAAATACCTACTCAGCCTTAATATCTGCAAGTAATCTCAGTGGAATTGATAAGTAGGATTTACAGGATGCTCAGTGGCATCATAGCAATCTTCCTATTGACTCAAAAGAAATTCAGGTCAGTCATCGTGAGAAAAAATGGGGACAAGAAGGAGCTCCTCATTGATTTCTGAATCAATTGTGCATTTCTTACAAATTCTGTGTCAAATACAGTTTTGCAGAAAGGAAAAGCATACCTGTAAATGAAGATTTCTTTGAAAGATATCCTGGGGCCACTAATTAATCATTTGAAATTCTGTTTTTCAGCATGGTATTGCATTGTACATGGTCTATTAGTGTTTGGAATGCAGTTTTTAAAGCCGTTATTGCTGTTACAATTGAGGCTAGGGTGACTGTCCATTCCTACTTTTGTGCACTGCCTGCCTTTTCTACTCATTGGTGATCACTCAACAGGCCTGATTCACCTACAGTAAATTCCTACATTGGACTTTCATGTGAAGAAAGATTTTCATGGTCTTTTGCCTTTTTATAAAGGAAAAAGTATAGTGAGCATCATGCAGCTGCCTTCTTTTCCTCACATCACTTTTCTATGGCAAGGATCCAGCACATTCAGCACCACAGCTACCAGCCTGCTTGAATCCCAGTGCTCAGTATATTCACCCATGAAACAAACCCAGGCTCAGATGGAAGATTCACTGAGCAACCCTGAGCCGTCTCTTGGCTGCTGAAAGACAGCCACACCCAGCCTGTGCCATCTCAGACCAAAACACTCTGAAGAGGAACTTTGTCTTTTTCTTTGACATATCCAATTGTCTGCTGATCCTTGAAGAAGTTGGTATTGATTCGACCTGCTGTCAGCCCAACATCCAGCTTCTCAGTCCTAAGCAAGCAGAAACAAGAACAAGACAAAGGCTAACTACACACTCAGTGTAAGTTATAACCTGAAAACAGCCAGTTGTGGATGTTGGCTACAAGGTATAATGGAAACAGCTACAGCACTGTCTGTGATTGATTGGGTGCTGCCAATACAATTCCCATCTGCTGGGCTCTCTCTGCAGCATTTGGTGGTCTCAACTATGAGCTATAGTGGTGCCAGCTGAAAGTAGGACTTCACAAGTTCGCTAAAACTGTTTAAATCTCTGCTGAAGAAAAGTAAAAGGAGATTCCACCTCTCTTTGTGATGTCTCCCAATGTTTACTTTTATTCTTTTCATATTCATCTTTTACTCACAACTGATAATTAACATGCAAGCTGACAGAAAAGAGAAGAACATTCTGAGAAGTTTGTAGGGAGGGAGATTAATATCCACAGAGGTAAATTGAAGTCCCAACCCTTTTTTCTTTGCTGACACTAAGCTGTCTCATAGTAGCATTCCTAAACAAACACGTAGTTCTGTGAGTTTAAAAGCCTGCATCCTACCTTCTATTGATTTTTCCTTTTCTATGTATGCCTTTATCACTTCCATATGAAAAAAATCAATGAAATAACCTACACTTCAGCTAGTACAGAATATTCAGAATGAATCTTCAGCAAAACAGCACCCTAGCAGCACATAATACCATTTTTGTTCTTTCTGCATTGGCTTTCCAAAAAATATCAAATGAGCCTCAATGTCTTGCACTTCCTCTTTAAGGCTTCCTCTTTAAGCCTGCTGCGGGCTGACTACATAGTTGACAGTTCTCTTCTGCTGACATAATGCACTTTTCTGTTATAATTGTATAGCTTTCCTGTTTCAGACAAGTAGCTTTCTCAAGGGACTAGATGATGCAGGACCATCACAAAACCCAGAACCTTCTGCTGCTTGGATGTCTCTTTCTTTAATGCAAATAGAGTTGGCTTGCACAGCAGATGAAAATCTTCAAAAATGTCCTATCTAACCTAAACATGTCACTCCACATGTGATTCTTTCCGCAGAGAGAAAATGCCAGAAAAAAATATTCTCAGTATGACAGATGTTAAGTATGCTGCTTAACATACTTCTGAAAAAATGTTGGACTTCTTTTGGTAGTGAGGCTGGTATGAAGAATAGAATAGACTAGAATAGACTAGACTAAAATAGACTAGACTAGACTAGACTAGACTAGACTAGACTAGACTAGAATAGAATAGAATAGAATAGACTAGACTAGACTAGAATAGAATAGAATAGAATAGAATAGAATAGAATAGAATAGAATAGAATAGAATAGAATAGAATAGAAAATAGAATAGAATAGAATAGCTCAGACTACGTGCTAGCCAAGGAACCTGGCAGTGAAGGTAGTTCAGGATGTCACTTCAACGGCTTTGCTTTAGTATCAGTGCAGACATTGATGTCAGAGTCAACATTTTGGTCTTTAGCATGAAAATGAGAGCACCTGTACTCACCAGAAGAGTCCTAATTCTGTACTGCCTTGAAGTCATGAATGCAAAGTGAGTATGGATGTCATGGTGTCGCCTTAAAAGGGGTAAAGGAGTCTGATAAGCAGAAAAAGATAAGCCCTCCCGTTGAGTCACAAGGTTCAGAGCAGACCCCCTTGCGTTCTAAACTCTGTCTCAGAGAGGAGTCTAGGTGCAGCTGGATCTACTCGTAGTCCCAGACTTGGTCAATGGTTTATGTCTAAAGGGTTAGGTGTGTAGCCACTTATCAGATTCAACTTGCCTGTCAGAGCCCTTCCAAGGACTTTCACTGAAACAGTTTCGCAAAGATGAAACAACGGGTAATTTATTCAAGTGACAGGTATCACAGATTTGAGATTGCCATTGATAAATGCACTGTCTACAAAAAGTTGAGCTCAAAGTAGTGGTTTAGCCCTTTAGTTAACAATATGTTCCCAGGGATACGTCTGACAGAGTCAGAGGCGCGACTCTTACCAAAAAGGCGTCCCTTCCTGGGGGGGGAGAGAGGTTCAGGCCTGTCAACCCATCCATCAGGTAAGGTTCTCACTTGGCTCCTCCTCCCAAAGAGAGTTTTCAGGTGCCAGTTTTTATACATTTGAAAATCTTTTGGCGAGGTGGGACTAAGTCAATTATTATATGTGTATATTGGCTCTTGGCATGGAAGTTTGTGTCATCACAAGCGGTGCTCGGCCCTACAGAGCAGGGATCTTGGTATGTGCTCAGGGAGGCCAAATGATTAAGCAACATCTGGCTGCATGGCCTCCGTCATGTCCCGGAGATTACTTGATTTACAGTGGTGGGTTATGCCCCTTTTCTTCTGTCTGATAAGATAAGCACAAGCCAATTAACTCCTCAGCTCTTGGCGCCTGAGTCCGAGCATGTCATTGACAAGTCCAGCAAGGCCATGACCACATTATCCACCCTGTGACCTCAGTCACATCTTGCCAAAAAGAATATCAGGTGAATTTAGGTTCAGACAGGTTGAGAGGCTCATCTTCCTCCCTAATAGGAGAAGGTATTAAAGGAATATGTTCTGGGTTATGAACTTCAAGCACTCTAATACACGTACAAAAAGTTCGAACTAGTGAAGATTTTACACATGACAAACCCACACAGATAACAATAAGGAGTACAATAAACATCAATACACATTGAATCAAACTTTGGATCCATCTACTAATGCTTAGTCCATATCAATTCAAAATTTTCAAGATCCCCCCTGTCCATTCCCAGGGCTTCTGCTTCATATTTTCAGAGTTCTCAAGACTGTTCTGCAATCTTGCACATTTCATCCGTGGCTTGATGTAAAGTGACGGATATAACTGGTATAGACACACAACAGGTTTCACTATGATAGGAGGCATTTAGCCATCCACGAACACCACTTTCTTTTAACAAAATCATATCTAAGGCTAACCTATTTTGTAGCGTCATTTAGGACGTAGCTTGCAGCTGCAAGCCAACTGCATTAACTGCTGCTCTTGTCCAATTTGCTAGGGATTTTACTTGCCATGTCAAATTTTCTATATATAATCAATTGTTGGTTATTACTGTCCAATACCCCAAAAAGCTTTCCTTCCTAAGTTTAGTCTCATTGCTGGGGTATAATAGCTCAGCCAGGCAAAAAGGTTACCATTTCCTTGCATAGAGCTCCACATTTGTGACTGTCTTTTAGCTCTATGTCATCGTGATTCTGTTAAGGATTGAATGAAATTAAAAGCTATAGTAGGGCACAAGCTTGGAATACCTAGAGTACATGCTAATCCTTCCCAATAGGGTTGAATGTAATCTGATATGTGGCCATTAGAACACACCCATACAGTTTCGGATAGCGCAGGTAGCATGAAAGTGCTACACATACTATTTTCGAGTTCATTGAGGCTATTATGTCCGTTTAGACAATGCTGGAAAAGAACTCAGCATCTTTTGGCCTGTGGCTCAGCATTGTTGCTAGAAACTATATCATATGCCCATTTGTTAACCTGTTTGGGATCTACATTTATCATACAATCTGACCTTGTCTTAGGGTTTGGAGCACTATAATTACGGCACAAACATACACTTCTTTAAGCATGGTAAAGGTCTGCAACCACCCGTACCCATGGGTACTCATCAATATTAGAACAAGTTATCTTGTTGGTACAATTCCATAATTAATCTGGCCCTAGCGGTGTGGTAATTGGAGGTTTTTCTCTCCATTGTGTAAAACCGTTCTATGATCAGCAACAGTCCACATACAAGCTACGTCATTAGATTGTGGACTACATTTAGATCCATAGTTTGAGGGAAGTTCGATACACTATTCAGACTGTACCAGGATACTATAGTTCAAGGTAATGGATACACCCCAGAATGGTCAAGAAGGCTGGTCAAGCCAGGGTACCACCATACAGTCAATAGAGAATTTTATCTTGGTGTGTAAACTTACAAAGTTTTTTGTCGAGTTCTCGAGTGCAGTTTGAGTAAGACCATATGTTGGTATAGTTAAGGTTTGAAGGAGAAGTATAATGTTTGTAGGTAATTCCACTTCCTTATGGTATGGAGATGGTATTGTCTTTCATTTCCCATAAATCCAGCAGTGCTCCTTTTAGGTCAAGGGGAATAACCATGAAAGGGAGTCCCTCTGCAGGGGTTGTTGGCAGCATAAGACGAGTGGTTCCCTGAGTCCCACTCATCATTCTAAGAAGTCCTTGCAACAGCTTAAAGGCTGTGTTTTCCTCTATCATACCCAAATATTTCTTTGTTTTTTTGATTATAATCTCTATGGAACACATGCACAGTAATTACAGCTAATATATAAATGCATATTGAACTTATAAGTATTCGTCTACCACTGCTGATGCACAATAGTTGACAGCTGTTTTTTTAACAGCCTTGGAATTCTCTCTGCTAAAGTGGAGCTGATTGCACAAAGGGAAAGGCAATGAAGATCCAGATCTGAGCAGTGCTGGAGAAAACGGTTTTGTCCTCTTACACAAAGCAGCCATAAGCTTACCTTTGCCTCTCAGTTCAGGTAGGTTTTGTGACTCAGTTGTTTTACTAGAATAGCAGAAAAGAATGTGGGCTGATGTCTAATCGTTTGCACAGGCGAAGAAAATTCCAATTAAAGAAGTATAACCAAACGGTCGTATCACAACTCTTTGTTACCTGAATGGAAAATCATTAAACTAGTGCTGGTTTCAAGCTATGTCTCTGTATGTCTTGTGCACACTACATAGAAACAGATCCATTATTTGGGGTTCAAAAATTAAAGGACTGAAAGTCTGTGACAGCTTCAGATTCTCCAATTTTTTGTTTAGCTGCTTTTCAGCTTAAAACAGTGGTGAGTTTTATTCACAGAACAAAGAAAACATTTGAACCATTGCATTACTTTGGCCTTTTAATTCTTTACAAAATTAGAGGGCGTGCCTTTCACATAACATGTATTTTATCAGAAGTGGTAAAACAGTGGTAAATGTAGAAGTCAAGCATTGTTAAAAAAAAGCGTGATAATATATTCTAAATTCAGCCATTTGCTTTTGTTTATCTATCTCGTTAGTTGACCATGACTTCCCTGAAATATGGAAAGTCAATACACAATTTGGCAGACTGTGTTACATTATCAGAATTAATAGCAGGCATCCTAATGTACAAATGTTGCACATAATTATATGGTGAGTTAAAATACAGTTCCTTTACGAATGTATGAGAAGCAAGCATGTAGCTGCTGCGGTAAGTATCACAGGACTCCAGCCAGAGGGTGGGATAAGGGGCCTTTTCCAAGCATGATGAAATTCCAGTTGGATCCCAACCATGCAACAAGTCTAAACTTGAGTCCATATCATGTACCTCCACACTTCAATCTATTTTCAGTGGGAAGACATTTTGGCAGTCAGGCACGGGTGGAACTGTTGTATACCCTGATAGACCTCCCAGTCTGACAACAGGGGCATCAGGATGCCAGGGAAATCTATGCAGTACAGCAATCTGCATCTCACATAGCTACCACTGATGAGTACTATAAAAAGCTCTATTCATCTTTAAAGGCCATTATCATTAATAGTCATTGACATTTTTAAGCAATACAAGCAAAGCCAGCCATATTGCTTTTTGAGAGCCCGGCGCCACTCTCTTTGCACAGCGAAATTGTCTATGCATGCTGTAACACACCATGTTGCATAAATTCTAAGCACCATGCATGCATTACGCTAGATAGATTTTAAGTAGCTAATGTTAAATTTGTCATTAGAGAAAATGACTAACAGAGTTTTGAGATACGAAAGCTCTTCTAAGCAAGCAGTTTTGGAGAGTGATTTTGCCTCTTACCAAAGTGTGTTGAAATAATAATCAACACACCACATTTAGAGACTGGCAGAGCTGATAGGATTTGGAGAGCTATAAAAAGCAGAGTTAAACTCTTCCTTATTTATTGGGCTACTTAATTTTTTGGCAGTCTGGTATGTGCTAAAATGCATGAGCTTATTAAAAAAAATTTCAATTACATGTATGCTGTGCAGCCCAGAAGAATTTGACTAGTTTATATCTTGCATCATTTGTTAAAGGCATATCAGAGGAATTATTATAAGAAAAATATCAGTGATATTTTGTTCTCAGGTACATTGGTTCCCCTTTGAGCACAAGACTTACTGGACATCACGTTTTAGAGTTCAGACATTCACACTATGAATTGTTTCCAAACCCCACCTTAGCTCCAGATGAATGTTCCTTTTTTTATCATTTCCTTTTTATTTATGATTCACCACATTTATTAAGATAGAAGCTTTCACTGCAGAAACAGTCTAAAGTATACCCCCTACATACAAACTGATCTCCAGATTACTAGCAAAATTGCTGCCTTTGTATACTTATGGTCTGACGTGATAACTGAAAATAACTTCCATTAGCACTATAAAAACTCCAGCTGATACCAAATGAATTTCATTTGATACCAGCAGAGAAAAATATTGGCTGCTGAGATATTCTTTGTTCATGGTTATTTACAGTTAGCTAGAATCCATGTACCGTTCCGGAATCAGAAGTCTCCAGATGTTTTTCTTTACATCAGGTTCTTAAACACAAGCTTTTCCCTCTATGACTACCTAATATTCATATATTTACATTAAATTCTTCTCTCTTAGTCAATATGGATTCTGTGTCTTTGACTCATTGCAAATAACATTTCTTGTAAAGGGGCTATAGGAGCTTGACTACCACATAATCTGATTTTGTCTTGCTTCCACAGAATTTGCTGAGGAGATTGCTCTATAGATTCATGGAAGGCAGAAGCAGACAGTGTTACAGGCTATGGTGAAATTGGTTTTTTTCTTGATATCTTGCCAAACCATATTGCACTCGCAGAACCATGTCATTTTGTATCAAGACGAGACCAAGATGCCACAACAACATTTAATGTCACTGCATCCCTAAGTGAACGATCATGTATGTCATCTGCTGAAGGGCAAGTCACAGAGGTTATGTTAGAGCATAACTGATCAGCAAAAGAAAGTATCTTGGTGGGTAGTTTGAATGGTCTGGTGTTGTTGGGTAGTTCCCGTTGCTTTCTGCCAAAGCACAGGGAGGCTTTTTGGTTGTCCTGCAAACACCACCATGAAACAATGCTGCTTAGGTCCAGTTGCATATTACTTTCAGTTTGTCTTAGCTGTGCAAATACTGACTCAGGGTCTACAAAAAAAGAAAAAAAAAACCCAAACCAAACTAACCAAACCCAAAACCACAATCCAAAACCATAGTGAAAATTTGTTGGCTAATTCTTCATGCATGAATCAGGTTGTAAAAGGTCAGTGGATTACTTAAATGGAAGGTTCTTGTTTGCTGAATGGATACTCTAAAAATAGTTGCTCTTTTTTAGGAGTTCAGTTAGTGCTTCTCAGTTTCATTCTTAAATTTGAGTATAATTAAGAACTGTACTTCTACAAAGACCCTTTACATAGGGTTCATTTTGTCTAATTGTCTCATGTTTCTGTACTTTATATTTTCTGTGCGTTTACATATTTTGTAAGTTCTTTTATTTTTCTGTTTTGTTTTGTCTATCTACAACTGGTAAAAAGCAGGCTTCTAATGTAATCAAATTATTTAAGTCTTCCTTATAGTCAGAGAATAAATAAATACACTTTCAGACAGGATCTTATCCCACATAAAGCTAGGCACTGAAGACACGGGGGATACAGAGTCCTCCAGAAGGTATATATTGCTGGGTACAGCAGGAGTCCAAATAATTAGCTCTTAGCAGACACCTGACTTCTCTATGGCTCCTGGTGGATAAGATAAATTCCACAGGTGACACAGTTTGTTTTATGCTTTTTACCTACAGCTCCAGAGATATTTAAAATCATATCCTTTAAGCTTAGTTGCCTAAATGTAAACATGTGTCATGGACTGGCATTTATGGAAGTCTCTGATAGTTCCTAAGGAGTTAGATTTCCTATTTACAGATCCAGCAGATTCTGAACTGTTTCTTCTTGTCTTTTTTGTAGTTTTGTTGAAAAGAATGCTAGACACAAAACCAGATTTAGGTCACCCTTAATCCCAGCTCTGTGAAGTCCTGTTTCCAGAGTGTGTTCTCAACTGTTGCTTCCCCTGAAATCAGCAAAGTTTGAATGTATTCTAATTTTCTGAAAAGCATACCAGCAAATGTAGCTAGAGACTTCTATGCATATTTTTTCAGACTTTCATACTCACTTTTACATATCCAGGTCTGAATAAACTTGGTCCTGCTTCTGGAGGCTGCTGAGGACATAGCAGAAATTTTGTAGCATGGCTGTGGTCATCACAGGTGCTTTCCTACTGTGGAGGACAAGGGCATGTCTCTACTGTGGAATGGAATGGAGATCTTCAGTCAAGCTCGGGGCAAACTACTACATCCATGTGACAACCCAGCACCAATACCATTTAGGTCCCAAGAAGGACACACAGCTGGGCCCAGCTAGCACCATGCCTCTTGGTCATCTCGTTAGCCACTGTCTCAGTGTTGGGCTATGGAGGTAGCTCAGCTGAAGCCAGCTGAAGGATCTGTTCACTGCACTACAGTGAGCTGTGCGAATATTCTCTTAGATGCTCAAATGCATTTCTGGTTCTAAGCCAATTGCTGCTCTTTCCGATTTAGATGTACTGGGTGCTACGAGGCGCTACTCGGCACAAGTAAGGACAGCAGGATTGTGTTCCATGGTAGACTTTGGTAATAAGTATGGAAGGGGAAATCTCAATCATTAGAAAAGGTGACTTTGCTGGAAAAAAATATACTAAAATACCAGCTAATTTCATACATGTATGTTCAGCAGTCCTTATTGTTTTAGGAAAAATATGTTTGAGATAAAATTGTAAACTCATACAACTATAATCAACTTTTTTTAACTCAGCATTTACACATACTAATTTGAGTACATGAGATGGCAGACAACTTTCCATTGTCTTTGTTTAAACTCTTTCTGAAGGAATTTTAAAAACATTTTCATTTGTCTCATTCATTTTGAGACTTTTTCAAAAAGAGTTTTTCCAGTGGCTATTACTATAAAATCTTCATAGTTGTTTAAATATTTGTGGTGTGGCTTTGTTTGGGGTTTATAGGATAAACTTTCCAGTGTAAACTTCTTGACCACCCAGAAATAACAGATTGCTTATACCAAACTCAGAAAATAAATAAATCCTACCATTTCTTTCCTTTTAGGAATATTTCTAAGATATTTATTTCTGCAGTCTCCAGGCTTCCCCCTTAGATCTACCAGGGCAAGTATTTGCCCTGGGCCTTTCTGCTGAAACATCTTCTGCATGAAGTTTTAATCTTTAAAAGGAGCTGGAATTTTTTTTTCTGTTTCCTGAACAAAAAAAAAAAAAAAAAAAA
>Ga0065711_1045913_pt1 | contig 13197 bp, 4 predicted proteins | sample Hoacrofraction12_FD_59098 | JGI IMG/M metagenome (GOLD analysis project Ga0065711, IMG submission 59098) | Hoatzin crop microbial communities from Cojedes, Venezuela - Epithelial fraction 12 v2 (version 2) | ecosystem: Host-associated > Birds > Digestive system > Esophagus > Crop | place... | reverse complement strand
AGAAACTGTGTCTGCTCTTTTTGTTCATCTGATACGTGCATGTCATTCTGTTTGTGAAGGAAAAGGCACAAGTGCAAAAATTGGCTTTTGCTTAAACATGCTAAAATTACATGTACTTGTTATCAAAATAAAGTTGGATTCAGACTCTTGAAATATGCGTATTTGTAACAAGAGAGTCCTACAAGAACTGTTAAATCTGGATTAAAAATTGAGTCAGTCTTGAGAAAAACCGTGTCCTGTACTTCAGTGCGATTTGACAGACTTGATTGATACCGATAAGGTTATGAAGTAGGACAAATGTTTATCATGACTGTAAGAACTTTGGCTGCTCTTGTGGCAGAGGATGTTTCTGTATCTTAGACAATTAGAGTTTTTAGGCTAAGTCATCTTTAATTTTGAGATAATCCATTGTTTCTGTAATGGAAGCCTGTCCTAGGAAAGACTAAACTACACTGTGGTGGTACCATCAAATATGCAAGTTCATTGGCCTGAAAGGTGGAGAACTTCATTAGCTTCATTAAAACCTTTGGTATGGTCATCTGTTTTTCTGTACTGATGTTCAGTCTGTCATCTCGGAAGCTTCAGAGTGGCTTTCGGGAGCTGCGCCTGGGAGAACGCTGGGACGCGACAAGCTGCTTTGCTTTGCAGAGGCGAGGAGCGGGCCGCTGCCTCGGCAGCTGTGGTGCCTCGGGATACAAGCACGTCCTCAGAGGGAACCTTGCAGTGAGACTCATCGCAAGTCCTGCAGCAGCCGTCAGTAGCTGTAAGCGGTAAAGTTTGTAAAGTGTGGGGAAAGCGTAATTGAAAGGAAGGAAGGAAGGAAGTGGGAAATTGTCTCAGACTTTTTAACAGTGCAGGGATTTCAGCATTTGTCAAATGGACATTTACGTATATGTGTGAACACAAGCCTTTGCATAAGCCAGAGAGATTCTCGCAGTATTGATACAGTGTGATTTTTATGTTTTTAATTTCCTCCTCCCTTCCGCCCCCATGGCTGAAGCACCGATGACCAGGTTTAATCTTGGTTGAAATTAAGGGGATTTTAACCTTACAGTGGACATGGTATCTGATCTCTGAAGGAATTTGTCAGATACTTCAGGGATACCTGGATGAACAGAAACAGTTGCGAAGTAGACTTTGTCAGTTAAAGCTTTCAATTGCTTGATTCTTGCAGGTGCAGGATTCCAATTTGCTGCCATGTTTGTGTGTTGTGCTGTGGGCACCTTGATACTCAGTCTAGAAAAACTGACCCTATGTTAGTCAATATTTATTTTTCAAGAGTATTCTTTCACATCGACAGATACTTCATAGTGGGAATTAAAACAGTCTTTGTGGGGAATTTGTTTTGACCAGGCAGGATACTAGAACTTATTTCTTACTGCTAACTCTGTAACTTAGTTTCAAGTTACCTTTTAAACTGGACCTTATTTGGCAAGTTGTTAGGTTTCTTGTTGCTGTATTTTAGAGATTGCGAGTAGCTTTAATGCAGCAATGATGTATCTTCTGTCAATACCAATGATGAAAACTGTTTTTAAAACTAGTACTATTCTGGGCTTTGTACTGCCCTTTCCACACAGAGCATAGTATTTGTAATAAATGCACAGACCATTCTCCTTTGGAAGCATGAGGTGGATTTTTCTTCTGAGTATGGCTGAGTAATGTAGTTTGTCCCTGTTCCTAATGTCAGAATTTATTTAAATACCTTTATTCACTTTTGTGCCCATTTCCCAGCCTCCTCCTTTTGCTGTTACAGAGCAGTAGGAATATTATTGAAATCGATGTCTAGAGCAGCATAAAGGCTGTATAGCTAAGAGCAGAATAAGACCAGGGATGAGTTGAACATTATTATGATAAATTGCTAAAGACACTAAAAAACTATTCCTCCCATCCCTGCATGTTGCTTTATGCAGTTTCTTGATCCTGCTTAAAAAATTCAACATAATCCAGGAAAGGAAAGTTCTTACATTCTGGGAGTGGTATCCTGGCTTTACTATGGGAATGTTATCAGTTTGTCTAAATATGTGTATAAATTGCCCATGATAATTGCAATTTTGTGACATTCCTCTGCCACGAATCATTATTAAATTCAATAGCCCTTGTAGCAAATAGTGCAGATGTCTTCCTAGTTACATTTCTGTTTCTTTTCCAAATTACTTGCTCGTAACACGTCTGTGTGGTTAAAGGTAAGGAAGCTGTAGAAACAATAGCAAAAACTGTGTTTTCTCACACTGGGAGAAGGTGGTCATCCATGCATGTTAATAAACTTCATTCACTTTATACCTTCTGAAACAAAATACTGTCCAGTTCTGCAGTTTTCATACTGAGAATACTTTTCTTTCGAAAGGAGTCCACTGATTGAATTGGCGAATGTGTAAATCTGAGGGAAGAATGACAGAAATTACACTGGGCTGATCTTGGTAGTCTCATTGTTGTGCTTTTATACCAAAGTAGGTTTTAGTTCTAGTGGTGACGGGAAGGTAGGCTTTAGCTTACTGGAATCCTTAATTTGAAATTGGTATAACGTGTAAAAATATTACAGTTTTATTTCTGGAACAGTATTTTGTGAATTGTAATGTTTTATGTGGTAGTGTTTCACTGCACCATTACAGCAGGTGTGCAGAAAATGAACTATCCAGATGACTCAGGTCTGCTTAAGATGATCTTCAGTTGCAGAACCAGCTTATTACTTTCTGATACTCTGTAAATAGCAGGTGATAGTAGGCTTTTGTCACCTTTTTTATTACTATTTGCTTGAAGCTGCAGGCTACAGTGTGTTACATTAGAAAAAAAAAATTATTACAACATTCTTACAGGAGATGGTATCATTTGTAACATTAAGGAAAACTGCCTTTGAAAAATTTTCAGTGCTGTATCACTGTATGAAGCAACTTATGTGGCTACTCAGTTGTCCTTCCTAGGCTTCCTTGGCTTGCTGACTCTTTGGAATGAAGAAGTCCTGACCTAGATAGAAATTCTAGGTTGATGGCTGACACCAAGGTCTCAGACAAGGTCTGCTGTCTGAGTAGTTCCTTTTTTTCAGTGGTGTAATTATGCACATTAGGCTAGAGAAGTAGTGAACGCTTAGTCTTTGTAAATGACCAGCTTGCATATATGAAGTCCATATGAACTGCAGGCCAACTAGTCCTGCGTGTGCACTATCAGTTTTAAGTCAGTTTAATACTTACCTAACTGAAAATGTATATGCAAAAACAGGTGTTAGTTTTTAATCTTAGTTGCAGGATGAGTTCATATTTGGAGCATATTTGGAGTCCAACTCAACTCCGTATCGAGTAATTAGTAGATCTGTCACAGGAGAAGCAGAAGGGACAGGGAAAGGAGATGCACCTTTCCTGTGGTGAAGGCATGGTCCTAGACTGAGTTGAACCATCTTTAGAACTGGAGAACTTGTCCTCGGTAGCCTTTGTAGGAAACATAAAAATGACTTTTTTTGTTCACAGCCTTCAGACCTAATATGCCCTGGTAGTTTCAGATGAGTAATCTTAACCATATGTATACACCACGGAGTGTTATTGTAAGAATCCGCAGAGATGTACAGTTTGACAGAGTCTGCATCCTGAGGAGTAAGAATTAGATTCCAATAGTATTTTTTGAATACTTCATACCATTAATTGTTACAGCAGAAGAAAAGGGTGGTGTTAAGAAATAAGAACTCTATCCTACTTGGGCCATTCTCCCCAGGTGGCTGCTTTAATGTGTGAAAGAGTAGGGCTGTCAAAGGACCAGGCAGGTTCTGATGTTTGTCTGTGGTTGCCCTCTGTAGAAGGCTTTGCTGAGTCTCTTTCCACAGACAGGGAAGAAACCTGGGGAAACTAGCTGTCCTCACCAGAAGTTAGCCTGAGTTATTTCCCTTCGTGCCACGGCATGGCCCACACAAACCTGCTTTTCCCTTTACCTCAGGAAGAACAGATGACTTAAAGATTCAAAGAAATCACTGTTATGTAGTATATGCTACCATGACTGTCAGGCAGAAAATAGATTTGCCTGAGCCCAAGCAACCGTGTGAATTTAAAATACGCAATATGAAACCTCCTTGCACCTAAGTGCAAGTTTTCTTGTATGTTTTACTATCTGGACATCTTTACTACTTGGACATCTTCCACCTGAGAGGCTTTTTCTGCATGGTGGGGCAGGGTACTGCATGAGATGCTTCATGGCTGGCACATGGAACTGCAGTCTAGTGGTGGGACTTGCCTTGTCCCACCATCTGCACGTGTCTGGATGACCTGGGGACCAGGGTGTACCATGGCGAATATGCCCTGTGCTGTAGTTAGAGACACAGGAACTTGGAGACAAGCTCTTTGCTTTTCTTGAGCTATGGAATCCCTCTCACCTGAAGTCATTAATGACTCTCAATTAGTCCCAGAGTGTTGAGTTTGGTTTCATTTTGTTGTTTGTTAGGGTTTTGTTTTTTAAAAAAATAAGAAAAAAGACAGTTATAAGGTTATATTTTATTTTTCTCTACTGCCAAAGCTGTATCTGAATCTTCCCCTTTCCTCCAAATTTTTCGCTCTTATGTTTCAAAAGTAGTAATTCTTAATGCTGTTAAAGTTTTGTCAGTACAAGCTGGTTTTGCACCATGTAACTGCTTGTGCGGTACTTTGAATGCAGCTCGTATCAGTGATGTTTGTAACTTATTTCGTAAAAAGTTATGCTACACCAGTCAAGAAGGTGATGAACTCTAGCACTGGGATTGGACTGACAGGGAAGGCAGACATCTCTTCAATAGCTCTTCTGCCAAAACGAGTCCATTATTTAACTCTATCTTTTTTTTCTTCTGCTGGGATAATTTTTTTCCCGAAGGATTGTATTTGAAGAAATATGGAGTAAATTGGTTTTATATAGGGTGCTTTTATTCATTTGTTCTCTTCAGTGGGATCTAGTTGGGTATGATGACCTCTACTGCTTGACCTTCACATCAATGAAATTGCCAGCTCAACTCCTTTCTCTGTTTCAGCACAGGCAGCAGGAGAGCAGTGCTCAGATAAAAGCAGTCACGAGGTACAGGATTACAGAAAGTCAACAGAAGCACCCTGGAGTACACAGAGAAGTCCCCCAAAGAAACCACATCTTCACACATTATTAAAGTGCCCTGTTTTTTCTGCTGTAATTGTGAATTAAAAGTGATCAAAGAGATTTTTACTATGCAGTGCCTTCTTCAAGCTGCTCAGGTGAACTCTGAGTGAACTAATACGATGGAAGAAAAGCTGGTCTAGACAGTCATTTTACATCACTGCACATTAAAAATTAGTAGACATGTGGTAAGCAACGGGATATTCATCACACTAGATAACAGATGATTGTCAGCTTTCCCAGTTCCCTGAGCAGAGATAAGTACCCATTTACTCTTCTGTCAAGGCAATTGTACTACTCCATATACTGGGCCGGTTACAAGGCTGCTATTTAGTCATAAATGTGGTCGTTGTTATGCTGCTTCCTTAAAAACATAGTTTTAGCCAGCTTTTGTGTCAAATCATATAATAGTTATGCAAAAACAGTGTTTAGCTGTATAGTTTATTGATATATAACTTACTAATGCAATAATAGGTTAGCCATTATTTTCTTAAAAAAAACCCCACGCTACCATGCCCTAAAAAGCAGAATGGGTTCAATATAAAATGAAAAAAATAGAGATAGCAGTGAATTTCAAACTTCAAATTAAATTTTACTGTGCAGCAAAAACTGGAGAACAAACAGATCCAAAATACTGTTTTGATAATTTTGCACTGGAGCTTTAAAAATCAAGAGTGTTCCTAGAAAGTAAAATATCCATAGCTTATGTCGACTTTTTGGAATTGCTTACCCAAACTGGGTGCATCTCAAATTGCTATACCCTAACATGTTCGTTAAACATTAAAGTGGCTCCATATATTGACTTCACAAATCATCTGACTTTCTTCCTTGATAGGCTGGAGGATAATGTGTGAAATGTCCCCTCTTGGAAGGGTAAAGGATCGAGTCCCCAAAATATAAGTTCTCTGAGGCAGCAGCAGAAGTCGCAGAAGCACAGGATGCTTCTCCCTTGGCATGACACCTCTATGGAGCGTGTCTCGGGGGAAGCTCTCTATCTAAGCAAGCATGCAAATCCCATCTGTGCTGCGGCCACCAATCAGTGCCAGTTAAGATGATGATTCTCTTTTTGATAGCTAGGAAATAAGCCATGTACAAACAAATCCATTCCACAGTATGAGAAGTTGTGAGGTTTTTTGTAAAATGGGGAAGGTGTCAGTAATTGCTCAGAATGAAAGATTCTGAACCTGAGTGTGAGGTGTGAAATAACAGCAAAGGAACAGCTGTGAAATTAGCTTAAAATATGACAGTATTTTACTTGTTGCAACGTATTTGACTTCAGGATCGCAGAGCCATCCCTGGGAAGTGTTCAAAGCAATATGTTAACATTTCTTTTGATAGACGAGAGAATTTCTTTCCCTACTGCTACCTCCACCAAGCAGTGCTGGCCACCCTAAATCCTGTGTGCCTGGCTTGGTGGAATGAACTTTCTGGTCCTGATGGTAAGCTTTCAATTCCTGAGGGAAGCAGATGAATTTTCACAAAACTGGAACAAAGATTTTAATTTAAAAAAATGTTGTGGAATGTTCTGTTTTTAAGGAAAATGCAAGAATCCTCTTTATGCAATGGCAGACGTCTTTAAAAAGGAAACATCCTTAATTTTCTGATCCAACAGAACATAGAAAAATGCGAGTGGATGCTGAAATAAACATGCAAAATCCAAAATCTCTTCCTTAATTAAAGAAATAACTTGGCAAAACAGATCAAAGTAACAAGCTATCTCTGGTTATAAATCTGTAATCAAGTATAGAATATGTTGAGAAATTATTTTATGTATGAAGACTTAGTGGCCCAAGGGTGCTGAGTGGCTTTTGATTGTCAGTTACAGTTTTTTTGGTGGCAGGGATGTATCTAATGCAGTCTTCTGAAAAGCAACACCTTTGCATAACTAATTTTCCACTTTTAGAATCTCTTGATAGACAAAACACACTTTTTACATATTGACTTATCTTTAAACAGAATTCACACCATATTCTCAGAATTTTGCTTTTAAATCAAGGCTTGTGCTAAAAAAAGTCTCTTTTTGATCTGTAGCAGCATCTCGGGAGTGGAGAAATTCATTAGGTTTAATTAGGATCAAGTATTTATTAAGTACTGATAGATGAGTGTATTCAGTAATGGAGAAATTGTTTGTGGGTAATGTGCTGTAGTAGTAACATATGAGGCATGCATGACTGAATAAATCTGCACGGAGTTTTTTACCTTGTGGATCGTTTTTCAGCTAGAGTAAAAGTTTGATTTACATAGTGTATCATTTTTCCATCGTTCTCAGATACCTGCATCAAAAATTGTTTTGAAGACTGTCTTGTTAAATTGATAGATTAGGGTGTTTAAGGGTATTGTATCTCCTCATACATTCTTAAGTATTGTTTTTCATCTGTAGTAAATGCAAGTATGGGGAAATTGGTAAGTGAGATGATGAGAAAGTGGTTAACCCATGAAGAGCTTGTGTGCTGAACCAAACAAGAAACATCTAAGAACCCAGGTAAGAAAACTAAATATGAATTATAGCCTAGGCTTTTTGTGTTACAGCCTATTGGCTAAATTCTGTCCCTTGTTTTTAAGGCATGTTTCTTGTTGATTTACTGGAAGTCAGTCACTATTGAGAATAAAACTTTGTTATATAGCTGCAAGATGTGACCTTCAATGTTTAAAACAAACACTGTTCTTCTTACTGAGGGCTGGAACTATCACTCTAGTTCAGAATTTTCTCATTTTCAAGCTGCAGTGCTTTATTGCATCTTTGGTAGAGATAAACAGATAAAATCAAGTATAAAGGAACAAGATGGTGTGGATAAGCTGAACGGAGGAAATACTTCAGCCAGCAGTGGTCCAGACTTACTCATCAGCTGTTTAACATTCTCTAGATGGATGCCAAAGCTTTACCTATGTCACAGGATTTCAGAAGGAAGAGTTGCAATCAATTTTTTGTCAAGTCTTAGTTCTAGAATAGGATCTTGTTTGGGTTTCAGGACAGATCTCTAGATTTGTAACAACGAGCAGTGATCATAGGGCAATCTGACTTCTTTTTAAAAAGATATTTCAAGATTAGGGCTGTCTGTTTCCAAAAACCAAGAAGCACTGCTTAAAGGGAGTTGGTTTCTGTGCTTAGTCTCCAAACCCCAAAGAAATTATCTTTGCAAACTCATGAAGAAAAATTAAGCATTGTAGCCTGTGGCACCCCCTTCAAAGCTTTAAATGTAAATGGAAGGGTTGGAATTGGGTCAACTATTTTCTGGCTATATTTTTCTAGTGGTGCTTGGTATACTACTGAAGCTATAGAAAGCAGTTGTTTCTGTCCCTCTAAAATTGTTGAGGAATAGTGGAAGGAGAAAGCTCTTTGAGAGTGGCCTGATGGCTGTGAGTGTAGCATGTTGATGACATTTCAGTTTCAGTCTCCTAGTCATCCTTAAAAAGATAATGGGGTAGTTTCATCCCTGCTAGTAAAGTGATGAGTTCAAAAACTAGAGGATCCACATGAAAGACACTGAAGTACTAGCTGTTAAGTTCTTCTCTGGGTAAAATCTATGTTTGTCAACAACCCACGTTGAATAGCGCTTGTGATCCCAGCAGCCACCCTGTTCAGCACTGAAGTAACAAGTGAGAAGAGACTGCAGTTTTTCAGGTTTAGTAAAGGCACTGTAATGTAAGTGCTATCTTTGGATGGACCAGTGCATACAAACCCTTAGATGTTTTCTCTCTGGGTAAATGATTTGTGTGATCTATTTGTGAATGCAGCCTAGCTGTTTGCGTTCAGAGCCCCCACATGCATGCAATTTGGTAACTAATTTAGCACAAGGATAGGCATAATATTAGCCCAAGGTGATTGTAAAGAAGCCAGAACAGAAGTGCTTGGCGGTGTTAAGTCACTGAGAATTCTTAATGTTAGCTAGGTGTTCCCAGATGCTCAAGAAACCCCGCCCCAAGTTTTTGTGTAGTGTTTTTCATCCTGTTGAGTCTGATTCCTGAGTGCTTTCCAGTTAATTGTATTAACTTTCTCCTAGTGCACTAGGTTAGTGACGTTAAGACCTCCTCAGAACAAAACCAGGTCAAAGAAGGTAATTGCTCTAAGAAAAAATGTGCATGGGAAATTTTTTGTGGCTGTTGAGGGAAGGATGTTTCCAAAAAGTGTTTTGTCACAGTACGAGAACATTTTTATTTTTATACAAATTTTATTCTACTTGGAAAACTGTACCTGAGATACAGCAGATACCTACTTTGTAACTTAGTAGTGATGCCACTCAATATGGAGTTTCAGAGTTTGTCTAGGAGATAAACTATTAAAATGCAGAAGCTGCATGAGTGCTGGTAGCAGGGGTAGAGATTTGTGTGTGGAAATTTTCATTATATCTGGGGACAGTATTTGGATAATACAAAACAGCAGTTACTCAGAAGCTTGCCACCTCTTACCAACCTAGGCAAATATTTCATGGTTCCTGGTGTCATACTTACGATTTACTTTTTCAGACAAAAGGTGCAGAAACAGGAATTTGTTCATAGAATCACAGGTTTGGGTTGGAAGGTCATCTAGCCCAACCCTCCTGCCATGGGCAGGGACATCTTCCACTACAGCAGGTTGCTCAGAGCCCCATCCAAACTGGCCTTGAATGTTTCCAGGAATGGGGCATTGACCACCTCTCCAGTCAACATGTTCCAGTGTTTCACCACCTTCACTGTAAAAAATTTCTTCTTTATATCTATTCTAATTTACCCTCCTTTAGTTTAAAATCATTATCCCTTGTCCTGTCACTACAGACCCTACTAAAAAGTCTCTCCCCATCTTACTTGTAAGCCCCCTGTAAGGACTGAAAGGCCACAGTAAGGTCTCCGGGGAGCCTTCTCTTCTGGAGGCTGAACAGCCCCAACTCTCCCAGCCTTTCCTCACAGCAGAGGGGTTCCAGCCCTCTGATCATTGCTGTGGCCTCCTCTGGCCCCGCTCCAACAGGTCCATGTCTGCCCTGCGCTGAGGGCTCCAGAGCTGGACGCAGGACTCCTGGGGGGGTCTCACCAGAGCAGAGCAGAGGGGCAGAATCCGCCCCATCGCCCTGCTGGCCACGCTGCTGGGGATGCAGCCCATATTGTTAGTCTGTTGATGTTTTAAGTTCAGTTGAACAGGTCAATGCAAAGCTTGTTGCTTTTTACTAGTAATCGCAAGAATTTCATTTACTGGGGTACTGTGGGCCTGGCAAGACAGGCACAGAAATGTGAAGTTTCCTGTGGCTTCTCTACCATCTTCAGTCTGGGGATGAAGAGCCCATTTAGGAGATGCCTCAAATCTGAGAATTTCTGGTGTCTAACTGGAAGCTACTCATTTTGGTGGTGTTGGTTGCCTAATGCTGTATACAACCATATTCCCTTCCCTTTCACTGTTTACCAAAGTGAATCTCATGGGAGACTTTCTCTGTGGAGCATGCTTGCTATTGATTTCCTAATTTCTTCTTACTAACATTTGGTTATGAGACCTCCAGTTCTCTCCGTGATTTTGGAGAAAGTTCATTTCTAATTAACCTTTCAATTGAAACTTCTGTTTATAGCAAACTTCAGATTGCTGTGATCAGCAAGAGCGCTGTTCAGGATGGTAATTCTGAGGGAAGCTTAGTTACAGAGCTTAGACGCTTATTTTTAAAGCTGGGTTACAGGATGCCATACTGTATTGACCTCTAAAGAGAATTTAAGTTCAAGATCGACAGTTTTTACCAAGGAGAAAAAACCATGCAAAACACTGTCCAAAAAGAACTTTTAAATAGAATTATGTACAGGTAAATTTAACACTGAGATTGGTGTTATGGTGAAAGTACCCTTTAGTAGATAATAGTTATAGTCTTATTTCACTGTTTAAAAAAAAAAAGCAAAACGTACTGGAATCACACAGTATGTCAGATACTGTACGCTGGTGTAAAATTAAGAGGAAATTGTCTTCTCTACATTTGTCAACATACTTTTCTCTCTTCCATGTGAGAAGAGTCTGTGTTAAAGTTTCTGACATTGCAGCCTTAGGACCAGAAAAATGTGAGAACTGAGACCTTTGTAAAACAAAGCATACTTGTCAATTTTTTCTTTAGAAATATAGATTTAATATCATCACTGCTCTAACAGCTGCTGCTGCTTAAAAGCTCCACACTGAGGACAGCAGCTGAACCGCTCACACTCCGTAGACTAAATTGGAATAAGCGTGTCTGATGAGTATCGGAGAATGATAGCTGGAAGGCAAAGCTCGCGACAGCTGGAGCAGTGGGTGTAAAGTGACGCTCAGTGTTCTGCGAGGACCGGCACTTGAGGTCCTGGTGAGCAGAGAGGGAGCACAGAAGCGCACAGAATGCCTGTCAAGGCAGAGGATGCATTTTCAAACATGGCCTATAATTATACGCACCATTTCATGTATGTGATACTAATTGCATACATAATTTCTGGCATGCTGGTCCTCATGTTTACCCAAGTGTGCAATTTATATATGACTTTTCTTTGTGCGTATGCAAATTTTGTGGCTTTCACGCAATCATCCGAAACACAGCGAGGGGCCGTTGTTTGTTCCAGGCTGTGCTCATCTACGGGCTGGGTCAAGGTTGTCTCAAAATCATACCCAGTTATTACAACTTGATAAGGGTATATGTTTTGGTTATGAAAAAAATTATTAGACAAAATATTTCACATAGCCAAACCATAACGTTTTAAATTATTCTTTTTCTCAGTTCTTGTGCATTCCAGAAAAAGTATCTCAGGTACTGCATTGATTTAAAGCAGATTCGTCAACTAGGTATTGGTAATATTCTGTACAACTCAATGTGGCTAATGAAGCACTGCGTGCTACCTTCAGGGCTATGGCTTGGCATAAAAATATGACCTTGACATGCTCTGAGCTGCACAATGAGCTTGTCAATAGGAAATGACGACTGTTTGCAATCCTGTGTAGTCACAGAGGCATTATGTTCCCAAACACAAAGCAAAATAAAAGCTGAAGAGTAAAGTGACTTACCACTCTTAATATGTCCAAGTAAACGGTAAATTTCCGTTTACCACTGTACAAAACACCCTTTGTTGGCAAGTTACCTATAAATTGAGATGATTGGACAATCCTTTCAAGTGATTAATGGCATGGATGCAAGTGTATGCTAGATATTCTAGAAAAACTTGATTCTGACAAGACACAGTTCGTTAGAAATGCCTTTTACCTTTGTGGGATAATTTCCTGGTCTCCTCGAAGGAGGTTGCTTCAAAATTTGGGGAAAAGAGCAATTGATGTTAAAAATTGAGGCCTGTATCTGTCCTGATTTTGCTCATAACTTACAATAAACAATGAGAGCAACCCTGGAGTAGTGCATTAACTTTTCATTTCTGTTTTTCCTGGGAAATTGCTGACTCATTGTAAATCTTATTGTTTGAAATAGTCTTTTTACAAGTTCAGTTCTGAGATACTTTTGCAAATCATATGGATAGTTTTGAAATAGAATATATTGATCTTTTTAAGTGTGCCTCTGTTCCTAGAATGACAGGGTAGTACATTAGTTGTGATGGAAATAGGTAATTTTAAACAAAATTCTTGACACCACAGTATGGTTTATAGCTGAATTAAGTTTGAATTCTTAGCACTCAAAAGTTATATAGGTCAAGAAGATAAAGACAATAGACTTTTTTAAAAACTTGCCTCTGTTTACATGCCTCCCTCCAATTTGTGTCAATGGTTTTGATTCTTAATCTCCTTTCCAAACTAGAAGATCAGTCAAAACCAAGAAAAAAAAATCCAGAGGTGAAATCTTTCTCCATGAGCCAGCAGTGTGCCCTCACTGCCAAGAAGGCCAGTGTTATCTTCAGGTTCATTAAGAAGAGTGTGGCCAGCAGGTCGAGGGAGATTCTCCTCCCCCTCTGCTCTGCCCTGGTGAGGCCCCATCTCGAGTACTGTGTCCAGTTCTGGGCTCCCCAGTTCAGGAAAGATCGGGAGGTACTGGAGAGAGTCCAGTGGAGGCCTACGAGGATGATGAGAGGACTGGAGCATCTCTCCTACGAGGAGAGGCTGAGGGAGCTGGGCTTGTTCAGCCTGAAGAAGAGAAGGCTGAGAGGGGACCTTATAAATGCTTATAAATATCTGAAGGGTGGGTGTCAGGAGGACGGGGC
>Ga0065711_1045912_pt1 | contig 13197 bp, 6 predicted proteins | sample Hoacrofraction12_FD_59098 | JGI IMG/M metagenome (GOLD analysis project Ga0065711, IMG submission 59098) | Hoatzin crop microbial communities from Cojedes, Venezuela - Epithelial fraction 12 v2 (version 2) | ecosystem: Host-associated > Birds > Digestive system > Esophagus > Crop | place... | reverse complement strand
GGGAGGGGTGAGGAGAGAGGTTGCCAGTGAAGACTGAGGCAAAGAAGTTGTTGAGTACCTCAGCTTTCTCCTCATCTGCTGTTGCCAGTTCGCCGGTCTCGCTCATGAGCCGGGGTACACTTTACCATGCCTGTCTGAAGTTTAAGCACTGCATAAAAGGGGCCAACAGATCTTGGGACAAGAAAAGTTTGTGAGTCAGGGAACTAATGATCCATCTTATTCAATCTCTTGTCCTAACACAAAAGTGAACCTGGTCCTAAATTTAAAAAACATCTGTGGCTATTCTGAAGCTGCTGCAAAATAAAACAAGAGGAGTTTAACATGCTGAACTTCATTTGCTAATAAAAGTTCTATATACTGTTTCTATCATGCATGAAATAAAGACCAAAGATACTGTACTCATAAAAGGATAAACTATGTTTACCATCCAAATTCTATTCCTGGCTTTTCTATTGAAGTATTTCTGTTCAGCCAGTTACTGGATCTCACGTTATCTACCTGAAAAAATTTGCTACTTAAGGGACAAAATGGTTCAGTCAAAAAGCTTGACTGGAGAGCTCCGAGTTCCTTGAAAAAAAATATATGATAGTAAGAAAGAATACTAATACAGGAAAGCTATGCAATATTGTATGTGCTCAGAATAAGAACAGCCAATGCTGTGTTTTTATTCATACAAGTGATTGCAAAATTGAGATTACAGCAAAATAAATTTAGAGTTTGAGAAAGATAAGTACAAAAGAAGTCAAACAATGAAAGAGAAAAACTGCATTCTGTATTTATTCTGAAAACAGAAATTAGAAACAGTAGGACACCACAAGTGATTAAATGTTTCATTATTTGAACATTAAATATTTTATTGAGAACCATATAATGGTAAGATTACTAAAAAATATTGGAAAGAGGGAAACATATTGATGAACAAAGCTAAAAACAAGAGGTGACATACACGATGAAAATGAAGGAATGTTTAATTCAGCTTCCTCAATTATTACTCCCTTCACAAATATTTCATATAATATAGAACCATATACTTAAACTATCACTTCCTCTTCACTTACCTCACACAAAGAAATATAACATAAGCAAATGGAGTACAGCCTATCCATCAGCACACATCATCTAATCTCTGCATATGCATCGACACAGACTGTAATCACGTCTGATTTGTTAGTGCAGTTCAGTGAATCTTTTATTGCTATTTAATCCTGACTGCTATATATCCTACGATTGCCAACTATCCGCACAGCCCCTATTGCACAGTATGTCTGACACCATAAAAGTACAGAACTGTAATCAAAATTACAGCATTACTAAGCATACTGAAACCATTCCTAAAGATGAGTGCCAAGGGTAGCTTTCTGAAGGCAATTAGCTCACACACTTGCCCCACTGCAGGGAGGTTGGGCTAGATGACCTCTAAATGTCCCTTCCAACCCAAAGTATTCTACAATTCATTCTATGATTCATTTTACAGTACTATCTGAAGAGGACATTATGTTTTGAACATATGAACAATGCAGATGGTAGAAAACACCATGAGGTAATGCACAGTATATTGATATGCTCTTTGCACCTGCATATTTCAGTATTTTTGTCATGTAACTACAAGGAGCTTGAGTAGAGCCACAGACCATATCCAGATGTGGGATTATATGATGGGCCTTTTAACAGCATCAAGGAACTCACAGCTTACGGAAGGTAATGGGCAAAAAGTTTTAAAAAGCTTCTTTTCTTTTCTAATTTTGGTTTGTTCAAGGGGTTGCTTGGGGTCAAGGTCCTTCAAAACCATGACAGAGAACATGACAGACACCGTAGTTTGACCCTCCTGCTCATCACCTCCCTTGACATCTACATATAAGAGAAATTCTTGTAAAGCAGTATTAAATACCTACTTGTATTTCCCTGTTTGAGAGGATTTTTTCCTGTAAAACATAAGACTTTTAGGGGTTCCTATATTTCCCCTAGTACTTTTACCTAGGGTATTTTCCCCAAAAAAGATAAACATGTCTAGCCAGATTTCCACTCACACAATTTTCAGACATGTACCTTATCCCAACCTTGCCAAAAGTCAAGGATGACTATTGTTAGACACTACCACCATGTAATTTGTAGAAATAAGACGTGAAGTATGCTGTCCACACGAATGGTAACCAGAAGTGTCATATTCATGCTTTTAAAGCATTTCCTCCTTTCTTGATAAACACTAAGAATACTGGGCTTGTCTGGTTTTATGCAGCATGAAATAGTCAACCAATATAGTATGTCTTTCCAGCTGTCCAATAAAATAATCAACAAGTTTTAAAGAAGCTCATGTAAGTAGAGATCAAATATTTAGTCAAGATTTCTTTGAAGATATGAACACGTTATCAGATATAGAATCACAGAATCATAGCATGGTTGAGTTTGGAAGGGACCTCTGGAGATTGCCTAGTCCAAACACCCTGCTCAAAGCTGAGTCAACTAGAGTACGTTCCTCAGGGCTGTGTCCAGTCAGGTTCTGACTCTCTCTGACGATGGACGCAACCCCTTAGCCACCTGTTCCAATGTTCAATCACACTCTTACAGTATTTTTTTTTCCCTTATGTTAAAAGGGAACATCTTGTGTTTCAATTTGTACCCATCTCTTTTTCTGAGGCATAAGACATGAAAATAATGCTTGTGAAGCATGATTTGTGATCTAGTTTCCACCAAGAGCATTCTGATTCTAGTTAAAAGACAATAAACTTGAAATGCTTACAAAGAAGTGCCTGAAAAAAATTCATACAATGCCAGGAATTTAATACTCTTAACCAACACAAGATTTTAAAGCTCTTTCTTAAAAAACTAAAACAATATGTGCCACCATCAATAAGCACAAGGAAGACTATCTCACATTTCATCTTCTAACACAAGTTAATTAATTTTAGCAGTCTCAGTAAATCATCATAACAGTTTAACAACACTTTGTTCACAAACATTTACACTCTTTTCTGAGCTTGCTAAAGTTACTATTTGCTTGACTACTCTAAAAAACCAAAATCATCAGCCAATTGTTGAGTTACATGACATCACTGGCAAAACAAAGCTTCAAAAAAACCAGACAGACATCTTAAATTGTAAGTACAAGAAAGAATGGATGATATGCATCTGAGTTTTACACTGCAATTTGTTGTCAAGTTAAACATTTACGAAGAACTTTTTAGTACAAAACTGCTCTGTGTCAAATACATCAAATGCATATGCAAGTCTAAAGCTGTATCTGGACTGCCATCCAACAAGATGGCTGCTGTTTGTCAAGCCACATACAAACAATCCTGAAAACAGCTGTTAGCAAGAAAACCATGGCAACAGAGAACTCAACCCGGGCCAGCTATTATGGAATCTATTCAGGCTCTCCCGCACAGCATTTACAGTTCATGGTAAATCCATTTTAATGACACCTCCATTATCAGCACTAGTGCCACTGCTGCAGTCGTATTTCTGGACTCTCTAGAGTGGGAGATGACACAGAGTGACACAATGCTCATATCCTTTATGTTGCATTAATCCATACAGAAATTGCATGCTTCTGCTTCATCTCCCAACCCTCTTGGGACAATGAGTCCTCTCTGCCAGTCTTGCTGATCTCTGCCCTCAAACATAATTCCCCCTCCGCCGCGATGGTTTTAAGGGCAGCTGATTCACCAAGCACTTACTCAATTTGTACTAAATATCAGGTCTGTTCCCACAGTGTATAGGCAAGTGACTGAAGAGCCACAACCTCCTCCAGTTCAGTGTTTCTTTCTTCAACAACAAAGAACAAGTCCCAGATTGCAAGTTCAGAAAATCTCCAGAGATTTCTAGTAAAAGAGTCTGGACATATGACATCTGCACAATAAAACTAAATTGATGCTTTCTATATCCCATCATGAAATCAAAGTGAATCATATAGCTCGAAGATCATTTTAAGCCTCTCAGCCTTGGCTGAAAGCTCCTATTTTATTCACAAAACTATACAGTAATACTACCACTCCATGGACTTCTTCAACGTCATCGTCCTTATTGCTTTTCTCCCTATCTCCTTTTTAAAATATTAGTACAAAAATGAGAAGTTTGTCTCACCGATTACTAATTCTGTGAGTTTTCTTTGAGAATGAGAAATTTACTAGATGTGCCTTAGTAGCCCAACAATTCTATGTAATGAAGCAGGAAACACTGTTCTGTACCAGGGTGGGAAAATACACTTCTGTACCAGGGTTACATTTTTTCCCAAGTGATTCATTACATAACAATAAGGCATGCACATTACGAAACCATTTCCAGGTCTCAGGTTGTTAATACTGCATACACTGACATGCAAAGCATTTTTAACTTTTATTGAGGCTTCATGCCTGCTCAAAGAATGAAATCCATACTTAATGCTTTCAAATGCAACAGAATTTGAAATGAAATACAAGATAAAATACATCAAAGAAAACATTTACTTGGCAATGTTATATAGACTGTTAACACACCATGAAAAATAAAATATATTACACAGTACATGTTGATCTATCTCCTTTTAGTGAAAGAATGCTTATCTTAATTCTCTTCTTTACTACCTGAGGATGTTTTACTCATAATTCACAGATGACTGTTACTGGATTGCCTTCAGATATACAATAGTTTGTATTCAGCATTTTACAGGTACAGATGTACTGACAATCTAAGGAAACTGTAGCCTCCCCTTATTAAGCATTATGTGGCACACCCACTCCAGGTTTCATAGTAACTAATTTCTTTGAGGGCTGCAGTCTCCCTATTACTACTGTCTGCCAAGTTGTGAGTGCATCTAGCTCCAACTTGTGAGAAATTGTAACATCTCCTTTTGCCCTTCTAGAAAATCAGACATTTAAAAAACGAACATAAAAAATCAGCTAGAAGACTGCAAGAGATCACCTATTCCAAGCCCTCCAGAATTAAGTGTCCTCATGCCATTTCCAATACAACTTTTGTCTAATCTCTTTTCAGACCTTTAGTGGGTGGAGGTTACATAAAAATCCTAGCTATTCATTTTTTTTCTTAATATCTAATCTGGAATTTTTCTTCTTCAAATCAAGCACAATTGCTCTTTTGTCTTTTCACTATGGAAATGATTTCATTTTGCAGAAGTGCATATTTCAAGACTGTTACCACATCCTCCCAAGAGTTCTCTTGCTCATGCCGACTCACCCTAATTCTCTTCAGACTGATTTAGGTATTTTCTAGATCTGTGATACAGGCACCTCCACATTGTTTGATGCTCTCCTCTACACTCTCGCCAAACAGTCTGCAGCATTTTCACTAAGGTTCACATAATAGAATGTGGGATTCTAACTGAGACCTAACAAACATGCATAGAGCAGAAATATACCTTAATTTTTCTACATCACAGTATGATGTTCCACATTTTTTGCAACATGATGTGATTCATGCAATTCATGATCTGCTATAAACCTGAGAAACTTTCCACCTAAACAGTTATCCTTTGTATTTGTGCTGTTATTTCTAATCACAGCACCTTGCGGAACTGCATCCTAACTTTTTTTAGACCATTTCTATACAAACCTCATTGTTTAACATATTGACAGTTCTGTCAACTTCACGCTACCAAAAATTAATAAGCATACTGCTCATTTCAATTTCCAGGTCATAAATGAAGGTTCAGAATAAAACTGAGCTAAGGACAAATCCCTCCAGAGCCACATTTCACTGACATATTGACAGTGAAACATTAATATTTCAGGCCTGCTTGTGTAAAGATCTGAAACCAACTTCAATCTACTGTTTCTATCTAAACGGCTTCTGTCTGCTACCCTGTCATAGGAAGAAGTCCTTTGTCTTGACACTATTTTTCTTGATAAATCCATTTGCTGTTGCATCCTTGTTATTTTTTCCTTATTTTAAAAAAATAAGCACTACTTTTGCAATTTCCGGTCTCTCAGTAACCAGTCCTGTGGCCATCTTTAATTTTGAGTGTTAATATTTCTGAGATTTCTTCATGCAGTAATTTAAGTTGATGAGGTCCATCAAACATAATCTGAAAACACCCAGTCTATGTACAGAATCTACCCCAGTTCTTCTAGTTATGGATAGAGATGTTACTCCACTGATATTAGAAATTGTAAGGTTAGCACTTGTAGACAAATTTTTCAGCAAAGACTGATGTAAAATAAAAGTATTATAAACTTTGTCCTTAGCATGGCTTAAAAGAGATCTTTACTGAATGGTGGGGTTTAGTTCTGCTTCTAGTACAAGTAATTTCTAACATTCATGTTGCTTTCCTTGACATATCTTGTTCACTTTAGCTCACATGAGCCTTAGCCTTTATGAAACTATTTCTCTAAACTGATGTTTTTCTTTTATATTCACTCTTATTACCTTATTAATGCAACATTATTGGCCCTTTTTATATTCAGTGTGTTTGAAGTCAACAAGTGAGTCCCAATCCTTCGTTTGCAATTGGATTACCTTCACTTGTGACCTTTCCATTTTCAAATGAGTTTGAAAGTTAGTGGGAGTGGGAGGGTAGTCATTTTCTAAAAAGCTCTCCTTTCAATCCATATTCCCCTGAGATCCTTAGCTCTATTAGTTCTCAGAGTCTGCTTCTTGACATTCTTTGTTTCTGTTTCGCTTTCTTTGCTACACATTGTGAGTACCATCATTTCACTGTCACATCAATCAAGCTGCCTTTCACCTACTCATTCCTAGCTGGTTTCTCACTATTTAAAAATATATCTATAAAAACTTTCCAGCAGTTGCTTTTTCCTTAACAACAAAAAAAAAAAGCTCTATAACATTAATAAGACAAAAAAAGTCACCAGTGAATGCTTGTTAAACTTACTCTAATATATCTTTTTCAAAGGATATCTGGGTAATGAGAAATTTCTTCATACCACAAAATTCTAGATTGTCTTCCTAACTGCTCACAAAATGCTGCATCCATTTATTAATCTTCTGTGGTGGTCTGCTCATTTTGACTGTATCTTATCTTCTCTTCAGACTTTACTAGATCATTCAATAACTCTAGGTTCCTCTAAATTTTTGATATATATGCTTTTTCCTCCTGATTCTTTGGCCTGCCTTTGAAATGGCTATGCTCCATTACAGTAATATGCCATTCGTATTAGTTCTCACTAAATCACATCAATTGTGTCACAGATCTTAATCATATACTAAGACTTCCAATTATATGATTTATTCAGGACATTTCTTGCAACAGTACACTTGTCTAACATCCACCAACCTATCTATGTATTGCTGCTGCTGCACAGCCCCACCCCAGCAGTTCTCAAGAAACATACCCACTCTAGTTTCTAGACTTCCATCACTCATTCTGCCCATTGTTACTTTATGAATAGCTTGTGAAACATCATCCTAAATTAAAATTAAAAATTAAAAGCACTCTTGGCAAGAGCAACGTATATGGATAAGCACAGAGCAGGCATCATCTGATGACTCTCAACAGCCTTTCAGCAGTACCTCACACCAAAAATCCCAGACAGCAGCAGTTCACCTGCCGGACTAGTACTTTAGGCTAGCAAGTCTCCTAACTGCTCTCAGAAGAGAACCATCGACCACCACTACCTTTTGGTGCCTCTGCAACACAGATTCAAGATCCCCAGAGTGTTTGGTGAGGTGTAACTCCCCCTTCCCAAATGCTGGGGTTTCATCTTCATCTATCCTGCACGAATAGCATACCTATTCTTAATCTCAACAGGTGGTTACTTAGAGGTGGAATACAATCTCTCTTCTGATGAGTTCATGCTGATACTACAAACTTTTCTAACCAGCTGGAATCTTTGCTCTTTGAATATACTGTGGCAGGGGATGTACTCATGAATATATCATAACCTGACTAATTCCCCTTGTAACTCTCCCACTAATTAGCAGGAATACAGAAGAATTAATCAGAATTAATATTTTAACAAATGTACCACTTTGTCATGTTCAAGATGGCTTAAAATTTAGTTCGTTAAAATAAACTTCTTTTTAAAACATCAGCCACACCTTAGCTCTTTCTGCTCTAACACTCACATCACCTATTACTAATGAGAAAGATGCCAAAATGGTCAGAAAGACTAAATGGTTAAAATGATAATAAATTATACTGGAATTTCTTTCCTAAAGTAACTTAAAGACAGATAACACAAACCTGAGGATACCATCAGAGAGAATATTCAAATTCAAAGATTTAGCATCACTTGGCATAAATACAGCAGAAAAGAAACGTACCATCTGTGTGATCTTGCATGCTATAAGCAGAACTAGCTTCAGCTTAGAATTTGTACAAGAGATCTGATGAACTCCTAGTTCATGACTCAGCTGACTTTTTGAAACAATAATGGATCTTAATCCTACAGAGACATATGGAGGTTCTATAATATGACCACTCTTATTTGGCATGAGACCTAAAATTGGAGCTTTTAACAACTGTGCTAGAGAGATTCCTTGACACTTTAAGCACACAGGTTTTAGGTTTACCACCTAGAAAACCAAATTCTAGTTTGGGCAATACTGTTTCTACTTAAATTCTTCCCATAGTTTCCACTGGAAAAGATATTTGCCCTCATTTCCTGTAACAAAGCTGTTACTGTGCTCTATTAAAACAACTGTGTTATAACCCTGCAAACATCTGTGAAAGGTTACACTTAGTGGTTGGTTTGGTTTTTCGTTTAATGTGGTAAGAGGCAGTAAAAGTGACTTTAAAGTGCCAGGCATTAAGCCTAAGCAAAATGGAGGTCAGCAGGGCTTAGAAGTGTTTTAAATTGGAGGGAGGGGGTAAACCTTTATACATAAAAACATTGATAAACCTATAAATGCAGTAATGTGAGGAAAGCCATTACTATCCAACTCGGCTCTCATTTACCAAAAATATTTTCACCTTCATAATGCCCTTAGCTGACAGTCACTAGCAGCACAACTAGCAAGTTTGATTTGAGTTGAAATAAGGTAAGAGCTGATTATAGTTGGAGAATACCCAGTACAGGTTTCAAATACCTGTACAATCTTTCACTTTTTTAAAAACACCTGCAGAGCCTTGCAGCATTCCTCAGCAACTACTTATTGAAAGACAAAAGGGCAAGCACTCAAACATGAAACTTTTTCTTTGCAAAACACAGAATGAAGCACCATGGAGGACTGACACCTTGTCAATATATCTTCCCTTAATTTGAGACTTAGAAATTTAGAACAATAGGAATTATTTCTGAAGAAAGGTAACAATTGCATGTGAAGTATTCTCAGCAGCGATACATTTCATATATGTACAGGTTTGCCTTCAAAAAAGACAGGAATTTGCCCAAAGTTGGAGAAACAAAAATCCGTAAAGTGGACAGTAAGATAAACGGTAGTAGACAATGCTCTCAGTGTTCATAAATACAAAAACATGACAGAAAATTAAGATAGATAATTTTAAAAAATAAAATATTAAGTAATCATATGCAGAGAATTAAAAATTATTGTAAGCAAACCTGTTTCCTGTCAAACTAAGCCTCCAAATAAATAGATAAAGAAATGAACTCTCATTTCAGACATAAGTTGAAGAACATCAAATGTTTAGTTATTCAATGGATTTTAAGACTACCCATTTATTCATATTCAGATGATGTGTACACATGGAGAACTGAATACTCCAAACAGCAAATTCAAGACAATTACAGAAGTGGTTGTTCAGTTGCTCAGCTGGCATTTAATATACACCCAGGGTCCTAACCGCTTGCTTCTGATTTTAGATTTATCATATTAGAGGAGCTTTCAATTTGATCCGATCTTCAACTAGCTAGCAGAGGTGGTCTGTTAACCCTCAGTTACTCCTCAGTATATCCAGAACCATCTTCCTTCTTTGCTCTTGCTGAAATGAAAATAACGACCAGATTACTCAGGGTTTTATCCAGTTGGGTCTTGAAAGCCTCCAAGGATGGAGATGGAACAACCACTCTGGGCAACCTGTTCCACTGCCTGACTGATCTCATTATGAAAGAGCTCTTTATTTCATCCATTCTGAATCTCATTTCACATTATGCCCATGGTCTCTTCTCCTAACATCACAAAGAAACTGAATTTTCATCAGTGTGTGAAGCTTGCTATCAATAGCCACCTGTTTTCCGGGCTGAAAAAGACCAGTTACTTCAGCCTCTCCTCACAGGACAAATGCTCCAGCCCCCAGATTTCTCTCTGTTGCAGTTTAGTGATCTCTTTCCTGAACTGGGGCATCAACAACTGTACAGAAAAATCCACATGTAGTCTAACAAATGTTGAGCTTCCCTCACTCTCCTGTCTCTGCTCCTGTGAATACAGTCCACGATGCTGTTGGCCACCTTTGCTGCCAAGGCACACTGCTGGCTCCCATGTAGCTTGAACCCCCTGTCTACCAGGACCCACAGTTCCTTTTCATTGGAGCTGCTTTCCAGCCTGTAGGTCCCCAGCCTGTACAGCTGCTGGCAATTGTTCTTTCCCAGGTAAAGGACTTTGCTTTTACCCTTGCTGAATTTTGAAGCTTCTGTTGGCCCATTCCTCCAGCTTGCTGAAGTTTCTCTGGATGACAACCCTGTTCTCAACTGTATTGACTAGTGTGTGTTCCCCCTCCCCCACTTCCAATTTGGCATCATCTTCAAACTTGACAGGAACGCTTTTTATACTGTACTTCATAATCACTATGAACAGAAGTAGGTCACCTATGTAAACAATGTTTCCCAATTTTGTCCTGTTCTCTGGAAATACCTTATCCAAGCTAAGGAATCCATGACTAAGTAAAATCTAGACTCTCAAGAAAGTGTTCATCTCTCCTCCCACCTCCAATTAGTAGCTAAATCGTATTTAAGTTTCTAAATTGATGGAATTTTATGCGCTAACCAAAGCTTTATATCCAGCTTAAACCAACTCTGACTATTACAACAAAAGAACCTGAAGTTACATGCTGCCTCTGACTGACTGGATTTCTGCCATTCATGCTTACTATACAACACAATACAATTGATGTCACAGTAGAGGAATTTTCCTCCCCTGGAGTCACATATTCTAGAGAGGCCAGCATGCGGGACAACTACCAAATTCAGTATGCAATTGCAGATTCATACCGATAAAGACTGCAGAGAATCAAGAAAAAAATACAGCTATATTAATAATCACAGAAGTACTCCAAATAATAACAAAAAAAAAAAATTCTCTGTAGTTCATACAATACTTCCCCACAATATGGAGTTAGAAGTTACAATGGACCAAGCCTTTCTCATTGAAGGGAACTTGGGCAGAAATAACAATGTGCAGGGCACTGAGAGCAATAATGCAAGAAACAACAGGGGCTGCAGGATTAAAACCAGTTTGAATTTAGGCAAGAAAGAAACAGACAAAGATACCGAAAGAATAACTTCACATATTTTTTTAATATTTCTTAAAGCATTATTTAGTGATCCACTGTGAGCTATTTAATTCTTATTTCAGTATGAAAAAAAACAGTCTCATCAGGGTAGGTATTGTGATGTGGAATTCAACAAAGCATTGTTCGCAGACAGTGTCTATTCATCTCTGCCACCTGGTTTTCAATCCAGTCTCACTAATGGGAACTAAAAGCTTCTTGAATTTAAAAGCTTTACAGACTACAAGTTGGAATAACCGTATACAGCCTCAGGGAAGCTTTAACGAAACAGGGATTTGTGCTGTGTTTTAAAGCAGCACGGAAAGTGGCAAGCTTAGATTGACCTGAAGTGAGGATTTTAAATTTCAAGAATTGCAGAAATATTCTATTGTTCTCAGAACTCTAGTAGCAAACCAATTATATAAAATAAGGTTGTAATAGATAATGGTTCTGATTTATTAGATATGAACACTTACATACCTTGTTGAAGGATTCAGTAATCATAACTTCCATTTTTAGACAGATTTTTTTTTTATGTTAAGCCTTCAGTTAACTCTCTTCCCCTTTTTAACACACCTACCAATGTTGTCATTTATAATTTCCAAAAAATATAAAGATCTCCAATGTCAAGGACAATTAGAATCATCCAGTTGAATGGCAATAAGAAATTCTGAGAGCAATATTTATAAAAATCTTTGTACAAAGCAAATCTTTTCATAAAATAGATTATGATCTTTTATTCTTGACTTCTAAGTAATCTGAATGCTGATTTGAAGATGAAAATCTTTGAACCAGAATTTTAGCACTTATTTTTTAATGGCTTGGCAAAGACAATCAGGCCTGCTCATTTGGTCTGGGTACAGATTGCCAAGCTGCTTCTCTACATTGGAAAAAGTGCATCTAAGAAAGTTCTGAAAGTAGTGAAAGAATTTCCCACTCTGATTCTACCTCCTTCTCTGCAACAAGGGGAGAAAAAGAAGGAGATTCTATACTTTGCTCATCTATTTTCACACTCCCCTCTCTATCTTCTGTACAAAGACTAGTTTCTGCAGTGACTAGAAATCAGAAATTTCTTGTAGGAGACATGGAAGAGAAGGAGCATGCAGGGATCAAGAAGGGAAGCTACATAAACTAAAGGAGACAACACAAAGCAGTGTTAATAATGGAAAGACACTGTAAGAAATGAAGGGATGAGTGGGTTGCAACCATCATAACACTTTGATAACAACTGAAAAGAGACCACCACTATTGTGGGGAAAACAGAGAAAGAGAAGAGAAGAAGAATATGACATATTAGAATAGGCAAACAGAAGTTGATGTGGGAAATACTAAGAAACATAACACAATTCAAATTTGAGGAAAAAAGGGGGTGGGGGGGGAGGGCGCAACCCCAGAACTATTTTCCACTTCATCAAAACAGTTGATTTGCCTCAAAATTCTATCAAAAGCCACGAATCAGAAGCCACAGCTTTGCTCACCTTATCGACTGCCCTGCTACTTTACCACCTGAAATCACCTATGGGAAAACAGTATGAATGCTGAATTTTCCCTGTTACAGTGTCATCTACACCAAATTAATGCTTTGAGCCTTGTTACTGGCATGCTCCGCCTAGGATAAGATATGACAAATGCATAGAGATCTACTGGCATCCCTTTTTACTCTGCTAGTATTACAATGCTTTTAACATTATAAAGTTTTATATAATAATCAGAGTCCATACTACGACTCTGAGAGAAGCATCTCCCCTACGAGGAAAGGCTGAGGGAGCTGGGCTTGTTCAGCCTGAAGAAGAGAAGGCTGAGAGGGGACCTAATAAATGCTTACAAATATCTCAAGGGTGGGTGTCAGGAGGATGGGGCCAAAC
>Ga0065711_1045899_pt1 | contig 13197 bp, 8 predicted proteins | sample Hoacrofraction12_FD_59098 | JGI IMG/M metagenome (GOLD analysis project Ga0065711, IMG submission 59098) | Hoatzin crop microbial communities from Cojedes, Venezuela - Epithelial fraction 12 v2 (version 2) | ecosystem: Host-associated > Birds > Digestive system > Esophagus > Crop | place... | reverse complement strand
CAAAACCTATTATTTGACAAAATTTCCTTTTTTTTTTTTTTTTTTTTAATTCCCCTTAATGTCAAGTAAAACGCAGAGGCAAACATTTCTTTGGAATGCTTGGAGCCCAAGCATCACAACTTTGTGATAATGCAAAAAATGCCCAACAAGGAACAAAAGAAACCCCTGTGAATGAAACAGAAGGTGAAACTTGACTGAGGTGCAAAAACTAAATTCAGAACAACTGATTAAAAGTTAAATCGATTTTTGAAGAAGCATGTAAGGAAGAATGAATTTGAACGTGAAGTTTAGCCTGACTGTTGCTTTTGATGAAGTTTGCATAAAACTGGCTACTTGACTTGGCAGACTGTTTGAAATCATTCCTTACTTTTTTAGGAGCTCTGCTCTCGCCTGTCTTATTGCCACTGTGCTGTGTCAGCAAAGCTGTTTGGAATTTTTTGCTCCCATTAGGTTTTCACACTTGCAGTGAGATAAATGTACAAGATTTAGTATTGATGGAAATAATATTAGAACTAGGAAAAAACGGTAAAGAAAAATGTCGTTACCAGTTTTCTTCCCAGTGCATGTCATTGGTGTGTGATTAGGCAGGGGTACAAGTAAGTTTTGACTTCTGCCATTGTTATCTAGCCCTGTGTAAACACAATGTGCGCCTTCATGTCCATTTAGTAATTTGTGTATGTTCTAGCTTAGTTTGCCTTTACTAGTGCAGAAAGTCTGTGTAGCCCTTTTGAAAATGAAGCCTTGTTATATCATAAAGTGTATGATTTTTTCCCCAAAGTATTTCTTCAGGATTTGACTGCAGATTTAGGTTTTGGAATTATCGAAATCCCCATTTGTTCCCAACACATAAAAACTTTTGGTTTGTTAGAAGATACTAACTGAAAGAGGTGTGAATTGTAGCATTGCCCTATCCGGAACTCTGTGGTTTTTATTTTGTGACCAGACTGCTTTGTTCTTCTAATCAGTTTTTATAAATGCTGTTGGAACATTAAGTTTTTTCAAATAATTTTGAAAAAATAGCACAGTTCAACATAGGGGAAAGTGTTACCTGTTTGCATTTTTTAAAGTGGTATGCCAAGCCTTGCACTCAAGCTAAAAATCAAGATTTCTTAATTGATTGTGAGGGAAACTTTCCCTCTGCTATTGATATCTGTTATACCAGGACTGAGGCATAGGCCTGTGCCTAAAATCAAAACCAAAAAATGGTATTTTGTATGTTTCTCTTACACTGGTTTTTGAGGGGGGGGAAAGATTTTCCTCATCGCTTTTAAACAAAATGAAGGAATTTGATGTCGTTGGGACCATTCCTTGAATACTATACTGTGTAAGGAAGGCTTTATAAGAATACCTTAAATAAGTTATTATAAAATCTTACCTTTACATTCCATTGCTTTTATAATGTGTTAATTTTTTAGTCGTTCCGTTGCTTTTTCCTCTTCTTACATAGGTGCAACAGCTCTGGCATGCTGGAACAGTTATGCCCCAGGTCCTAAGAGGCAGATCAGATGCCCACTCCCAGAAGGCACCGTCTCAGGTAGCCACTGCTTGGCACCGCTGCGGTAACGCCGTCCATTTCGCGATCGGTCGCGGAGCCTACGACTCCCGCCTGCCTGGCGGGTGGGCTCACCAGCACGTTTAGCTTGGCAGGATGCAGGACAGCCACCCATGTCGTATCTGTTTGTGGGTAAATAAAGACTTTGCCGTTCAAAGCAATCCCTCTCGGCGCTCTTTTCGTAACGTTAAAGTCACACACGCAGACCTTAGCGAGTGGCTGTTTGACTTTCTGCTTCCTTCTACCTCTTCCCTGCTCTCTACTACTCAGCTCTGTGGGCCCATGAAGGCTTGCGTCGCTGAGACTGCAAATGAGGAGTTTGCTTTGGAGTTGCTAGGAACTTGTTCCTTCTGCTGATCTCATACTTCGGAGACTGATCTTTAAAAGAAATGTGGGCCGCGTTCTCCCTTAATGTGTCCTGACCACACAACCCATGAGCTCAGCGAAGTCACTCAGGTGGTGATCTGGTAGAATTTTAGTTTCTGCATCAGGAAAGGTGGGGTTTAGGTGTCTTTTAACGAAGGCTTCTGTACCTTACTCTGCAGCACTGGGAAAATAGGCTGAAGTTTTGTTAAAAAAAGAGGACAAAAGAAAAGTTGTTTCACTATTTTCCTTCTCCCACTGTTCAAATACAAGGGAAAACAATCTTGAAAAATTAAGCTTTCTCATGGTGCCAATCACTACTTTTTAGCATTCATCCACTTAAAAGATTTTCTGTTATAAACTCACCTAAAGAACATATAAGTATGGCATATTATGTGGCATTAAATTATGTACTTAGTGTCTTGCCCATTGAAGTAGAAAAATGTCTTTCCTTTTCCAGCAAGCTCTTCAAAGCTGGTATGTGATAGCCACATTCAGAATTTGTGTGGAAGCAATTTTCATTTGAATATGTTAGATATATTTTCATACAATCTAGGAAGAATAATCAAATGTCTGTTTTGTTCAATAGCTTTGTGTTCATGGTCAGTTTTTAGGTTTTCTTTTAATTTTAATTATTTGGAAAACAAAATATCTTGAAAGACGTATTAATGGGATTTTTCCATATTGTTGAGTCACGTTATTCCATGTCTGTCTGAGAAACTTCAGTGTCTTATTAAATATTAAAATTTATTCCTAGTTATTTAAGAAGTTGCTAATTATTTTTTGTAAAACATCTCTATATAGTTATTGTTGCTCCAAGTTTTTTTTCTTTAAAGAAAAAAGTGTGTAGTGATGCATACTACAGAAGCGTGGTTTGGCAGTGAGGGGATTGGATGTTGTTCTTTCATAGTGAAAACTTACGCTCGAGGACTTCCTAAGAGACTCTGTGAAAATAATGCTTTAAGCTTAGTGGAGGTGATAATGGTTGTGCTTTGGCTTGTTTTCACAGTGTTGCTTATCATAAAAAATACTTTTTTTGCAGCACGGTTGTTCCTGTTACAGTGCTGTTTTCTGTTGCTCATAATTTTACAGGCTTTCAGGCCTTGGAGCTGGAGTCATGCAGTCCTACCAGTTCCGTTCTCTTGGGTTCGTTTAGGTGTCACTGGTGCTGTCCTGACCCCGTCAGGTCTGAACATGACTGCGTTTTGCTTTTTCGGTCGGGTTTTTGTTTGGGTCTGGTTTGACTTCTCCCGTGTCTGACAGCCGCTATGTTTTTTTAAGAGCGTTTCAGAAAATTGCTTTGGTACTAACGGGTTACTGCTCTGCTGGGATCATCTGGTGCTGTGCCTCAGGGTTGTGTTCCCCTTGCTGCCGCAGTTTTTTGCCAGTTGAGAAACTTAATGCCTGTCCACTGAACTGAGAGCGTGAGAGAGGCGGTTGGGGAGGATGGGGGGAGCTCTGCCCGTGCTGCGTGGTCGAGTGTGGGGTAAGGGTGTAGGTACTATCCACGTTGCTGCTGATTCAGGTTAGAATCATAGAATGGTTTGAGTTGGAAGAGACCTTATAGATCACCCAGTTCCAACCCCGTGCCATGAGCAGGGACACCTTCCATCAGACCAGGTTTCTCAAAGCCCCGTCCAACCTGGCCTTGAACACTGCCAGGGAGGGGCAGCCACAGCTTCCCTGGGCAACCTGTGTGACCACAGAGGACAACATACCTCTCTTCCCACCCATTTATTCATCTGATGGAGCTGAGAGGGTTCAGAGAACTGATACCTTTTATTATTTTTTTTTAGAACACAGTAACACCTGCCCTGGGGAGAGAAGAATGAGCAGCTGAGGGCAGTAACCACGTAACCCCCCACCAGCTGGGTTACTGCAGCTGGCTGCTGCTGCAGGACCCCAGTGAAGAGAGGGAAGTGAGAAGGAACACCTGCTTCCACCTCAGTGCACGTTCATTTAAAAGCATAGATCTTTTGATAGCAGATACTGTTTTCACTAGCACTCATCCAGCTGGTGAGGCACAGCGCTGTGACAAAGGGTCGCAGCCGGCTGGTCTGCCCGGGGTTCCCAGCACACCTACTCCGCGTATGAATTTTGCCGGAGGAGGTTGGAGGCAGGAAGGTGGGAAGGCCACGAGACCCCAGGTGCCGATTTCATGGAGCAGCTGAGGCTGGCTCCATTCCAGTCGATGGCCATTTCCAAGTGCCTGGCGTGCTGGCGTGGCCGCGAGGATGAGGTGCAGAGAGCTGAACATTATAGAGAAAATAAAGCAAACAACAGTTTTAAAAAGAGAAGAGTCAACCAGCTGCACCAACACCTACACGTTTTGAAATTATCTCTGTAAAACAGAGATCCCATCAGTTTAACTGGGTGCCCAGGAGAAACCTTGGAGTGCCGCAGCTCTGCGGGGAGAACAGGTACAAATCACGCGTGCTGCTCTCGTGGCTGGGGAACGGAGCGGGTGTCGGGGATCAGGGTAGGAACTTTGCAGGAGCATTTAAGCAATGCGTCCAGTAGAGGCACATCTCCTCGGCCTGCAGGAATGTGCGAGGTGTCTCCCATGGCTGCAGCGTGCTGCTCCGTTTGGCTCCAAAGGATTGCCACAGATTCACGTCTGACCAGTGCGACTTGGTGGAGAAAGAAACAATTCCCATGAGGTTTGCTGCAAGTTTTGAGTTGCTGTTGTAGCTCTAATGTGAAGCGCCATCTTACAGCAGCAAACAAAAGGGACGTACTTGTCCAGGAATCGACTATTGTTTCAGTTGCATGTGTTTTCCCACAGCTGAGGGGAAGGGGAAGGCTTTGGGGTCCCTTTCCCTGACTTACCCTTGCTTAAAGTAATGGTAAAGTTTTGAGAATGGCAAAAGAAAATAATTTTTTTTAATATTTCCATATTCTTAAAAGGAAGCACATTCCTCATTCCTGTTAGTTCCTTCTGAGGTGGCAATGATTGTTGTATCACAGGAACCTTCGTAACTGGAGCAGTCAATCCTCAGTTTGTTGAGCTGACTGAAATGGAGAGAGAGACATAATTGCTGTTTTTTGGTTTTGTTTTTGGGGTTTTTTTTTGAGGAAAGGAGAAAAGTACGTATTTGCGAGCGAAGCCAGGAATTGCTGGGGGAGACTGTGCCCATCAATCCATTTTAGTACAGCAGGTGGCTGGGTTGGTTAGCACAAGTAGCCACAAGTCAAAAATTGAGTTTTATTTCTCAGCACTTATTTTGGCTATACAGAAACGGGTTGGCCATGGTTAAACATTTTCCCCATCCGCACACAGGGAAAAAGAGAACGGGTGCTTGCTGGCCGCGTGTCCTGTGCTACCAGCCAGCATAGACTGGTTCTGTGTGCTCGGTCCCCCCGTACGTGGTGCGTTGTCCCGAGCCTCGGGGTAGCAGTAGAGACTTTAACGATTTCTTGCTAGGTTCTTGCCTTCTGAGAATTATTAGAAAGACAGTAAGGATGGCACCTGGAAGGCAAGGAACAGTAGTTATTTTCAGACAGGAAAGTGAAGTGTCAGGTGTTGTTTGCTCTAGGGCTTCCCAGCTCAAGTATTCTCTTCTGGTAAATTAAGGGGTTTTTCCTCCTACGTAGGAGGAAAAAAAAACAAAAGTTTGGCTAGCTCTAATAATAAATACTCAACGTCAGCCTTTCAGCTTTACTCTGTAAGCTGTGGAGAATGACGGCAGGTTTTAGTGAAATCATTCAGTAACTTGCTTTCCTGCTCCCCTTGACTTTGTGGAACTATTCTTTTCCTCTTGGCGTGTTATCCACTGCTGATCCCACCGAAGGATCTTGCTGAGAAATGGTTTGCTCTCTGCAGCACTTCACTGAAGCATAAGAAGTAACTGACCTAGATTAACTTTGAGTCTAGACTGAGATCAGGACTGTCAGGAAAAATTACTTTTAGGGTGGGCATAGACATGGAAATAATTGGCAAATACCAAGTACTGCGACATTCCGCTTGTTTGTTTCTGGCAGAAGCATAATCAGGGAAAACTGCTATTACCAGAAGAGCACAAATCTGTTGCTGTGGTGCAATGTGGCCAGACAAATATGTCCAAATCTAGGTTGCGTGAGCAGACAGTCTCAGGGTGAGCAACCGATCTGCTCCAGCAGCCATCGGGCGCGGGCGGGTTCCTGTGCGGGCTGTTTCTCTCACCCCTCCTCCGAGCGAGCTCTGTGAGGGGCAGCACTTCGCCGAGGAGTGCTGTTCCGCCACCCTCCGACTCGCTTCTCAGAAAAGCTGGTTAATGGGCCATCATCCCTCTGTGGGCAGCCTTTTCATACCCTGCACTTTAATCTACTTTTTCTAATGAATACTTGCTTCAGATGGCATCTGTTTTGGCAGATTTTTGGACCACAGCCTGGCACAAGGGGCTATGGGCCAGCGGAGGAGCTTTCGCACGGCTCCAAGCCCCAGCTTGTGAGAACGACCCTTGGCTGCTCACGCTGGGACATTCCAGCCCTGGGGAGAAAAGCAGTCAGACAGTGCTGTGGCTGCTCCAGCCCCTGCTGCCCCTTCCTCTGCCCATGCATCCTTCGAGTCCTCTCCCCAGGTGCTGGCAGAGGAGTCTGGTGAGGACAGCTAGCCCTGCTTTGCTGTTGGAGAAGCAGCCTTGCTCTCTCCCGCTCGTTGCAGGGAATAACGCGTCTCTTGTGTCTCTCTGCTCTTAACGGGAGTGAGCTGGGCTGGAGAATGGGTCTTTGGAAGGCGTGTAACTGTTGCGTTTAAAACACAGAAGCCCATGGATATGAGGCTTTAATTCCTTGTCTTCTGATGACTTAGTCATCTCTGTGTCTTAGAGATTAAAATTCTGGGGCAAGATTGCTGGTAGCAGAAGTAGCCGTTACAGAGGGGTTTCTGTTCATCTGCACAGGAGACGAGTCCCTCTTCCCACCTTGCTCTTCTGCCCTTTTTGCAATCCATAGCAGTAAGGGTTGCTCATTTGCATCCTAACTTATCTCTGATTAACCCTCCCCCAGACTTTGATTAAAAGCTACAGGACTCATTCTTCCCTTTGCCAAGGCTACAAACGCATACTCTTTCTTTTGGAATGAGTATTCACGGTGTAGCTTCCTGGTGAAAAAGCTCACCCACCCACTGGCATGCCCTAACGAGCTAATTACAGCGGGCAGTGATCCCTCTGGGCTGAGGGGTGCTCCGCGTACGCCGTGGGTGCTGGTTGTCTGCCTTTCTGTGGTTGCAAGGTGCACGACAGCATCGACACAACCAACGCTGCCCAAGCTGGCAGCGCCCCGTCCTGCTGGGTGCTGCGGCAGGAGTTCCGGGCGAGGAATGCTTTTGGCAAACTTGACATCTCATACCAGAAGGAAACTGGCCTTTTTCCTACTTTTGGGCAGCCCGGAAATTCCTGGTTTGGGGTCCCTACGCACACCTGCTTCCTGAGGACACACAGCAAACCTGCGGCGTTACGCTGGCCTGCCCGCGGAGCAAACAGCAGCGATATCCCTCGTTACAAACGGGGAAAGGATCATCACTTGCACTGAAAGCGCCCGGAAGGACCTTTACTGGAAATCCACGTTTCCAGACACATAAAATACACCATCCAGAGGACACTGCTGGCATAACACGAAGGCACCCAGCCGCAGAAGGGTGTCCGGTTTTAGCAGAGGACAGAAAAGACCCACACTTACCTGCTGAGAAGACGGCCAGGAGAACGACCGTGAGGGGAGTCAGCTGGCAGGAGTCCCTGGCCTTGTAGAGGAAGACCTCCATGCAGAACGCCGGCTCGGCGCTGCCCGCAGGGCAGAAGGCATCTGGAGGGCACTTGACCGGGTTCACATCTGGGCTCTGCCCAAGAGAAAAAGCAACTCACTTGGCACCGGCAAGCGGGGAAGGCTGCAGAAGGTGGCGTGTGTGAAGGGAGGTGACACTTCAGCATTGAAAAACAGAAGCAAAATAACCGAGAAATGAACCTGCTATCACTGAATTCGGCCCCTGTGGTGTTACTCGGAGTAGGCTGAAGAGCAGAAGGTGTCGTTACACAGCACATACATGCATCAGCCCCCCTCGTTCATGGAGACATCGTCCCCTGACCTCCCGCTGATGGCCCAGTGAGACCAGGCAGCTCCGCGGGTAACACAAAGCCAGACTGGTCGTATCGTACCTCTAACCGTCTCCCTCTGTCAGGGCTCTGTCTGCCTTCAAGAAAACAGGCTCAGAAAAATACGGTGCTAACTGAAGTGTGTTTGGCTTGTCCCTGGACAGCGGTATTTGTTAACCCCAGGCTGTCAGAGCAGCTCGTGGAGACTCACGGGACAGTAGTGGTCTGCTGGGCACAGGTCACAGCTCTCCCTGCCCTGCTGTAATTGGTATTCTCCCGTCCTGCAGATCTTACAGTTGTTGTCACTGGGACCTCTGAACATACCTGAAATCGCAAATAAGCACAAAATGAAGATCTGGGGCAAGACCCTGGGGCCTTTGCAATTGCATGTGGATGATTTGGCTTTCAAAGCCCCAAGGAGAAATACTATTAAATACTTCATGTGCATGCAAAAGCTGAGCCTGGACTTTGGTCTGTGCTTGGTGGCAAAGGGGCAGGATGGAGAACACAGAGGGACACGGGGACTAAAGGATGGCTGGGGCTGGAGCTGGCAGAGTGGGTGTGAGTAGGAGCACGGTGGGAGATGGGTTGAGCAGTGAGCTCTGCCTTTAAAGCAGAGGGAAGGTTGGAGCTGGAGGTCAGCAGCGTTTCATCCTCTCTAATTCTGGGTTCAAACACCTTTTCCAGCTGCTTGAAACTTGCTGGGCTAAGTTTAAGGCACGGCTCAGTTCCCTAAGCTTTGTGGAAATGATGGGTCGCAGAAGTCCCGGGTCTGGAAGTGGTAAGTGCTTTTCTGCGCATTTCAATCGCAGCTCGAGGCCAAGCAGCGCCCGGTGCTGTCTCGGGAGAGGACGCTGGCCATGGGCGGCTGTGGGGCGGCTGGAGCGCGCTGCCCTCCCGCTCGCTCGCCCGCTGCGGCTCCATGCTGTGCAAGGCATCGATGGAGCGAGCGGAGCCGAGTCCTCGCTTGCCCTCACCAACTGTCCCCTGTGCTGCTGCCGCTGCTGCCCAGCCTTGGGCAGCCCCCTGTCCCCGAGGTCCCCTGGGGTGAGGGAGACGGGTCTGGGGACGAGCCGTCCCTTCAGCCTGCCCGCCCCGCGCTGCAGCCCTTACCTGGCCGGCAAGGCACGCACTCCTCCGACGCCTCCCGAAGAGCCTCCTGCCCAGCCGGGCACGGCCGGCAGCCCGTGCAGCTGGTGGTGCTGGGAGGGGAGAGGAGACAGACAGCGCTGCAGGACGGGCGCTTCCCAGACCAGCCTAGCCTACCGAGGCCACCTCTCGTACAGAATTGTGGAACCATTTTGGTTGGAAAAGACCCTGAAGATCATGGAGTCCAACCGTTAACCTAACGCTGCCACATCCTACTAAACCACGTCCCTGATCGCCACATCTACGCATCTTTTAAATACCTCTGGGGATGGTGACTCCACCACTTCCCTGAGCAGCCTGTTCCAGTGCTTGATCACTCTTTCGGTGAAGAAATTTTTCCCAATATCCAATCTAAACCTCCCCTGGCACAAGTCGAGGCCATTTCCTCTTGCCCTGTGTGTGCACAGACTGGATTCTCCGGGATCTACCAGGAACTGAGCTTTTGCCATTTTGTGGGCATTGGTGATGTCTCCCTCCAGCGTGGTTTCTCTCATGTCTAATTAGGGCTGGGTACATGATGGCATTTCTGTCCTCTCTCTGGTTGCTTCCTTGCACGAAGCTGGTAGGAATTTGCTATCCCAGGCGTTGCTATTCCTTAGCAAACGTGGTTGGAACTGGTCAAGTGCTGCTGAAGGGAGTTGGGAGGGAGACCTGCGATACAGCCAGGTAAGACCTGGGTCTGGGCTTGTGGCAGCTCAGTCGAGGTCCCGCAGAGGTCTGCTCTGCAACACGGGGCAGGGTGAGCTCAGGAGGAAGGTGAGCGTTCGTGTGCCAGTTCACCCACTTTGGCTGTAAACCCTGCACGCTGCCTGCGGGCATCCCTACACAGCAGGGCGCAGAGCCCACCCCGCGGCACCCCGCCAGCACCGCTCCCAGGGCCCCTCTCCCACCCGGAGGGTGACAGCGCAGCCCAGGTAATTTGTCTGCCACCTTCTGCACATCCCAACTCGGGATAAACATCAGCTCAGCTTAGATCTGCAAAGCGCAGAGCGCTGCTCGGCTCGGCCCCTGTGCTGCTCTCAGTCTGTGCATCAGCGGCGTGCGATGCCCACACAACACAGTGACGCTGGAGAGCGGGGACGGCCAAGGAGGGCTGCAAGCTGATGCTCTCCCACCCCATCCCAGGGTACCTCCGCATCCAACCAGGGTCCTGCCCTCCATCGTGCCACCCCTCTCTCGCCAGGGTCAGCACCAGTGTCCCTACAGCTGACAGGGCAGGTGACGTGCCTTGGGCCACTACCCTGGGTCTTTTCGCTCCGGCGGCTGAGAGAAAAACCACCCCTCCCTGTCCACCTGATGGCCAGCATCACACGCAGGCTTCTCACTTGCAAAATGATCCAGGCAGGCAAGGCAGACAGAAAGCTGCAGTTTGCTGGGAGCTGAAATACCCTGAAAAAGAGAAGTGCAAGGCTTCAGGGTCCTTCCTCCACCACCGCTGCCCCCGCGTCACCGTATATTTGCTCATCTCCAGTTTACAAGCAACCCAACCAACTCTTTGAAAGCAACCCCACAACACACTTCCAGTGCCGTTTCACGGGCTAATTCAGGAGGCTCGGGCTTCCTTGGGTTTCTACTTCTCAAAAACCCCAAAAGAGCAATAAAAGCTTCCCGACGACCTCTGCCGTGCTGAGGGAAGCAGGGGGGCTCGGGCAGATGTCCCTGGTGTCACTCCAGCATCCAAAACCCCAGCAGGCAGACGGAGACCTGTCCACCTTCCCAGTACGACAGGCTGAGCTGGAATGAAGCTGAAGCAGGTGATCCCAGTGTCGACTCCTGGGTTGTTCAGTTGGAGCAGCTCTCTGGCCAGGGGGACCCCCTGCCCCGGTGACCCCAGCCCCTCGAGGGGTTCCTCTACCCCGGGAAGTCTGGGGTGCATCTCCTTCCCCCCCCAAGGGAGGGATGTGAGCCCCACGGAGCAGGACGGCTCTGCTCGGCGCAGCACCCTGCTGCTCGCCCTCCCTGCCTGCACCCCGGGGCGGGAGGCCGCACAGACCCTTCCCCACGGCACAGCAAGGGGTGAAATGCCACGAGATCCCTGTGGCCTGGGCAGGGGACAGGCAGGAGCCAGCCTGTGAGCCCTGCCACGCCAGCGGGGACCTCTGAAAGCTGGAGAGCAAAGCCTGGGAGCTCAGGTGGCTTGGGGAAGGTGCCCGGTGATGCACAGCGCTGCCCGCTGCCACGGGCCCACGGGGGATGGAGTTGAGGTGCCCGTGTTCTGCGTTCAGAGGGGAGCTGGAAGCCCTGGCTTTGCAACAAGCAGCAGAGGCTGCAGCAGAGCAGGGCAGGAACAAAACAGCCTCCCTCTCCCCGCGAGGGAACAGGAACTTTTAAAATTTAAATTGAAATTGCCTGACTGAGGGGCTGCCCCCGCGGGCTGCTCTGTGGTCTGACACAGCGTTCAGAGTTGCTGTGGCAAAGTGCTGTCACCAGTCAGGCTTTTTCCCCTCCCAAACTCAGCGAGCGACAGCCAAGCTTTAGGTACCAGCCAAACAGTTTGGTGGGCGGATTTTCGAAAGAACAGTTGCGCACGTCCGAGGAGCACTTAATTTGTGTACAGAATAGCTTCTGCATTGTGTGTGTTAATTACATTTTTGCATAAGTAAATGCTGGTCTGTTTTGAACGTGGCGTTACGCTGCGAGCACATCGTGCCAGGCTCCCATTGCCCCAACGCTGAAAACCCCGGCTTTCATGTCTGGGGAATAAGGAGAGTATCACGCTTCATAGCCAGACCGCAGAAGATTGCCTAACTGAAAACAAAGATGGTTTAGACTCATTTTTGCCATTAAGAATAAGGGCATACTTATTTTTCCTGACACCCTCCTCCCTCTTGTGCTATAACTGAATTTCATAAAGCTTCTTTCCTGGCTTTCTGGAAAAAGCTTTCATTACAGTTTCAGTATTAGCTCGTTGCAAACAGAAGTGTGACTCAGAGCTGTTCTTTTCATTTTAATAAAAATGTCAATAACAGAATGAGAAGAGATCTGCTGTTCTGTTTTTAGCCTGAGCAAAATAACCTGTTTACTCTCTGGTGCTTTTAAGTTACCTGGTAATTGCATCTGGCCATGGGAAAAAGCATGGCACAGCCTGACGAGAACGCTTTTGGGCCGAAGACAAATCCAAGCCTACCTACCTTTCCAACACGCTCCGCAGGCTGCGGCCCCCAGCTCGTCCGCGTAACGGCCAGGCGGGCAGGGAAGGCAGGCGGTGCTCCCTGGGGTGCTGCGAGGGAAGGGAGCAGAGCTGAGCCCTGGTTTGGGGCACCCGAGCCCCCACCCACTGGGAGAGGAGAGGGCAGAGCACACCCCTCTGCTCCACAAACAGGTCTAGAAAGAGGGTCATTGGAACGGGGGAGGCCAGGCAGAAAAACAACAATTTGAACTTGCCTGAATGTTAAAGGCCCAGTAAAAAAAATAAAGTTTTCTGTATTATTACAGAATCTCTGCATGATTACAGAAGTCTGGTGGACTTGGCAGTGTTAGGCTTATGGTTGGACTTGATGATCTTAACAGCCTTTTCCAACCTAAGTGATTCTATGATCAACGGTAAAGACCTCCGGCGCCTGCAGGATGCGTGGAGAGGGGTGGGCTCCTGAGTCTGGATTCTGGGTGTTGGAAAAACTGTTGTAGCCAGGCTTAAAAGCCTTGGTTTAAAGTCAGACTTTTAAATCCACACCTGGCAATTGAATCGAATTGGAAGGGTTCTTGATGCTCAGCCTCCATCAGCAATTTTAAAAGGAGCTGCTCCGTGTCTGAAAGCCAGGTCACTTCGGAGTCAAACAAGGAGCTAAACCCCAAGCACTGATGTGTGAGAGAGTCCTGGCCTCAGATAACAGGGACTGCGGGAAAGGGGACGTCGTAGGTTCGGCCTCCGGGAAGAGAGGAGGAAAACAGGGAAAGGCAGAGGAAGAGGAAAGCTGTTGCGCTCATCACCACCAAAGCCCAGTCCCCCAACAACAGGAACGTGGGTAGGAGAATGCTGACATCCTTGGGGATGCTTTGGAGGAAAACAAGGACACGATCTTTAACTCCTGCAGAAACCCCAGGGCTGAGTGAGATTTGGGGGGG
>Ga0065711_1045911_pt1 | contig 13199 bp, 5 predicted proteins | sample Hoacrofraction12_FD_59098 | JGI IMG/M metagenome (GOLD analysis project Ga0065711, IMG submission 59098) | Hoatzin crop microbial communities from Cojedes, Venezuela - Epithelial fraction 12 v2 (version 2) | ecosystem: Host-associated > Birds > Digestive system > Esophagus > Crop | place... | reverse complement strand
TTTTTTTTTTTTTTTTTTTTTTTAAACTCCCACTATTGCAGCAAATTCATGAAGAACAGAGGAAACTGATGCAATAACTGAGAGCAATGGCTTTTTTTACTGGAAGTCTGTAGCTGTGGGGTGACTTGGCAGATCCAAAGGCTCTTGAAATACACATAAGGCAGGCAAATGCTTCTGGCCTTATGCTGTGTTCAGATGGCTCTAGATCTGAATTTTTTAAGTCCTACTGAGAAACTGAACTATGTGGGTTTGCTGAACATCTGATAACTTTGGAATGTTTGCACTGCGCTCTGCTGCATGGTGCAAACACATCCAGTAGCTTTCTGGGTGGTGAAAAAGTCTTTACAGAGGAAGTCATTTAAATGTTGCAGAAAACAAGCTACTAATTAGATGATAAAGGCAAGTAAACTCACGGAAATACAAGTGGGCTTCTTTCTAATTAAAGCAAGAATATCTTATTCTGGAATATGATGGCTTGTTCATCAGGCAAAATTTTCAGATCAAGATTCAACATCTTTCTAAAGGTACAGGCACTAGCTTGCCTGGGGGTTATTGATTTGATACAGGAAAGGATGGGTAGAATTCAGTGACATATATTATGCAGGTCAGATTACATTAGCCCATTAATGCCTGTTGGCTTTAATATCCTTGAATCTATAGAACTTTGTGCAGTGGAGTAGCTAACAATGCTGACATTTTAAATTGTCATCTTCAGATTTCAGTCCTGGAAAAAATGGGGCAGTTCATCCATGTGTTTGCTGTTTTCTTAGCAAGCATGAAGGTCAGAAACTTTTCTTCTCAAATATAAAGTCTTTGGTTATATAGCAAGAGATCCTTGTTCTAGAGAGGAGGAGGAATTCTTACCCTGGTGTTGTTAAATCTGACATCGTATGAAATTCCATCCTGTTTTTTGAGGGGAAGACTTTTATGAGAGTATCATGGCTTGTCAGCTGTACAAAAGTCATTATATATGAAGTCAATAAACCCTGTTGTGCCTCTGGTCTACTAGGGTTTCGTAGCAAGTTAACTCCATCGTGGAGTGGTATATGCAGTTGAATGCAGATGTGAAATGTTAGAGGGCCTGTGTAAATATGGGGCTGCTTCCCAAAATGCATATTGCCCTGGGTTAGTGGTAACTCCTTGGTGTTTGATGAATCATGGGCAGGATATGGAGACACAAACTGGAGATAAAATCATTCCAGTCAACCTAGTTGCCATTGTATGTTACAAGGTTTTGGCAGGTAAAAGCAGACAGCAGCGGTCTGTCTAACACATCAGCCTGTAGCGTCTCGATGGCAACAGAAGCCAGTGTGCCTTAGTCAGGCTAGCAGGGTGGGCTACGCTTCTCAAATATGGCAATGAAGCAATATAAAGCAGTACAGACATCTACTGCTGTTTGGCATAGCTATGGTGTGGCGTACCATTATTGCCAACAGCAAGTGGGCAGGGCAGTTCTTCTGGGTCCTCCAACTTCATTTGCTCTTGAATGGAGAGAATGCTGTATTCATCTACCAAACACATCTATCTTTTGACGAGAAACAAAATCTGTGATCCCTGTTTCTTCATCATATTAAAAATTATTACATTAATTCAAGTGTAATTTAATCCTCTAAGCCATGGTGTAAATTGTTAGTGTCAGAAATAGACATGTTTATTTTACTTGATTTTCAGCACGGTTGAGTCAGCCGTAAAGCTATTTTGATAACAAATCTGTGACGTTGCTATACTTAGTAGATATTGGTGGGACATGGATACCAGAACATTGCGTCTGTGTGTGTCGGTATATAGGTCTAATGGATCATTATTTTTGTGGAGTTAAACTGTTCAATGCCCCTAGAACATAGATGTATGTGTGACTAAGTTATGCTAATAAAATTTTGTGTGTTATCAGGAAGACACAGCCTGAAGGCTACTGGAGAGAAATGGGATTGTAGCATAGGCCTACAGAAGTACAAGAGCAGGATGATAACAAAAGCTTTAGAAGTGCAAGCATACATAGACTGATTAACAGAGGTCCCTGGGCTATAAACACAAATCACACGCAATTACAGGCCACTGAAGGAATGTAACCTTGGGAGCTGGGTAAAACTAGTTCTAAGGGTAAAAAAGAGAGCAAAAAAGTCTCTACAGACCATATAAAATGAAACTCAGATATAACATGGAATTAGAGCAAATGGTCTGTCTTAGCAAACATAAAAATAACACCAAGCAAACCCAAAAGTGACAAAAACCCCTCCCCACCGTCCCAATCTTCCATCAGTTTCATACTCCTGGTGAAGAACCTGAGGTGCTGACAGCTCACTGGAAAACCTTTCACCTTCCCAAGACAGACTAGTACTATCACCCTTAACACCATGAAGGACTTAAGAAAGGTTGAACATAACACCAGAAGGAGGAGATACCAGAAAGTTTACTTACATGATTTTGACTGTATCATTCCTGGGAATGAGCTGTAAAAATCTGAGCTGTATTATTGTAAGAGGACAGATCTTTGATTAGATTCCCAGTACTTTAATCAGACTGACTAACAATAAAATCTTGGTTCTGCATATAAGGTATGTTTCTTTAGCTTACTGAATTACATGGGGGGTTTAGTCTTTTACTCACCTGTAAGACTCGATTGTGCTTTAAATCCAGTAAGTATCATGGAGCGTTGAAGTTAGCCACTAACATTTTCAGATTTTCATTCTGAATGAAAAAGGCTATTCTAAATAAGGGGGAGGAAGAAAACAAAAGCAGAGAAAGTGCAGAATGGAAAAAAAAAGGAACACAAACTTCAGTTGATTCTCCATAGGAAAACCCCCTCACATGCTTTGGCTTAAATCAGGGAACTAAAAGACTTGTCAAACTTAGAGAGTTTACATTACCATAAGAACACTATGTGATATACCTTATCAAAGTATGCTCTTTTCTGCCTTATGGTACAGATATGAAAAATGTTGTTCTAGCTTTGGAGCCCTTGTCTACGTTTGAAGTAGTGAACCATGATTGAAAGTGATTGAATTAACAGGGCTTAATGAGTCAGCTGAGTCTCTGCAGCTGATGGTGAGCTTGTTGTTACAGGCATCTGTGCCTGTAAAATAAAACCTGTGAAGTTTAGCTATCTCTTTAGTGGATGTGATTAGGGGTAGAGGAGAAAGGAAGGATTGAAATGTGTTTAACTTTCAAAAAAATAGTTTCAGTTTGGTATTTCTGTGCAGGTATTTTCTCTGAATATTTCCTTATTTCACTTGAAATAGCTATGCAATGATTGCACAATATTAATAATTCTCTGGGAACTCATAATAAAATGCATATTTTATAGTTTTAGTGTACCGAAGCAGTGTCTGCTTACCAGAAATTTTTGCTTGTTACAAGAGGTATGCAATATTTTTATTATCCAATGTACAATGCATTTCTGAGATGCATGAGAAGCGGAAATGAGGTAACAAAAAAAAAAATTTTGAAACTTGCAAGATTTTATGAAAAATGGAAAGAATAGGAAGTTTCTAGAATTTTGTCCATAGACTAGCTTATGGATAATTTGGTAAAAAATAAATTTTTTTTTTTCTGACAGACTAATCTTGGATCAGCAGGATGAGTAACAATGAGTTAGTGACCTTCTTGGCAAGGCAATGTGTAGCACCAATCTCTGCACTTAGATGTGAAGTAGTGATGGGAAAAAGTGACGGAGGAGGTGAAATTTTATTTTTAGGTAAGACCAGTGCAACTCTTTATGCTAATAATTTCTGAGATACAGATAAGGGGCTAAAGAGCCAGATAGGCTACCTAAATGTATTTTTCAGAGCATGTAATCTGAAGTCCACTGAGCTCAATGGGAGTTACTACTTACTTGCAAATCTAATGACTTTGCTAGACATTCAGTTTCTTCCACTTCTTTCCCTGAAGGTTTTCTGCCTGACTGCCTTTCCTTGGTTTGTCATTGAAGGATATGGGGAAATTGCTCAGTGCAGATAGATTTAGATATGAGGTAACAAGCAATCAACATGTTTTTCTTGGCAAAGGTAAGATGGTCTCCAATAATTTGTTCTCTAAACTTCAGAAAGGGTTTCCACCAAAACACAACCTGAAAGATCTAATTTCTTTTAAAAATTTACAACCCAGCATCCTATTCTGCCTAATTTGACCTTAGTATCATTTCTCTACCCATTCAACTTATTTCAGACATTTTCTCTTAATCAATCTATGGATATTTCATGCTCTAAGTCTTTCCTGTAAAATTATTCTCTCCACACGCTCACATTGCTTTAATGCTTTTGGTCCCCTCAGTTTTCCAATGTCTATCATGTTATGCTTCTTAGAATTGAATATATTAGTCTAAATTCTGCTCGCTTTTTAGAAACAAATTATTTTTTCTTTGCTGTAAGTCAAGATACTTCTGTACGTGTTGCTCAAAGTCATATTGTCCTTTCTGTGCAACATGCTGTTCTGTAATTCACAATTTACTATCCTGAAATAATATTGGTGTTCTAGTTTCTTTTCTCATGTTTTGAAAAACAACTTCATCTTGTTGCTTCATCTTTTACCTATTCAGCTGAACCTAAGGAAATTCTATACTGTATTTCTTTGCCTTTGTTGTAGAAAGGTAATTTACTACACTTCCCAATTTATTACCATATGCTAATTTAATTATTGTGCTGTTTAACCTCTTCCATATTGTTAATGAAGATGAATCTCTCACAATTTTTCCGTCTTCAATGCTGATGGTCAATTGTATGTTAAAAGAGTACTAATCAAACACTTGCAGACTTTACAAAACGCCTCCAAGTTCATTCCATTGGTGTTATTATTCTGTTATTACTCTTCTGCTTATATTTTATTCATCCGATTTTCCTGTGAGAACCTGTTTCTTTCCAGGCCAGACTGACTGAACATTAGCAGATAGTCCAAGAATACTAGCAAATCTTTTATAAAACTGAGAATTGCCTCCACGTGCTTGTATCCCACAACATATTAACTTCATCCAGCATAATAAACTTTTCATAAAGCCAGGGTATTTCTTCCTTCAGTTATTGTCTAGAATACAAGCATTTTTTGGGTTACCTCCTTCATTTTGTAGACCTGAGGTGAAGTTTGCTAGGCAATAACTGTCTGGTTCATGTATGCATTTTTGAAGGCTGGTCTCAAATTACTCAGCATGCACATTTCTACGCATTTCCTCCAACACTGCTGGTAGGATAGGGAATTCAATTACTAACTGTCTCATGGATTTAGTAATTTGGCTCCCTCCCCATTTTCTTGTATTCTTGTTCCTGCCCTTTATTTGTAGATATGCTTATTTTGCAGTTGTCAGTTTTCTCTTACCAAGAAGGATACTTAGAGAGTAGTTCACCTTTGTACTGTGGAGTGTAGTCTTTGATTCCCTCACCCTGACAGCGCACTCTAGAGTGTTTTGGTGGTGTCAGTTCATGACACCGAGACTTGTACTAATAAACCACTGCTCTGGGATGTTTCCTTCACAGGTTTATCCTCTCTTTTGTGATACTTTCCTCTTGTGGACCTCTTTCTCAAGGAAATTACAATGCACTAATTATATGTGCCAGGTAAGTTTAAAAACAGCTAGCCTAAATTCTCTGTTGAGCCAGGATATGAGAAATGAGAAGACCCTGTTCCGGAGAAGGCTGCTGCACACAGCGAACCCAGAGGAGAAAGGACAGATGCAAGTAGTTTTCTGTCCTAGTTGTGAGAAGCAGAGATAACGGAAGCTACTGAAAAATGCTTTGAAACAATGCTTTTCTGAATTCATCCAGCCCATGCTGAGATTTGTGATGATGTCCATTTTTAGCAGACACTTAACAGCTGAGGTTCCTGAGTTGGGTACCTTTTGTTGTTGTTGTTGCAGAGGGATGCAGGTCACTACATATGCTGTCTAGGCTGGTTTGTCTACCTTAGGCATTTTTATAGTCTTTGGACATAAAAAAAGCAGCTCTTTCACAGTACTATTCAAAACAGGAGGTGTTCTCTTTGGAAAAAGACTATTTTGTTTTAGAATAGACATGGAGCCTAGCAACTACAGTAGATTGTGTGGATATCCTGCTACATCTCTAGAAAACCTCATATTTTACAATATTCCTAGACTCACAGTGAAATAATGGGATTTAAAAACACAGTATACAATTAGCTCTCAAATGCAGTGTCATAAGTAGCTTCAGCTTATGAGGAAGTGTAAGCATTCACCAGCTGTGGGAAGGCCTTGAGTTAAAAATAATCTCGAGAACAGAAAATGTTAGTTGCATCTACAAATGGAATCACATCAGAAAAAAAAGGGGTTAAGTTATTAACACAGAAAAATCCAGTAACTTTGTAGATAAGCCCAGAAAGACTGGTTTAATCAAATGTCACACTGATGCTGGCAATAAAGATTGTTGTCAAAATGCCTTACAGAGCTTCATCTATGAGGAAAAAAAGATATAGAAGATCAATGAAATCAGACGTTAAGAGGGCATTGTCTCTGCTGCTGGTTGTTCGTGGGCATCTCTACTCATGTTAGTATATTTCCTCTGGTAAGCAGTTTTATGTGGACCGTGGGAAGTTGAACGGTGCAATTCAGAGATCAATATCTGCTGTCTAAGTTTGATGACTCATTAGGTTTTTAAAGTGAAGCTAGGCCCATTAGCACCTAAGACATATGTAAGGGTAACTGTCCTGCAGGTGTTTCTGAACATAAATTGAAAATCACCGTTCTATAGTAAGAGGATGTTGTATCATTTTAAAGTCATGTCCTTTATTTCACCTGCAATGTTGCAGAGATTAGGGAGTCTTGTTATGGAAACTTTAATTTTCAGAATGTATGTTTCTATTTAGATGGCTTAACAGAAGCATTGTCTGTTTTCCAAAAGCAGCCACAACAACAGCTTTTGCAAGATTTAGAAGCATTTAATAGAATATGAAAAGTAGGGATTATCTGTGTATTAGAGAAATGTCAATTACACTTCTGTTTGGAATAGTAGCTAAGAATTAATAGCAGATTTTTGTAAATGCTTAAGTAGGACTGAAAACACAATCTGATAGTCAATTAAAAGAAATTAGGTCATTTTGAGGAACCATCAAGTACCACTGAAACTACATGCCTTAATGTTCAGTTAAAGCTTCCTTTTCAATCAGCTCACAAGATGCGCCTTTTGAACAGACTCAGATATGCTAATAAGCATTTCAGCTTAAAAGTGTTTGTCAGCAGTTTTAAAATATTCACAACTCAACTCATTGAAATTGCTTTCCTAAGGTTTGGCAGCATGCTTAGGAGCATCTGTCACAAAGCTTTTCCATAAAGGATCGCACAGTGTGGTAGTTCAGTTCCTATTTCAGGTGATAAAGCAGTACAATAAATAGTATGAGGTGAGGTGATTTCACATCAATTTCTGCTGTTGAACACTTCTTACTCTGGTATTCAGCAATAGAAAACATCCTCCAAGTAATGGTCCACGTCCTCAGCTGCTGTAAACCTGCGGAGATTCACCGACTGCAAATTCATCTGGGGTCCAGTGTAGTTCATAGAATCCTACAGGTGGGATACAGTAAGAGAGTCCAGACAGTTAAACATACCCAGTATTGTATTTCTAAGTAGGGTTTGCCTCACGGTATTGTCTACCACAGTATCTAACCTCACATTTATTACTTTCAATAGGGAACTAGAGCAATACCTCAATTTTTGAAAAGTTTTGGAATTATCTGAAGATGAAAACTATAATTTACCCCTCTCTGCACATAGGTTCAAATGAAAACCTGGGATGCAATTGTCTTGTCAAATTTTATGTTTGGTCATTTCAAATTGCAAGGAAATAATATAAATCATCTAAGAATACTAAAACTATTATCCAAAAAATAGGGAGAAAAATATTTCTCTTACTGTTCCTTGCACTCCAGCAGGATTGTTTAGAGTGACTTTTAGCCACTTCATGTTCATTTGTGAATGGGGTGATGATGTTAAGAGGTGTAAAGTAGTTTAATTTATATTTCTAGAACTCTCCCAACCAACCACAGATACTATAAAGTGAGATGGACAAATGGCAAGAGAATATGGGAGCAGAAGTAACGTGTGCTTTCATAACTGAAGATAGTGGAGTAAATAAAGACTAGCTGTCCTCCATTGGGCTGAAACATTGGAAAGGGGGTGCTAATGCCACCCTGGTGTAAGGTAGTCTAAAAGTACAGTGTAGCTGATGAACTGTGAAATAAATGAGAGTGAAGAGCAATTGAGTCCTATTGCAGTGTGGGAATCCCCCTTCCAGACGGGGGAGGTGGTACAGGCATTTCTCTCCTTTGTCTCTAATCCCCACAGATCGTGTACTGGGTCTGGCTGGGGTGCAGTCCATTTTCTTCACAGCAGCCTGTATGATAATGTTTTGGCTTTGTGATTAAAACAGTCTGTATAACGCACCTGTGTTTTGGTTACTACTGAACAGTAATTGCACAGCATTAAGGTTTTTTATTTTTTTTTGTCTCTGCCCCTTTGCTCCCCTCAGTGAGTAGCTGGGAGTGGGCAAGAAACAGGGGGGGACGACACAGCTGGCATATCTCACCCAAACTGGGTAAAAGGATATTCCCTAGCATAAGATGTCATGCTTAGCAATAAAATGCCTAGCAGGAGAAGGAAGTGTGGGTTTTGTCTTCTAAGGTAGCTGTTGCTCTGAGACTAGCTGGGCATTGTTCTGCTTGAGTGATGTGCATCACTTCTTTATATTTTCTCTTTTTTTTCACTTATTAAATTGTCTTTATCTTGACTCATGAGTTTTATTGCTCTAGCTCTTCCTATTCTCTCCCTGTCCTGCTGGGGGCAGGGAGTGAGTGAGCAGCTGTATGGGTGCTTAGCTGCTGGCTGGGGTCAACCCACCACAAAGAACAAGCTGCAATAATATTGAAAATATCACTCCTTGACCCAGTCCCTTGTAAGTCTGCTAGTAAAATGGGAAATGGCTAAAGAAATGTGCTAGTGTCCCTCCTGCCCCATCAGTAGGTCTCTAACTATTCCACCTTCTCATGCTTTTGCTTTTACCATCTTTTCAGCCCAGCATAGGTATGGTTCAAATAACTGCAATTGATTCCTTTCAGTTGTCTGAGCTCTGTTAAAATCAATCTGTGTGAGAGTACTGATCTAGAGTTCAGATATTTTCATGCAGTTCCTTTGCCCTGGGCGAGAGCAGACAAAACCAGGAGGGTGAATGGTCACTACTGGGCTCAGCACTGGAAAATTTGGTTTTTACTCTCCTGGTGCCACTAGTCTGCATTGGCCAAGTGTAACTGATTTTCAGCCTGGATATCTAATATGCTGGCAGGAGCAGGACTGAAGAGCATATTACTTTGCACAGTCTGAGAAACTATTATCTTGATGTATAGGCTGGAGCCTCTGCATTGTGTTTTTTTGGGGGGAAGAACAGACAAGGAGTGGGGCTGGTAACAGACTGCATTGAGAAGAGCTGATGAGGGTTGTTGGATAAGGGCAATGATATAGTGATCTCTAGCTTCAGATGCCAGAATCTCAAAGACATGTAAGAACTAAAAAATTTATGTGGTTTGTTTCTTAGAGCATGCAGGCAATCTTTATGAACTCAGTTAATTCTCCAGAGAAGGCACAGGTCACCTTTGGTGTGCCATTAATGGCTGAAACAGGAGGATCTAATAAGTAAGAAAGGGGGAGAAAATGTCTCAGCTTTCTTTCGTAGTAGAACCTTCTATGTTTCAGGAATAATCTAATCTCTACCAGAGCAGCAGTAGCTAAGCCATGTATCTAGTTAGCAATATGGTTATTTAACCCCAGGAGTCTCCTGTGACTTCTTTAAAAAGCCGTTTTTATTCCAGCCATGCTACTTTTCTCTGCTACAGTAACCCTTGGGAAAACTGTATACCATAAGACTGTATTCGGTCTACCTTACCAGCAAATCACTTTCACACTTGGTCAGGTCTCTTTGGATTGATTGTCTGCATTTACACTCCTGTTTAGAGCATCCTCAATTTGGCCTTGAGGCAAAACAGCAAATCATGTGCTGACAGCATCAGTCTTAAGATCTGTGATGGGCTCTTCCTGCTTGTCTTCTGAAATGAAATCCTAGGTGCATCCAGTGTGCTGCAATCACATCTGCTATGAGCAGGGCCCCAGCAGCTGCTGTGCAGGATGCGGAGGAGAGCGCTGGCCCATCTGCCTGCATCTACCACGAGGTGCGATGGGGCTTTCAGGCTGAGGATCTAAACCGAGTGAAACCTGCTTGTCCTAGAGCTGGTTCAATCTGAAGAGCAGCCTGAAAATGAGCATTAGTGAGTAATATGTTTGTAGCCACCTTCCAGGTTTCTTGTCACTTCAAAGTTTTTCTGGCATAGTCTGCAGCTGATGTCTCACATGCTGTAAGCACTCCAGAAAGATCCAGTGTCGTGGGCAAGCACTGTTCTTCCAGGATCACTTACTCTTTTGGAAGGAGAGTTTAGTGAGGGACTGAGGTTATTTGCTAGCCAGTGGGTAAGTCAACCGTTACTATTTCCTTTTAACAATCCTACATTTGTAGCATATTTACCTGTTATATTTTCCAATGTCACTATTTAAAGTAGTTTGTAAACCAGTTTCTGGGCAGTTTTCATGGCCCCCAGATGGGGAAATACTGATTCTGTACCCACATAAACTGCAGCAGCGCTTAAAATATCGGCAAAATTCTGCTAAGTGTAGGTTAACATTAGTTAGCTCTGTGATGCAGAGCTAATCAACATCTCTAATCAACAAATCAACAGCTCTAAGACACAAAGAGTAAACAGCAAGCCCTAAAGCCAGCAAGTTTAGACTGGGGCAGATCACTATAATGAGTTCCACATGTGGCTGCTTATGAAAACAGAGCACAAACTGGACAGCAGCTTGCCATCATGATAGGCATGAACATGCGTAGTCAGCTCACTTAAGTGGAAACACTCGTTTTATCCCTATTAGCTTGAAGAAATCGTAGTACGTTTGTTGACATAAACAGCACTGAAATAACATTGCAATACAAGAATTTAAGCTGTGAGTGGTACAATTTCTACTCTTTATCTGTTTATTCTATATATCATATTCTATATATCATGGACAAAATTGAAGATAATCTCTCCAGAGTGGTAAAAATGCTGTCCATTAGAAGTCACAAAGATAAGGAAAAAGTACCCTTCTTTCAGAGGGGGATTTTAGGCATGGAATTCTTTCTGCACTATGGCACAATCTCCTACCCAAGAAAAAAATACTGTATTACCTTTCCAATTGCATATGTTATCGCCTCGTGTTAAAGGGACTGCAGAAGAAAAGATAAACCAGCTGTAGATTATTCTTGTGGGCAACTTTTCTTCTATCTAATCATAAAGCATGCCCAAGTGTGATGTTACCCTGTCCAAAGACTGTCTGAAGAGTTATTTTTAGACATGTTGTATGAGGGCTTTTCTTGTTTATTTTGCACTCTTTCGGGGATTCATATTCAGACTTCTGAAGATGGATTTTTCATGTCAAGTGGTGCATACCAGAAGGTCTTTTTTTTATATCAAATTTAGCACTAGTTTTCATTAGCAAAGTCACTCATATGTCCCATTAAAATGTGGATTTATTATTCTCAGGTGCTTCTTGTGTGAGGATTTATTTCAGTGTTTCCAGGAGCTCGGAATAGCTGTGCCAGGTACTTTAGAATCTGCTGCAGAAGCAGGTAAAGTGCTTTCAAATATATTATTTCTGTTTCTGTCTCTCCCTCTGTCTCTTTCTGCTCTCTCCCACCCTCTTTGGCTCAGATTTCGATTTTTTGCTCACCTTGAACAGTGCCTGGCTCTCTACTTGGTATTTGTTGGCCTGCTCAAGGCACAGGCCTTCATTCTGAGCTGTGGTCTCAGAGTACTTCCCTCTGTGTTGAAGCACATGTGCATTTGGAAGAAATTCGTTTTAGATTTTGTGCTTTTAAAAAAAAAAATAGACTAACAGATCATCTATACATGAAAAGTGCTAAAAATAGTATTTCTCTGCTTTCTCAGAATGAGGCTTTGTGTAACTCAGTCGAGCAGGGGAATATTTGAAACTGCTCACCTTTAATCGGCAACATACTCCCCCTGTAACACAGAACTAGTGTGTCCTTCACCATGGCTCTTTGTCACCACGACGTAGACATATCTTTCTGTGAACACCAAATCCTTATGCATGAGCTCACTTTGAAATGTGCAGATTTCTTGACCTGTGGCTCCGGAGTTAATTCTCCAAACAGTCCTGTGGTTTCTGAGATGTTGCCTGAACTTCAACCCACTTATTTCTGTTTTATATAGACTCTTTAATAGCTTATCCTGGTTGTTTTTCATTTCCTGTAGCTTTCTCTATTTTAATAAACTGAGGGTGTCCAATCAGCATGTTCTTAACTGGTTTGAGAAACATACCAGGTTCTGATTAATCTTTAGTACAGATGATGTGGGTCCCTAACTATGAAAGTAGTAGGAGAGCCTATGTGAAATGGTGCTTCCAACTGTCAGAATTAGAGAAAGAGATGAGTTGGTTCTGCATAGGGGGAAGGTGTTAATCACTTCTGTGGATTAAAATTAGAAATTAAGATGCTTAAATTTCTGGGTATACAGGTTAGTGACGTCCAAACTTCTGTTATGGCAAGCAGATACCCAGTCAATGCAACAAGTGGAGCCTAGGGAGATATTTAGGCCATTAAATGCTAGATATGAATTTTCTGATGAGCTGAATTGTTCCACTGACTGTATTGATTATAATGGGAGTTTAGACATTCATTTTATATGTAGACATTAACATTTATATCTCTTAATTTGGAGTTATCTCAGCATTTAGATGTGTTCCAGTTGCCTAAATATAGATGTCTTAGTGCCATTAGACATGGCCCCATGGTAACTAAGGCATCCACAGGAGACTCGTGCCCTCTGGAGTGGCAGCTGGAGGCCTGCCAGTGCCTGTTAGGCCATCTGAAATGCCACCAGACACCTGTGTTTAGGCAACTGAATCCTACTCTTTATGTGTTTCTCTAAAGACCCAAGTGGTGGAAAAGGCAAGTCTTCCTGGTGCTAGCTTACACTGCAAAGAACTGGGTGCATCGTTTTCAATACAGAGTAGCTCTCTGTGATCTTCTACTACATGGAGTCAATGTCACAGAATGGTAGGGATTGGAAGGGACCTCTGTGGGTCATCTAGTCCAACCCCCCTGCCGAAGCAGAGTCTCCTACAGCAGACTGCACAGGACCTTGTCCAGGCGGGTCTTGAATAT
>Ga0065711_1045910_pt1 | contig 13199 bp, 3 predicted proteins | sample Hoacrofraction12_FD_59098 | JGI IMG/M metagenome (GOLD analysis project Ga0065711, IMG submission 59098) | Hoatzin crop microbial communities from Cojedes, Venezuela - Epithelial fraction 12 v2 (version 2) | ecosystem: Host-associated > Birds > Digestive system > Esophagus > Crop | place... | reverse complement strand
GAAGTCTCCAGGAAATACACACATCCTTTTTTTTTTTTTTTTTAGCCTATAAACAAAGTCAAAATTGGAGAAAACTTGAACTGTTCCAGGAAACTGGCCTCCCTGTTCGTTAGCACCTCCTTCTTTGCATGTGCTTTCCAAATGTGCTCCACCCCTACCCCTTCAAGTTGTTTTGTCAGATCTTACTGAAGTTTGTCTGCTATTCTTCAACACTGTACTGAGTGGAGCCCGATTTTTTTGGGCTGTGGTAGTGCAAGTCAGGACTAATGGGAACATGATGGGTTTTAATCAGTATAAAAGAGTGTCTAAGCTAGAGGTTTGGCTGTGTTAAATCCATTTATGAACATCTTTGGCTCAGTCAGGGTTACGCCAACTGTTTCATGAAATGCAGCAGCGTTTTGCTTTAGATGAGCGACATGAAGCAAAATGTGAAAACATTCAAACCTAGGCTTTCTAGCTGAGCCTGTTCTCTGCGTACACCCTCCATCTGACTTGAGGCAGCGGTGGGAAGAAAATCCTATAGTGAAATCTGAATTTTTCTTTCTCAGCTGTTAGAGCTGAGTTGGAACTGTGAATTTTCTGAAATCTTTCTGTTATCACAGGTACTGGTAAACCTGTGTTACCGGTTTGTTACTGTTGGGTTTGAGGTGTTTGTTCTCGTATGTCGTCAAACCCAGGGGTGCCTGCTTATTTAGTTACTTCATCGTTATTGTTGTCACAGAAACAGACTTTTTTAAAAGCAGATCTAAGCTAACAAGATTTAAGACTTGATTCTGCTAAATCCAAGTTTGTAAGACTGAAAGGAAAAAGGGGGTTGATCAGCTGTTTTAGAGAAGGCCACTTGAAATCCGATCCAGTATCAGTCACTAAATTTAATTCATGGTTCTCTGAAGGATCGTCAAGAATCACAGAATAGTTCAGGTTGAAAGGAATGTCTGGAGGGCATCTAGTCCACCCCCCTCAGAGTGGGTCCAACTAGGTGAGCTTGGTCAGGATTTTCTTCTGCTGAGTTTTTGGTATCTCCAAGACGGAGACTCCATAGCCTCTCAGCCCCGCCATTCTGGTATTTGACCAGCCTCATCATTATAATAGTTTTGCCTTTTAAGTGATGGAAGTTTCCTGTATTGCAACCTTGCCTCTTGCCCTGTGTGTCTGCGGGAAGAGTCTGGCTCCCTCTTCTCTGTGCCTTCTTGTTCAGTAGTGGGAGGCAGCAGTGATGTCTCCCCTGAACTGTTTTTTCTTAAGCCTGAACTAACCCAGCCTACATCGCTCCAATGCATTGAAACATTCCTGTTTATTCAAATGTTAGATTCTCATCTGTTCTTGAGAATTTGCCTTAAAATAAAGTTGAAACCTTTGTTTTTAAATGAGGTTTGTTTCTTGCTCTGTGCTTTTCTCTCAGATTGTTCATGGTGTTGTATGCAATACCTGTATGAGTATGGAAAACATCTTGGAAAATCCGATATACCGTGCATCTTCCTTTGCCCTTCAGTAATTACACTCGTGCAGCAGCAAAATCACCATTGCTAGCAGTGGTATTCACTTCTTAGCTTTTAAATTCTTTTTGATCGCTTGTTGTACTTCAAGTTTCCCATGCTAACCATTGATATTGCTCGCTTTTTTCAAAATGAAAGGCCAGTGCCTTTCAGAAACCAAATGTACCAACCGTAGAGGATGCTGTCAGTATTCTTGCAAGCTGAAATGTGAGTCTGTACCTTAGTATTTAAGAAGCTGCATTTCGACTGAGGGAATAGTCTGTCTTGTTCTTAACGTGAGTGTTGAAGACTGAAACACAAAAGGGTCGGTTCCTGCTTCGTGGAGTTACGTAGATCGGATGGTCGTGTGGTGATGTGGAGCAGGTTACTTGCAGTCATGGGTTCCCTCTGAAGGCATTTGTTTTGTGTTCCCTTGGCTGTAGGAAGTCCTGAACTGAGGCAAAACAAAGAGTTCAGCATTTATAATTTTATCTCAGCTTGTGTTTAAACTAGTTTTGAAAGGAGTAATCTGGCCAGCGCTTTGCGAGAGCGCTTACTGATGTTTAGGCCGTAAAATAACACTGCCTGCAAGCTGGGTACGAATGAGAACTGTTGGTGCCTGCGTTAGGGGCTTGAGGTTGCCGACCTCTGTGCAGGTGTGACTCAGTTTAGCAGAAAGATTAGGCTTGGAGGATACCCAGGCTGGTGTCAGTGTTAAGTGGGATGGAGGGTGTTGAGCACAGAGCTTCAGACAGGACTGTGGCCTCGTGCTTGGGAGCTCTTTCTTCACAGAGACACCTGAGGGACTTTGCTTAATAGGGCTTTCTGAATCCCTTCCCCCTCCCCAAATATATTCGGATGTTTAATGCCTTTGTGAGTCTGTCTCTTCTCTTTTGAAATTGGAGAGGTATGAATCATCCCATTTCCTGTTGCAAATAAAGCAGAAAAATCCTGAAGTAATTGTGTGACTAGCATTAGCACAGCTTTGCGTGGAGGAAGCACGACAACGTTAGCAGTCAGAGGTGGTGTATTGGAGCCTTACAAATATTGTTGTTAGGTGTTTTTCTAAAGAGCAGAAAGACTTTTTGCAACTGTTTAGGTGGGTATGGCTTAAACTTTTACCAGCATCATGTTCAGGTAAAAGGGGGCCGTGAAAATCTGTAGTGGTTCACTGATCAGATAATGGTCTGTTCTTACCCCTCCTTAACTGTAGTTTTGGTAGCAAGAGGGGCTGCAAATGAAAGCAAACATGCTGAAATCTTGCTGCTCTTGACATTGATAATGTTGAGGGGAAGAATATGGCAGCCACGGTCTCAGAGTAGTGAACACCTTTATTTTCCTGTTGGGGTAGTGCTTAGACTCTTCGTCTGTGTCCCATTAGACGTGCTTTATGCTGGACTCTACATGCATGTATCTGCAGTAGAAGGAAAACATGTTACTCCAAAATACACTGAGTATTTGCCTTCAAGTTGGCTGAAATAATGGCACATTGAAGAATGTTTTTACTTAAAGCCCCCTTACAGTTCATACAGCTTTCTGATTTTCTGTTTGGTGAATGTCGGAGGGTTTGGGATGTTTCTGAAAGCGCTGTTTCCTCACCAAGAGTGAGGAGAGTCTGAGCTCCCATCAAGGAGAAAAGTAAGCTGAGTGGCAGCAGGGACAATTTCTGTTGCTGATTTGAATGATACTCCTTTCTAGATAAGGACAGCATGAATCACTGCTTTTTGTCTACACCCTGAAAAATGTTTTTCCATCCGCCCACCTGTTTGGACACTATAAGAGCTAATACTTCAAAATAGATAAATGTTTGTTTAGTACAGCAGCTTAAAATGCGGCATCCAGAAGCAGCTTTGAAGGAAGTAGCCCACAAGAATGTGGACCAGAATTACTGTAGGAGATCTAAGGGCTTTGCTTTTATTTTAAAAGTGGTTTATGACGTTAAATGAAGTCCATCGTGACAGTAGGCTGTAAAGATTCTTATATTTGCTGTTGACCTATGTACTGAAGATCTGGTGAAGCTGTGACAATACTGAATAGAAGAGTTCCAGTTTTATTAAATGCATATTCTGTTCTCAGTGCATTGAGTTGCAAATAAATACAGCTCCTTTTACCAAAAAACCTGACTTTATGATAATTTGACAAGTTGTAGTGTACTGTATGCAACAATGTGTATTAATATGTGCTTAACAAATAATGTGTAATAATCTCATAGACAATTGACACTCATCCATTTTAACTGTATGGGGCAAAAATGTTTGTATAAAAACCAAGCGATATAGTACCATCACCTTGAATTCCAGTTTTATTTCTTCTGTCATTTTTGATTTATTCCTTCTTTTTATGATGAATGTTCTCTTTGAATTTCAGAGTAATTGGCCTGATTCAGTCCAGTCAAGGAAAGTGGTCATTTCTCACAACATGGATAAAGCACTGAGAGAAGGTGAGTCTTAACTTGGACAAAGGAGCGTTACACTCTGAATATTTCTTGTCCTTTTAGCAAACCATGACTGCACAATATTCCAGGATTTTAGAATATGACCCTGGTTTCTTCTTGGTATAAAATAAAAGCACAAGGTCTTGGTCTTCCCAAGAGGTCCACTGAAGGAAGTAATGTGATGTTGTTTTTGCAGTTTAACTGACACTTGTCATTTTAGTGGCTGTTTTTTACAGAAATACATTAAAATAGAGTCCTTAATACTTGTACACAAAACAGAAGGGCAGCATTTCAGAGATTCTTGATGGGTTTTCCTGAACTGATAAATTCTGTAGACTCTTGCAGTCAGTCTTCCCATTCAGTGCAATTCTTGCCTTAAAAACTGAATCTAAAATCAACTTTTGTATTTCTGGCAGATACAGTCTATGATATCTGTGGATCACCGGTACAGTCACTGGGATTTACACCGTAAAACGTGAACTATGATCATATGAATTTAAAATATCTTGTTTACAATTCTTTAAAATAAAGAGTAACTGCCACTACTGCATGCATTTTTTCAACTGACTGCTGGTAATACAAAATACTGTAGAACTTGGGATGGTGTCAGAGTTTGAAGCAAAAAGTTTTTGATTTCTTACTTTAAAGATTCTGCTAGGTTGGAACTTAAAGATGATTTAGAGGGGGAAAAACCTAGCTTGTATATTAAAGGAAGAAAGCACATAGAGTTGTGTACTGTAGCTTTTAAAATATATTTATAAAAATTTGTGCTATATCAGTCTTTTTGTAAATATCTAATTTTGAATATTTTTTCCTGTAAGATTTCCTTGCAGCACTTTTTTTACATCTGAAGAGTATATTTTAAATTTAACATTACTTTGAACAGGTTGGTTGTATTCTGAAAACTTCCTGGGATGTGTGGTGTTTTTAAAGGTATTTTTATGAATAGCTGTTAGCAGGTTATGTAGCTAAAATATAAAGTAAGAACACTTTACCTACTGTGTCGTGTTTCTGTGAAGGTGAACTATTACAACGTGTCATAATTTGTTGTTAGGCAGCCTTTACATCTGGAATCAAGTCAGATTACAGGATTCCTGATGATGTGAAAAGGATAGTGGCATCTAAACATTACGTGTATGAAACAAGCACAGACAAGTGGTTTGCTGTATTCTCTCACATGCATACTTTACATTTTGGATAACCTGCCTTGGAATTTGAAATGAAGCCTTGACATAATCAGCACAGAATCAGAGGTAGTGGGGTTATTTGGAGATAGACAACAGGTATTGTGAAATACCGTGGGAAAGATAGTTGTGTTACACTTCCCTCCTGTTACTTGCACATAGGAGCAGCTCGTGTCTGTAAAAAAAATAAAAATAAAATATGGCAACTGTCTTCAGCTAAGGTATCTATGCAGCAGATCATTTAGTTGGATGCATGAGTCCACCCTTACTCAGTAAGGCTGAAAGTTAGCGATAAGTGGTTCATTTTCAGAGTAGAGGACCTTCTGTTGTGACAGCTTACTTGCCTTTCTGCTGTTTCTTTTCAGAGTAGCTTTCACCCTCCACTCTGAATTTTGGCGTGCAAACTTGTAAGATTTGGTTGTGTTTCTTCCAAGTGTAAGTGGCTAACAAAGCCAGCTTCTCCGTTACGGAGTTTCATAAGGATGAGACTGTACTTTTCACTCTACCACACATAGACTTAAGCAAGCGTTTTGATTTTGGAAGGTGTCTGAGTCAACTTAAGTGTGAGGTACCGAAGGAGTCCCAAAAAGAAACAATTTACATTTTTATTAAAATGATCAATCTGTCTGAAAATAGACAGGATGCATTCCTTGCCCTGTGGCAGTTCTGAAATTTGTAGTTATCTTGATAATATGAATGCTTTTTTTACAAGTTTATGACTAAATAAAACTTCATTACTAATGATATAAAAAAATACTATCTGTATTTCTGTTTCATTAGTGCCACACTCTAATGCTAATCTATCTTACACTGATGAGGATTAAAGTATTTGTAAATCCCAGGAATTTTTTCCAACTTCTTGCTGTCTAGATCTAACATGCTGTTCAACAAAATGCTTTAAAAGGTCTCGTTGATTTAGTTAGGAGACTTTCAGTTCTCCTGAGGTTTTAATCTTGGGGACCAGGTGGTGCTCCTGCCCCCACTTGAGGTTTTGAGTAGGTGTTGTCAGATCATGACAGTTGATGGGGTTTTGCAGTGTTTCTTTTAATCAGATTTTACTTCTCTGTATGTTACCTTAGAGATGTAAGGGTAGTATTTTCGTAGGAGCCAGCATCACCTAATTTTGGAAATGCTGTTTCTGGTTATGAAGAGACAGCCCTTTGGCTAATACTGTTGGTTGCTAACTATCTTGCCCCTTTCAAGAATGGTGTGTTGACCGTTACTCAGTCATGCCATGCTTTTGCTGGTGTTCCAGCCAGTCGGTGTGGACTTTCCTCTCTGGGTTTAGAGTGGCTCTCCATTACTGCACCGTTCCCTGAGGTTCTGTGGTGTGCGACAAGCTGTCACGTGCTTTACTGCATTTTTGCTGATGTTCTCATCGTAGTCTGTTAACGTAGCTGGAAGAACAGCCATCCATGATCATCCTTAGTTTTAACTGAAGGAGTCATGCTTGTTTCCATTTCAACCATCACACTTATTTCAGTAAACCTAAAAACACTATGGTGCTTAGGTAGCTTTCCTGTGGTGGTCATTGGCTGATCGTAGCTGCCTGTGTCTTGCATAGCTTCTCGTCTTGCCAAAGCCAGTGTCACTGAGTTGTTGGGAATTTTCTTTCTACAGTGTCGGTCACTAAGTGCCACCAAGAAGGAACTCCAATTTGCATTGGTCTACAGCTCAGTTCTCAACTTCGTTCCTATCGCCTGTTGACAACGGAGTGGCATAAAGGGACAGTGCTTCAGAGTGCTTCGTTGTTAATGATAGCATGCTTGCATCAGCTGTAGATACAAAGTGAGGGACAGCTGCGAGTTAGCACTGCTGCTGCGTGGTGTGTTCATGAAATCTAAGTGCTCAAAATCAGAACAAGTGTAACATTAGAAGAAGATTTTCCTTGTTGAATATGGCAGAAAGAGAAGGCCTTTTAGTTTTAACCCGGAGTCCCTTTTTCAGCCACTAGTACTTGAGTGACTAACACCAAAATGTGTTTTTTCAGTGTTTTTCATACTTTTTTCTTGACAGATTGATTTGATTCTTGTTTGTCTTTCATTTATCTTACACAGAGAAAAGATGACCCACTTCTACAAATGCTTTTAGCCTTTTAATGCTTCCTGTTGCTCAGGATCATTTGGTTTAGGAAGTTTTGTCACTTTAAGAGAGCCTGTGCTCATGCAGCCCACTGTTTGGGCTGAGGGCTGTAGCTGTCAGTAGATTTATGTGCCGTATGCGTAACCAGCCTCCCAGGAACTGAATTTCATCTTCTATTTTTATTGCCCCACGTCTTGTGGTCTTTTTGTTATTCTTCGCAGTCAGTCTTTGTGTCTACTGCCTTAGTAGTACCAGGAAAATCGGCCTCCGTATTACTTACCTACTTTACTGGATCATTTATGAGTAAGTAAAACAGCATGGGCCATAGCAGAAATCCCAGCAGAATTCCACTGGTGAAATTCTTCTGCTATGAAAATTGACTGTTTATTCATCTCCTGTGTTTCTTGGCTCTCTGGCATGAAATATTTGAAGAGCTGTCTTTTCTTTCATAGTGGCCTATCTTCCTTCAACCCTGTGTTGAGGTGACCTTGTTGGAAATATTTTGGAACGTTAATTAGATTGTGGATGTGGATTAGATCTTGCCTATCTGTGTTCTTGTTCACCTCTTAGAAGAGCTCTGTTAGGGATGTCTTCCCTTTACAGGAGTTTTTTTCCCAATCTGTCTCATTTCCTAATTTAAGATCCACACATTGACATTTAGGAAAAAAATATGCAGTAGCTTCTCCCACTCTATTTGAAAATCTGTATTCTTTTCTTTTTCTCACAGCTCAGGAAAAATGAGTTGTTTGGGTCCAAAATATGAGCACGACTTTATCTGAATTCATGTACTCTCTGCTGCTGGGATTAAAACACTTGGAGCCAAGATCTCTTGGCAAAGGGTACATGGGCAGAACTATTTGGACAGAAATGTGTCTTCTTTTTAAGTGCATTTCCTAGATCTTTTTAACACTTTTCCTCTGTTGCGTATTTAGAAATTCCTATGTTTTTTCTGCACATTCTTAATAATTATTAAAGAAGCAAATGTCAAGAAAATTTTAATAAAATCAAACCAATGTGGAATGGGAGACTGTCAGGGTATGATCCCTTCGTACAGGGGCTATCCATCTATGCACAACGAGAACATCTGGTCTATTAAACATGTCAGTTTTGTAGAGTTTGAATAATGTTGTAAAATGCAAGTAAACCAAGAAATGCTAGTGTTTTTCCAATCACAAACTTGTTAACAAGAGAACTGAACTCTGTAAATCGCTATTTCTAGTGACTGGGACACGTTTCCAGTCACTGAAGTCTGGGCACTTACACAGCATCTTGCCAGCCTTTCACGCCATGGTCTGGATAAAGGTTTAGTGGGCATGAGAAACTTCAACAAGTAAAGATAATGTTAAATGTAAAACCTCATTATCTTAATTTATATTGTATAGCTAAGACATAATAAAATCTAGAATATAGTAAGTGAATAATGACCTTTATGTCTTTAAATTTAAAAATTAATGTATTGGAAATGATAGAGTGGCATATTCAGAGTATTTATTAGAAATTTTTAGGGACTTCAGTATATGGGCTTTGATATTTTAGTTTGATTTTTTTGAGGATTTTTTTTTCTTTTTTTCTAAATTGGCTTTTGGTGGGGGGAAGAAATAGTAGCTGTAACAAATCACTAAGCATGTAACATTTACTTCTATAGAACAGTTCTTTGCCAGATACTCAACAATGGTATAGTCTGTCATCTTTTTCCATTAAATTTTTATTGAAAATACTTTACTTCAGGTATAGCTTATGATAACCATATTGTACGTGTTAAATCTATTGTTGTAGTAGCACAGCATTATAGTAATGCTTCTTGACTGACTGATGGTGGTTTCCCGATGCAGAATCTTAACGCAGTTCATGTTAATGTGCGTTTCTGTTTTACAGGTTGCAACACTTGCTGTTGTAGAATAAGTCAAGCCAGTGTTGTATCTATACCTTCTCTTCTGTTGTTCATGTAGTCACAGGAGAGTGTTGGATTTGACCATAACTTACGTAGTGGTTCTGGTCTGATGTCTCCAGTGCTTTCAGGAAAGGATATCTACTTCTTGTTTGGAATTTGGAAGTCTGTCTGCATTTGCATAGAGAGAATATTTCTAATCTGTTTTTTAATGGTGCTTTGAGAAAATGGTTAGGCATTTAGTCCTTCTATGGATTTCTGTGTTATTTTTCATAAAGTTGGGTAATGAATCTTAGCAGCATAATAACTGCCTGGTGTGAAGCTCTGCAAACTGCAGATTTGAAGCCAGTCTGACTCGCTGGCTCTTGTGGTGCTGCTGAACCTCGGAATGAACGAAAGTGGAAGAAGAAGGGATAGCAGTTATGTAGACCTGTGTGGGGTTAGGAATGAAGGAAGGGTCTAGAGGGGTGTCCTCACTAACCTCCACACAAGCTTCTGAGTCCCTACTCCCACCAATCTTAGTTTCCAGTCTTTAAAAAGAGAAATTGAATAGACTCAACTTCACGTTCACGCAGGAATGACTTTTAATCAGCTTATAACAACTGGAGACTTAGATCTTCTGAACTAATTTAGAAAATCCAGTAGAAGTTTCTACAGTTTTGCACCAGACTCATTGCTGTCATGGCCTCTGATTCATTCTGAAGAAATTTGTTTCCTATTTGTAGCAGCTGAGTCAGTGGTAGCAAGGTATTGTCCTGAAAGTGTGTCCTGCTTTTCTTTTTATTCCTTTCTTGTCTTCTGACCAGTTGTTTTCAATGTTTTAGAGAACGCGCAGTATAAAAATGAGAGTAGTTGCGTGAGCAGATGTCTCCTCTGAAGGAAACAAGCAGCGCTCTGTAAAATTCTTACATTTGTGTTCTCTATTTCTTCAGAGTGCTGAAAGAGGCACCAGCTGCATCAATAGGCATGAAACTAAAGCAGCAGCAGTGTATCGTGGCCAGGATGACACATACCGATGAGGCAGTGTCTTACCGCAGCACAGACTGATGGTAGTCTCTGTGGCTGGTGTCCTTTTCAATTTTATTTTTTTTCTAAAGGAAGTCCTAAAAGCTGTCTCTTTGCTCATTTGGGCATACCTTCTGGGCTCTAAAGTACCCCATGTTTACAGAGAACAGCACGGTTAAACTGTGGTGATGCAGGGAGGGCAACAAGGCTCAGAAGTGACGAGGAAACTAGAAAGCATGTAAAGGAAGACAGTTATAAAAGGTAGGGGCAGGAAATATGGTTTGAAGTGAGGTAATCAGTTTAAGGTGTTGAAAGTGTGTAACTGGTGGAGAGAAACACAAGTGAAGTATTTTGTGCTTGCATGGCTTAATTTTTGATGATGATTGGTGATCTTTTGTCTTTAGTTTGATATTGCCGCTAGATTTCGTGGTTCTTTCGTGTTGATACACCTAAGATGAGGAACTGTACCATCACCTTGCTGTGTGTGAGCAGGAGTCTTCCCACAGTAATAGATCTTGCTTCAGGTATTTCAACTGGGAGTGTAGTAAAATTATCGTAGAATCATAGAATGGTTTGGGTTGGAAGGGACTTTCTAGATCATCTAGCTGCAAAATTGCAAGAGCTGTACTCTTGTAATACTTTGCTAGTTAGCGTTGTTACAGGTTTGAATGTTGTGCTTTACCGGACCACAGAGACTTAACGTTGGATATGATGGTGATCATGGAGTGAACTAGGAATGAGCTCATTTTGGAGAGGAGTTGCCTAAAAATAGTTATGAATTTAGGGACGGTAGGAATGGTGGATACATATTCTGAAAGAGAATATATTCCAAGGGAGTGAGATGCAAATTTTACTCTTGTACTTTCACTTTGTAGAGTTCTGTCCAGTAGATGTCTGTAGGAGCCACCACTCTATACCTTGGCTTGGCTGCTTAGGCAAAGGATGCCGAAGAAATGTGTTACTTTGCACCCTTGCAAAGGGTAGGGAGGGTGTCTGTAGGAAAACCTGAAAGAGTCGTCATCTGCCAGTGATGATGATAACAAATACCGCAATGCAGTGTGTTTTGAATGTGCTTGAGAAATTGTGAGTCTTTTACAGAGTAGATGAAAAGGAAGAATCCATGCTGTGACTGGCTTTCCACAGCATTTCAGGTACTGCAGCAGAAGAGAGTAAACAAGCTACAAGAAAACAGTAGTTTCAGAAAAGGACATGGGCACAGCTGTGGAAAATAGATACTTAAAATGTAATTTGAGGGGAGACTTGAGATAAGTGATAAAGTTCAGTTTTTAAAATGCTGTTCCCAGTTGCTTTTCACTGTATCGAGGGCTTATTCCTCAACTTGCTTATCAGAAGACCGCTATCTTTTATAACTGTTTTTATTTCTTTGTAGTATTAGTGGGTGAGAGTTTTCAATTAAACATGATTTTTTCTATTTTAGAAAAGCAATGAAATTAGATATGTTTCGACACTGGAAGTTCCCATCCTGCAGTATGGCGCAGCATATATTTTCTCCCTTGGGTCAGAAAAACAAATCAAAACTTCTGTTTGTTTATCGTTTTTTTTCCTGAATAATTAATTAAAAGCCTTGAAATGTCGTAGCAAAAGGCTTTTAACTATATGTTTGAGCATACTCAGTGAACTGACTCAGTTTCTTTCCTTACAAATCTGAGGAAATTGATTTATGAAGCATTTGACTAGAAACTTTTATAAATTTTAACCTTTTCTTTTGAAGTGTTTTTAACAAGGTGATGTTGGATGAGGTCTGTTAGTATTTCAGTTAGGCAAAATTATTCAGCTTAATTTGTTGTGCTGTTAGTTTGTTATTAATTCACTGTCCCAGTGCCAGGGCGCTTTTTGTAGTTTACTAAGCTGCCAAAGAAATAACTTCTATCAAAGTGGAAAATAAGAAATAGTGGAGTCGCATGATTACTTTACACCATGGGCTTACACTGACAAATGAGATGTACTTTTGATATAAAAAATCTAAAATCCGGATGTCTGGCAAAGAAGCTGCTCAGCTTATCAGGAACACGACTTATTTTCTGTCGTCTTGTTCAGTTATCCTTTTGGTAGATGCGAACTGACTCCTCCTTCCACCCCAGCTTTTTGCCCATCTTGTTGTAAATGCCAAACATGGCTCGTGCGTGCTCCCTGAACACCTCTTGCTCCCTCCTAGACCTCCAGGGACATCTGCTATAGTGAAACATCAGTAAAACTGGCAGCACACAAGTGTTGCCAAAAGGAAAAGTCAGTGGTAGAAGAGGGTGTTGCCATGGGACTTGCAATTACAGCACTCTTGGTTATTGCTTGTAGATGCTGTTTGGAATACCTTGTCATTTTTTAAATTCGTGCTGTTGTGCTAATCTACTTGTTCTCTTGTCTCTAGTTCTTCTGATCATGTAATGTACTTTCTACAGTGTTTTTCAGTATTGTATATGTCTTTTGAAATGAAAAAATCTTACCACCTCCCCTTTTAACTGTGACTTCAGAGTGGAGACTGTTGAATTCTTTTGTAAAGAAGGCTGGTTTCGGTCTGCAACAGCCTAGACACAGTCAGATTGTATGACAGTTCGTATAACCAAATCCACTGTTGAGAGACAGGTATTAGTTTGAGGTTTGTGTGTAGCTAGTAACCTGCCTGTCTGAGCAAATCTACTTACAGGCTTTGCTTTGCAAAGTGACCTCCAGTAACCTGTTAGGTGCAGGTTTCTGTAACTTTGCCAACCTTACTCTCTTTGGCAAGAATTTAAAAGCTGAAGAAGAAGATTCAAAACCTATTACCCATCGAATTTTTGAGGAGTAGAGTAGAGGATTACGTTTTTACTATCTTGGTGTGCCTTCTCCTTTTGCAGTCTTTGCTATTTATTGTTTTGTTTCTCCTTTCAGTGTTTGACTACAGCTATAGAGATTACATCCTGTCCTGGTATGGGCAACTCAGCAGAGATGAAGGGCAGCTGTACCAGCTGCTATCTGAAGACTTCTGGGAGATTGCCAAGCAGCTGCGACAGAGGCTGAGTCACATTGATGTAGTTAAAGTTGTCTGCAATGATGTAGTGAAAGCTCTACTCTCGCACTTCTGTGACCTTAAAGGAGCCAATGCCAGGTAAAAAAAAAAAAAAAAAAAAAAAAAA
>Ga0065711_1045909_pt1 | contig 13199 bp, 3 predicted proteins | sample Hoacrofraction12_FD_59098 | JGI IMG/M metagenome (GOLD analysis project Ga0065711, IMG submission 59098) | Hoatzin crop microbial communities from Cojedes, Venezuela - Epithelial fraction 12 v2 (version 2) | ecosystem: Host-associated > Birds > Digestive system > Esophagus > Crop | place... | reverse complement strand
CCCCCGCCCTGAACAACAATCCATCTCCTACAGAAAGGTGCAGGTCCCACCAAACTTTCCATCATCCTGTCCCCACTACAGCTAGAGCTGCCCGTGTGGATGCAAACCAGTGTGTATTTCACTGAATATGAAACGACATAACCTAGAACTAGTTCTGGTAGGGTGTTCATGAATAGCAACATTCACTCTCATCTCATGCTTTTAAAAAGAGCAAAAATTCACTTTGTTGGTACAAACAGCACCTGATTAAAAGAATACCTGAAGGTAGACACACAGTAAAGTTACATCAAACTAACGAATGGCCACCTTGCAAAGGAACCTCCATTTAATTTGGAAGTAAATTAAACAAAACCAAATTCGAAACCACTTTACATTAGAACAAAAGTTTGCTTGCAGGCTGGGGTTTATTGCACTCTGAAGCCATCCTTTTCCATTTATTTGGCTTCACTTCCTACACAGAGCAGCTCTAGTGGATGTTAATGACCAGACCAGATTCACTGAGAGACAAGCCAAATCCATGCTGAAAATACGGGGTTTCTACAGCCAGGATTGCTAGGTCATGCCAGGAAAATCTCATGTGTACAGTCAGTCCAGCCAAAAGAACTTCCATGGGAATGGCTTATTTTGTAAGTTACTTGACTACCATAACAGCATCCGCTTGGACAATTTACCATTAAAGCAATATGGCCCTTTCTAGACGCTACAGCCTCTGAAACAATGACCAGACAGTCCTTGTCCATGGAGCAGGTATAAGACCTGTGACAGTCTCCTGAGCTGGCCAGGTAGCTCTGCCTGGTCTACCAGGTAGCCTGGTAGACCAAGCACATCAAAGAGGCTTTGCGATCTTTACTATTTGATTTTCATCCAAACAACAAAGCAGCGGAGGGTAACTGGCGTCTGTGGAGAAAACACCAGCCTGCTGGGCGAGACGTGAGAACAAAGCAAACCCTCCTCTCCCCGCTGTACTCCCACAGCCTGCACCCCTGCTGTTGCTTGCTCTGCATGCTACCCTCTACTCCACACACACCCCTTCCCTCCTCCCTTGCAGCATGCTTCAGGTGAAACAGATTCAGTCCCTCCTCCAAATGGACCTGGCCTGGACCATAGCAGCCAGGTCAAGCCACACAGGCACCTTCCTTCAATAAGACACTAGCACACAGTAAACTGCAAACAGCTAAATAAATCTGTCTTATGAAATAAATAAGAGCATGGCTTAAAACCACAAAGACTACCTGCATTTATGGAGGATTACTGCACATGTTTACACAGGAACAAAGGCAACTCACCCCACTTCCCTTCATATTTCTAACCTTACCACTGACATGACACAAAGCTGTCCTGACAAGGCAGCTCTGGTAGCTCTCTGGTCTTTGCTAAGAGTACATCTTTCTGGTGTTGGAGGTGGGAGAGTTGATAGTGGAGACATGAAGAAATCTCAGGATGGCAGCAGCTGAAGGGCTTACCTGCCCAGTGGTGGAAGCACAGAAGACCTTTCACAATGAGGTGGTTTCACCCCGAAGAATAAAGTGTCCAAGCTCAGTGCCTAAGACTCCTACATCCCATCCCAACCACAACTGTCTGGGGATGGAGCATCCAAGCAGGCTGCCATGGACCTCACAGCCCTGTCAGTGGCTTTGCATGGCACTACTTGGGCTGTTTTCCTTTGGCACAGAGGACTACAGCAGGCCATGCCAGACTTCCTCATGAACAACTTCTTTCCCCACTTGGATCTGGACCTGCATCCTATCACTGTGCATAGAACCTGAGAGAGAAGTCACACAAGAACCACCTGAAGCCCACCCAGACAGGGGACTTTCACCTTGGCATTGTGACAGACAGAGGTAGTCTCAGCAACACTGATGACAGCAGCAGCAGCCCTAGTCTCTCTGCACCATTCTCAACCACAGCCCTAGAACACGGAGCAAGAGAAGCCAAGGTACAACAAATGGGCAGAAATCAAGAGCATCAATATCCTTAACAATTAGCCCTCCTTAATGAGTTACGGTAGCTCATATCATCAGTCTTTGCGCAGCTGGAGGGCAGGAGATGCTATTGCCAAAAATACTCCACGCCAGCTGGTCTGAACAGAACGGTGGCATCTGCTGGAGGGGGATCATGGCACACCTACTGAACAACTACACAGGATTATTATTTGGAGTCAGTATGTGTGCAGAACTTCTCAAAGGAACGTGATAGCTTCTCTCCATTTCTGTATCACTTGTGCCTTCTTCGACGAAGTGTAACTCCCCGGCAGAAAGAGCAGGGGTGTGGGGGGAAAGAGGGATTAGCTGTTTGGAGTACCAGGTCTCGCTTAAAGCTGTGTCCTGGTGAGAAGGCTATCTTCAGTAAATAGCAATGGATAAACACTGTCGGGATCTCAAGAGAAGCAAGATTCCTGAACCTACTGTTCTTAAAGGATTTAATTTGCTAAGGTGGGCCTTGCTCAGAGGTTGATAACTTTTATCTGTCATTATTTCTCAAAGAAAACATCAGACTAGGTGCTAAGTGATACTTAAGGAAGACCACAGCCATCAAACTCTGCAGATCAGATCTCAGTCTTGTTTACCAGATGTGAAAAGCTGAAGAAAGTCCACAAAGCACGAGAAGCAGGGACCAGATCAGCAGCTGATCTGCAACTGCTGTATTTGCTTGGCACAAATACTGCTTGTCTTTCCAGCTCCCCATTCAATCCTGCAGTCCCTTCATTTCTAGCAAGGAGTTCAGAAGACAACAGAGCAGAAGGAAAGGTCGAAGAGAAATTTTCAGTTTTGCTTAGAAATCAAAACCAAGAATTTCTGCTGAGCTGAGCTCCTCCAACAGGTGGTACAGAAAGTATGCATCTGTCTTCCAGGTCTCTCTTGCATTGCACTGTGTTTTTCCAATTCCAAAATCTTTCCTGTGTTGCAACCCACAGAAATCACTCCACATCCATCCTACTTGCAAAATTGTTCTTCCGTACTTCACATCTCCCGCCCTCCCACCCCCGGCAACTCTACCCTACTCTGCTCCATTAAGTGTATTGGTACTAGCATCAAAGCACCTCCTGAAAATATGTATTCAGAGAACAAAAGTAACAAGTTCATCAGCAAGAGAGTTTTTTCCTCCCACCTCCCATTTCCACTGTGATCTCTCTGTCTTCCCCCAACCCTCTCCCTTTTTGTACTGTGGAAAAAATCGATTAAGCTCTCTGGTATACACATTGACTCAAGCCTCATTCTCCTCCTGGAGATTTCTTCAGCTGTCAGGAGACACTTGTCCCCTTTGCTAGCATTGTTGGAGTGGCCTGCTAGGCTAAGGGGGGGGGGAAAGGGGGTTAGAGCCCGGCAGATGCCTTTTTTGTCAAAGACAAAAGACCCCCTGCCATCCTCTCCACTTTTCAGCACTTTCATCCACATTGGATCAAAGTGCTATTCTGCATATGAAAGGAACTTGCCATTATGTGCCTCAAATTAGCCTATCGCAATCCCGCTAGCCTCCAAGTCTTCCCAACAAAAGCGCTCACATCTGTTCCATCATTTGCCTCATCTTCTGTTTTTTTTTTCCTCTCCGTTCTCAGTTTTTGAGGGCATTCAGCCTCTTGAATTATAGTCTGGGGGAGCATCTTCCTTGCTCTGGGATCGCTCAGCCGGACAATTTGCTTTTAATTGTCTTAGGGAATCAGCGGCTGCTTTTGGGCCCTTCCCAACGACTAACTGCACCCATTGCAGCTTCCATTCAGCCTCTTCAGCCAATTCTTTCCCTCGTCCTCCTCCTTCTCAAAAGCATGTTTCTATCCTTGCTCTTCACCTGGAGAAGACCATTGCTTCTCTGGGCCAGCAAACACTACTGCCCCAAATCAAAGCAAGCCTCAGATCAAACGCATCGTGACTATGAAAGTCAATAATCCTCCTTTGTCATGGTAATGGTCCAGTAGACCAAGTGCTGAGAAGAAAGCAGGATTCCTCACTCCAATGTGACGCAGCTCCTTAGATGTCTGGTGCCCGCATCTCAGCTGCTTTCGAGGCAGAAAGTTGCAACTGGCTGCCTGAGAGCCTGGAAATCTGAACCCACCTGCCACGAGGAGCCCTGCAAACACCAGCGTGCACACACAGGCAGGAGAAGTCTGATTTTGGCAGGGGCTGAGGATACCCATAGGAGATTTAACCCACCATCTGCAGCCTTCAGAAAAGCGTAAGTCACTTTCAGAGCTATTGCACTAGATGAGACGCTCCCTGTGGACCCTGCAACAAGTTTTTATAAACAAGGGAGAAAAAGGAAGCAACCTCCCAAACCTGGACCACTTTTGTGAGTAAGACTGGATTCAAGTGACCGGAAGAGACAGGTTATACGAGAGACTCCCCCAGAGGACAAGAGAGGAACAGTACAAATCACTGAAACAAAAGGAAATGGCAACTATTCTAGGTTACCTATGAGCTGCAAGTTTCCCACGGGCTTGGTTTAATTCATGGCTTTTGTTCTCAAAAGCCAACATGGCAAGCAGAGGGAGCACTCTGTCTTTAGCACGATCATCCAAGGCACTTACATGACACTCTGCCTCAAATCAGACACACAGACGGTGGCAGAGGGAATGGCAGTGAAGAATCTGGTCTTTGCTCTGCTGACAACAAACTCACCCTGGCATACGTGGTGCCAGATTCTTGCAGTATGTCTTTCCAGAACCGAACCGAAAGACGCTCTGAAGTTTTTGGTTGTTATCTGAGATTTGTATGGGAATACACAAGCCAACCCTTCTCCAGCTATGAGCTATAAAACAAGGCACTTCCAATAATTCATTAGGCACTTTCGAAGCAGTGAATTCATTTATCATCCTCCTCTTGATGCAGAAGGATGGCAGATAATGCTAAATCAGAGGAACACCACTGGAAGAAGTGCAACTCATATACTTGTAACAGACTGCATTAATACATAGCCTATTGTCTGAGTAATTTACACTGATTTACAGGCTTTCATATTTCCACTGACAGCAGGAAAAATAAACACCCCAACATGTGCTGAATGTGGAATAATACCAGCAGTGAAATAGATTGTTACCATTTCACAGGTCACCTTGCAGTTCACAGCTGGACACGTCCATGACCTTGCTGGGACCTGCTCCTGTCTTTCTATAGGACTGATAGTGTGGCTATGAACCTCCTGCTGCACCTCGTCCCTGAGAATTCTTCATCTAAGTGCTCACTGGAGTTCCTTGTACTGTAGGAATGCCTCAAGCTTTCATGAAGTTCGTCCTTGTGCAGAAAATTTTCGCTCTGTGCTGGAAATGAACTGGTGATGCATGTTTGCATATTACTAGAGAAAGACCAATCTTTTTTTTAATTCCATCTTTGTTAAGGATTTTGTAAACATTAGCAAAGTTTGTTTTTAAAACCTTCACAAATCAAACCTTCACTAGATACAATATTACCTCATCAAACAGAACTAGGGACCAGTCCTTTATATAAATTTCAAGCTTCCACAGTCCTGAACCAACGTTCAAAGCAAAAAAAACGGACTTTCAACACATTACACTTAGAAGTCCCGCCTGTCTTCTAGCCAGCATTTCTTCAGTTAACAATGTCCATCTTGTTTTGGATTAGCATTGCCAATAGCTCCTAAACTCCAGACAAGATCAGACTTGGGAACAATTAACAAAATGAAAAATAATTATTAGCAACCCAGATTTCTTTTAGGGTATGCCCACTTTCCAGTTTACAGCACTGTCTAACCAGTATGCTAGGTTTCTTTCTTTTGCACAGTTCTTCATTTTACAAGACACTTAACACAGCCATTTCAAAACTGTATTAAAAGAATAACAGAGTTGCAAAGCAAAAAGTCTGAAACTAGGGTTCCTTGGGCTGACACTAGCCATGCTTTTAAAATTCAGCATCTGCAATTAATGTTTTGTTTATTTGGTCTGGTTTGTTTTTTTAAAAAAAAACTTCTACTGAAACAGGGGTTGCTCTAGTCCACCTCCTGTTTCTTCTTTTCCACTGGATACTCATAAATTTAGTGGAAGCAAAACTAAAATACTGAGGTTACCAAAGAAAAGTGTTTTTTTAAAAAACTTTTAAACAACTTTACAGGAAAATTCTCTTAGAAGGGAAATAATTTGGCTTTCCAAACTGTAAAATTGATGTAAAAAATGTAGTAACGATGAAGACATCACTGTGTCTGCCACCGTAAGGAGTACGCTACTAATGCAGCCAAAGCCCAGCCCATTTCCACAGTTTCAAGGAAAACATTTACCCATACTTTTTATCTTCCTAAAATGAAATCAATGAAACTAAACAATGTTGGTACTGATGACCCGGGATTTGGCCTTCAGTTTTCCTTCAGTCATCCACAGATGCTCTTTGGAGTACTGCTAGATGAAAGAAAAAGTCTTACAGGTTCCCTCTTGCCTGCATTGACTATTTTTTCACTTGTCCTCTCTAGCACAGGCCATGCATAGCTTAGGACTAACCCTGACAGCAGTTTGGAAGATTGCTAGAAGTAGCCTATCTTAGAAATGCAGAATATTGAAGTTTGAAACAACTCTCACAAGTTCTTGTGCACCTTTCTTTGGTGGAATGGAAAAAAGCACTTGGCTTGAGTGCTTCCCCCTCTTTCTGTAAAATTGATGTACATTACTTGTATAATTCACGTAAGCATGAGCAAATCAAGACTACAAAGTTAATACAGTAAACAATATAGCCTTGCAATGTGATGAACAAGCTCAGACAGTTATCGTATGGCTTCTGGTAACCATGCAACGAGATACTTTGGATTTTCTTGAAGTTCTGCCAGGTGGGAAAACATGTTCCATATAAAACACTCAGCATTGATAAAACATTTTTCCACTCAGCACAACAACTAGGCCAGGACCCTGGCTGCTGTTCCAGACAGAACAACAACTTTAACCAGTGTTTATGTCAACAGCAACTCTGAGCATCTTTACGAGAAGCTTCTGCCTTCCAAATAGAGCATACAGCAGAGCAAGCTGACCTTTTCAAGGTACAGGGGTGAAAGGGAGAGTTTATATTAGTGGCACAATTGCCAAGAAAAACCTCAAACAAGAACTGCTGAAATGGTCCCTAGCTGGTTTCAGGCAGATCAGAGGCTAGAAGTTCTCAGTGCAAAAGCCCTCCAAGAGGAATAGCTGACAAAATCATCACATAGTGAAACAGAGGCCTAAAGCTGTGCTCTTCATAGTAACTGAGCTCAGCCACACAGAAAAATCAGTGTACTCCAAGGCAGAGTGGGAACTTAAAAGCCATCATCTGTGCCATGTGAACCCCCTGAGAGGATGTCCTTGGAATGAGCCAGCTGGCTCCACTGCCAGACAGCACCTCCCCTCACCCCCCCCCAGCCATCCACATTAGGACATGACCAGTTGTCCCACTTCAGCCAACACACTAAGCTGTCTTTGTGGAGAAATCTAAAATACTCTCAATTTCAGACCCATGAAAACCCACCCGCTGCCAATGTAATCAGCAAACTGCTGGGCATCTGGCACTTCTGAAAGACAGGCTGTTTATTGTTAAAAAGTATCTGGGTTTTTTTGTTTGGTTTGGTGGGTTTTTTTCCTCTTTCAGGTTTGTCCTTGAAAGGGATTGCTGCATGCTAACAAGGACTCCTCAGGAATTTTAAGTGACTGTCTAAGTTCAACTGATTTGCAAGAAATCTCACAAATCAGATAAGCTATTGCTTTCAAAGCATGGAAGATTTTAATCTGTGGACTTCAGTGTTGGTTTCAACGAACTGAAAGCCAGAAGAAAGGATTCTTATTTGCCCTGCTAAATCTAAGACTCACCCACTGTACAAAAGGCCTTCATTCTTTTCATTTCCCTGCTGACTACTTTTTAAAAAAATATGTGAAATCACCAAAAAGTAACTGCAGTACATCAAAATAAGAAGTCAGAAGGATGTTAGCTCAAATTGGATGACAGTAGCTTTGTAATAGGCATCTACCAACACTGCCACTTGGAATGGATGGGAAGAAAAAGTGTCACAGCAAAATTATCTGAAGATTTTGTCAGGCAAGAAGGCCATGGAGTATCTTTGAACTCATACCCTTCAGATCAACTAAACAGAGATTTCTTAATCACCTCAGTAAAGAGGGTAGACAGTAGTCCCAACAGTGAGGGAAGCCTGTCATCTTTAGCCCTTTTGAGCCCTAAATAGTCAAATCATTTTGTCAAAGACCAAGGCAGGTCACCTTCCCCACAGCAGTTCCAGCACATGGTCACACGCACTCACTGTCAGGGTAAGTGTCCTGGATAAATATTTGCCAAAGGACCCCTGAGAAAACCGGAGGTATCTGCCAAGAGCTCATCATTTTCACAAAGTCACCAGAATTACAAGGGTCTGATTCTTAAGATTAAAATGGCCTAAGATAAGCAGGAAGGCTCTGGGGTGTGATGAAACGTACCGGTAAAACAAGAACAAAGCATGGCAAGATCTGTCTTATGGGCATGTTATACTTTGGCCTTGGAAGGGAACACCTGTGTAGTTCTCCTGGGCTAAGGAGGGCAACAATTTTTCAGAAGCTATGTGTAAAAGCTGCAGTGCAACTCGTAGCAACTCAACCAGCAGCTCCATGTATGGAAAAATGCAAGAATATACTGGCTTAAGGTCTGTAGCTTTCAGCACCAAAGCTGGTACACTCACTAGACTGCAAAAGATTTAAAGGCATAATGGCATGTGAATCACCATTCTCCAAATACAGTTTTGGAGGTAGCAGACAAACAATATTGTGTAACAGCAGTTGCTTGGTAAATACCTGCTAAAACTGACAGAAACAAACAACAGTCAGGTAATCAGGGCAACAAAATTCAAGTGGCTGAACTGTTTATCCTCCCCAAACTGGGTAAACTCTGACAAGCTGTACTTTTAGCCTAACAGGATCCTTCCCAGGGACTCCCAAATTATTTAATTCGATTTTTTGTACAACAAACCCTCAAGAAGGCCTGTACAGCACTGGCACGAGGCTTGCACTACGAAAAGTCTAGTCTGAAAACTGAAGTTTGAATGAGAACACATCATATACAAAGTCTTGGATTAAGCTTCATTACAACTATCCGCCCCAAGTATCTGCAGAAGGATGCCTCCCTCCTGCAGCGTTACAGATTTACACATCGTTACTAACGTGCACCTTCTCTATATTAGGCAATGTCTCCTGTAACTCCTTATGCTCATGTATCTTTAGTTAAAATCTGAGATGCAGGTCCACAAACCATGTGTCTATGCAGCCTTGTGACAGTGGATTAAGGATAAAAGAGTTCAAGAGATTACCTCACTCTGGATTGTGACACAGAATAGATAACAAAAAGAAGCTATCCATTCCTTCAAATACACTAGATACGCCACTCAAAGCTCCTACAGGGTGGACTAAAATGCTACCCCCAAACTCACACACGAGGAAAACAAAGTTGGCATTGAGAAACTTGTGTCAATATCCAGCAGACAGAGGAAACAATCTCTTATAATTCATGAACTCTTACAAATTCCTCATTTTATCATCTTGGGAAAAATACTGCCCTGTTGGTATTTCTGATCAGTCTTCATCTTTAACTTTTCTAACTAGAAACAATTCTTGAGACAAAGATGCTTCCTTAGAACACGACATCTAGTATTTGCTACCCTGCAATGTGTGATCCCCAGACAGGGAAGCAACACTTTCACCACAGTCATTAACAGTGAGGGACCCCACTGGACTAGCTCAAGTAGCAGTGCAATGCCAGCTCAACCCAGTCCTTCCAAACACTACACACACCAGTACGCTACAATACACAATGCATCCTTATGTTAGGGTGTTTTTCCACCACATCCTATCAGGATTCTGTTTCCAAACTGGTGCTCGTTCACCCTTCAAAGCAACACTAGCTCCAAACCTTCCCTACCTTTCTAGTAGCTACTTTTTTCCCAGGTGCATTAGCTTGCTTTTTTACTCTAGCTCATTCTTGGTGGGCTTTCTTGCATCCTTACACGAGCAGGACAGGGAACTCACTGAAGACAGAGAAATATCAATATTACCTCTTCCCTGATTTTTCCAGACACAGCAGTATTGCAGCCTGGAAGAAAAGCTCACAAGAGCCCTGCTAGTGTAGGAATCTCCCCAGACTTTGCCGTAAGAACACTCAACCAAAACCACACATCAGCCAACACCAGACATGAGCTGCTCTCAGTGATGCCAGTTTTTCAGGCTCTGCATCATTCATGATTAAACACAGCTAAACACAAACCTACCCGGAAAACTGAGATTTCCTGTGCAGAACATGCTATACTTATTATGTTGTTAAACACACTTGGTGTTGAAAAGTAAATTCACATCGAACAAGCATTTCATTAGGGAACCTTACGTAGAACATCTGCTTGTGACAGATAAAACAAGGAGTGAAATCACCCATCCTTCAGAACAGCATTTCAAATTCTTGTATAAATGCAAAAAACTGAAGTGGGGTCAAACCTCCAGCTGAGCAATTTGGAATTAATGCAAATAGGAAATTTAAGTTTCCCAAGAGTTTTCAGAAGACCCTGGAAGTTCTGCACATCAATCCCACTGTGATCTCTGTGAGCCCAGTGGAGATCTATAAACTACTGTGGATACACACGTGAATTCCAGGGACAGAGGACACTACAGCCTTTTCTCATGTGCATGCACACTACTGCCCAGAAAATTCAGTCCTAACCAGCTACAGTCTTCCAGCTGAGCAGTGCTGCAAATTAAAGGTAACACTGTTCCTAGAATCACACTTCATTGTTTCTACTCTCCTTCTTGCACTCATAAAAAGGATTTCACACAATATGAGCACATTGAGCTGGTTCTGATACACTGGCTGAAGCCCCTCTTCCTACTGCACAAAACTGAGCTCTACATAAATTCCCCTCCTTCAGCATTCCAAGCCCCCTCTGACACACTTTGTCTTCCCCTTCTGTCTGTCTGTGTCTAACCTGGTGGCATTCAACTTGATTGCGTGACTATCGAAGTATGCCCCAGACTCAGTAAAAGTGCCTTTGGTGGGCTGGAGACCTGACAAGCTCAGCCAGAACTCACTCAATTAAACGCTCCCTGTTCTTCGCTGCTCCGAAGGTAGGGAGGAGAAGGGTAGGGGCCACTCCTGATGGTCATATGAGTATTAGACCTCATATAATAATCCGGCTGTCTATACCTCCTAGACACAATGGCAGCAGGCATCAATGTTTCAGTATCACATTTGAGTTGCAACAGTGATGTATCAGATACTTCTCACATGGCAGTATTGATGCTATGCCAAGTGACAAGACACATGGAAGAAGAAAGTGCTTCCAACACCCATCCTTAAATGGTGAGAGTGAGATCCAAGCAAGATAACTCACTCCCTTGGTATGTCCTCTGGTCAGCATCAATGCTTAGTACCAACCCCAGAACACCACTCTTTTACAGCCTCTACTGTAATCCCGTTGTACAATCCCTTCCAGGAGATCTTTCAGATGAAACGGACAGGAATGCTCCCTGACCAGCATCCAGCTTGTCTAACGTGCACACCAGGAAAGTGTGAGTTAAGAAACAAACTCAGCAGGACCGTTGCTTAAGAGGTGCAAACCTGAGTCATACACTGGGCTCACAGCAAGTCTGTCCAATTGCATACACATTCCAAAACATTTCAAACCAAGTAACACAAAACTTGAAAGCCGTACACCGTGGCAAGTAACTCCCTCACTCCCTGTCCTTGGCTACGGAAACCGACAAGCCATCCCAGCTTTGGGACACGGGACTTCTCCCGTTTCATTTTTGCAAGAAAGATAATCAAATAAAGGTAAATCCAAATCACAATTCCCCTCTGAGTCTGTCTGCTAGAGATATCCAGACTCTGCTAGGACTACAACACCCCTCTGCAGAAGCCCTTAAAAAAATATTACTAGCACCTTTATTTTGCATCCAGAAAGCAACATAGAGACAATTTAAAATATGATTCAGTTAATGTAGCCCCATGTTTTCAGTTTACTCATCTATATAATAAATAATAATTTATAATTCTGCTCCAGAGGCTGTCCAAGTTTTGCCAGCACAATCTTTTATCTCGAATGACCTCATGATACTCAAGAGCCACTGGGCCAACCCTCAGTACATTGTGTCAGGGATCTAACTGGTGCAGCTCAGCATCTATTTAAATTGTGGTAAAACAGACCAGTCATCCAATGATATCAGACGATGGCCCATGAAATTACTGCACATTTTAAAAGCCATCATCAAAAAACAGAGCCAAGCAATCATGAAATAAAATAATCAACACTTTAAGCCTAGCATAATTTTTCTCTGCTGACAGAATCATTGCAACTTCACTGCACAAGATGGCCTGCAAGTCGCCACAATCAGAAAAGGCTAATTCAATTTCTGTTTAAAACAGCTGAAAAACACTGTTTGATGTAAGTGCTGCCATGTCTGACCTTTTGTTATGTTTCAGAATGGTTTTAATTCAAACTTTCTGCTTAACAATTTCCAAGGACATGCTTTTATCTTTTTAAAGGCTGTTACTCCATTTGCATAGTGCAGTTTTTGTGGATCTCACTTCTTCTCTATGAACGTTCAAAAAGGCTGGCTAGCAGCCCATGGTACCCTGTGCTAGTTCCTTCAGAAGCCTTGGTGCTGTGTCATCTGGTCCTGCTGGTTTTGAAATGGTTAGCTTTACCAGGTATCCTCTCACCCTCCCCCTCATCAATAACTTGCTGGGTTAACCAACATCATTCTATTCTTTTCCTGATGGTCCATAACAGCCCTGTTTTTTAAGTGAAATATTTGCTTGCTTCATCCTTTTGGCCATCCTCAGAAACGCCAGAGCTGTTCTTTCAAGAGCTTCTCTCTTTGTTTTCCTTTCCTACCTCCACAGTTTTTGCTCCCCTGCTGCAAAATGGTGCCATGAATATTTCTGCAGCACAAGGAACTTTGCACCAGTGCAGACCTGTTAGTGGAGAGTACTCAAAAAACGCTTCTTGCTTCTGGCCACTCCATTTTCTCATCACACTCATTAGACTGCATGGCTTTATCTACCTTAGAAGCAAGCTCTTCATTTAACAAGCCAAGTAAAAAGTGCTGGATCTAAATGAGCACCATTTTATACAGTCAATTGCTTTTATTTGGAAGAGAACAGAAGCAACAAAGCGTCAGCTGCAGCAATAACTGTTTTGGTTAAACCCAGAAAGCCCTCTGAAACCTTTGCATGGTTTTGAGTGGCAGCTAGACATTTACAGGCTACTGGGGGGGG
>Ga0065711_1045908_pt1 | contig 13200 bp, 10 predicted proteins | sample Hoacrofraction12_FD_59098 | JGI IMG/M metagenome (GOLD analysis project Ga0065711, IMG submission 59098) | Hoatzin crop microbial communities from Cojedes, Venezuela - Epithelial fraction 12 v2 (version 2) | ecosystem: Host-associated > Birds > Digestive system > Esophagus > Crop | place... | reverse complement strand
GTTGTTGTGTTTTCTCCTTATTTGTACCGTTGTTGTTACTGTTCCCTCTGTTTGCTGTTCTGTTAAACTGCCCTTATCCCGACCCACCAGTTTCTGCCTCTTTCTTTTCATTCTCCTCCGCACCGCGGCGGAGGGAGGGGCGGCCGCGTGGCGCTTTTTGTTGCCGGCGGCAGCCAAAACCAAAACAAGCCTTGACTGGCTAGAATGTTGGCATTAATGAGAAACTTTTTTCTTCCCCCCACTGGTGGTCACAGGGTTTTTATGATACCTGACACATCCACCAAAGCTCTCAGATTAGGTTGGATTCTTACTCTAAATTCTCTAGTGTTTTAGCAAGAGTAGTATATATTCCTTTGTATTGGAGTTTTAATAATTCTGACAAAGACCTCTTAGTTACCCCAAGTATTTTCTTAGAGTGTTATCAAAGAGTCTTCAAGGTATGGTCTTGCAGAGGGCCACATTGTACCTTACCAACCTGATGGCTTTCTCGGATGAGTTGGGTGACTCTGCCACAAGGGGAGAGAAGTGGATGTTAGTTTTTGTTGGGCCATGTTAAAAATGAATCTTTTAGTACTGTTTTCAGGCAGGATTTTTTTTACCTGATATTTTGTTTTTCATTTCACTCCAGGGCCATTACTGAGCAGAAACAGAAAATGAAGCGTCTAGGGTCAGATCTGACAAGTGCTCAGAAAGAGATGAAAGCAAAACATAAAGCCTATGAGAATGCAGTTGGCATTCTTAGTCGTCGCCTACAGGAATCTCTTGCTGCAAAGGAATCTGCTGAAGCAGAGTTGAGCAAACTGAAAGCACAAATCGCTGACGGCGGAAAAAACCAGATTGCTCAAGTATGCAGATGTCTTTTAACATTGTTAGCACAAAGATAGAGCTATCTTGTTATTAAATACAATTCTTGAAATATTATTTTACACTGAAGTGATGAAAATATTTTGAATATGGAGCTGGATAAGAACATGGTATCAGTGTTCTGAGCACTGAGAATTTACTTAACTACATTTGAGAGAGGTGATTTGGCAGGCTTTGGTTTGGTTGGGCTTTTTTTTTTCTTTCTCCTCATTTTATTTGTGTCTTTCAGGTTACCAATTGTAATCCAAGCTCAAGAGGATGATCAGCCTTAGTGCTAAATTTCCTGATTAATTTTTACAGCTGTTTTTTGCCTTTTTTTCAGCATCTGAAGATTTTCCACAATTCTAACACTTGCTGCTTTTTTCTCATTGACAGTTAAAAGTTTTTCAGAGTGGCCATAACTTACTCATTTATGCTTTTGGTAAGAAAATTAATTTAGTAGGGGAAGCTCCAGTTCCTTGGACCAATGGAGCAAGATATCAAACACACTAACAGCAGTAGCTGGATGCAAGGGTGGAAAGCTCTGAGCAAGACCTTAACATTAAGCACTAGCACCTCATTTAATATTTGTTATAGAAGTAGACTTTCACAAGAATGAAATTACTTCTGTAGATGGGGGATATATTAATCACACTTTGTCTTTAGGAAAGGATTCAAGCTCTGGAGACAGAATTGCAAGCTGTTAGCAGCAGTAAGTTGATGCTGGAAAAAGAGTTGCAAGAAGTGATTTCACTTACCAGCCAAGAGCTTGAAGAATACAGAGAGAAAGTGCTGGAACTTGAGGATGAGGTGATTTGCTTGAATTTGTATGGTGGATGGGAAGGTGACAGTAAAAAGTGCCTCAGAGGCAGGGATAGATTTTAGTACTATAATATTATTCCAACAATGCAGGAAATGAGAATCTTACATAGGAAACATTGTGTCAGAGACACTTGCTAATTTTGCTGCCTTGTGCTGATTCTTTGTGGTTTCATGAATCATTGTTGTACAGGGGAAAAGATGATGAGAGAGAAAAGTAGTTCCTGTATTAGATACCAGCTGTGTCTGGTCATGAGACTGTGAGGATCCATGCATCACTGTCTTTTGAAACTGTCTGGAGTCATGGATGCTCAGTGATTTTGAGGCCAGGGTGGTGGTGTTCAGTTGTAGAGTTGCACAAAAAAATTGTACATATCAGGTACTCTTGATCTGCACCTGAACAGTACCCCTGGATTCTGCTTTCATTTTAGTCTTCCAAAAGGAAAAAATATCTAACTGAACTTATTTTGATGCGTTCATTTAAAAAAGAAAAAAAAAAGAAATCCCACTCTGGGAAAGCAAGACATTTAATGAGTTTAGCTCACAAATTTTTTGTAGTAGTAATTTGGAGTTGTTTGGTTTTGTTTGTTTGATTTGCTTTGTTGTTTTTTTTTCCTCTGGCTATAGCTTCAGGAATCTAGAGGCTTCAGGAGGAAGATAAAACAGTTAGAAGAAATTAATAAGAAGTTGGCCCTTGAACTGGAGCATGAACGTGGAAAACTTACAGGTCTTAGTCAGTCCAACGCTGCTTTGCGGGAGCACAACAATATCCTAGAAACAGCATTAGCGAAAAGAGAGGCAGACTTAGTACAACTGAATCTACAGGTATTTGACCTTTTGATACAACATCTTAAGAAAGGAATTAGCTCATATTTATGATAAGAGGATGTAGATATCTTCACTCATGATACAGAGTTGTTACATTTTCTCCAGATCTGGATCTCCCATATGTTGCATAACAGCAGTAATATAGGGGGCTGAACAAGAGATCAGAAATGAGACTTTGCACTAAACAGAGCTATTTCTTTTGGAGAAAAACAAATCACACTAAAATATTTGTAATAGTGAAAGTGTGGCTCACATAAGTTAGCTGGAACATACAAATGTGTAATCGGGGGGTATAAACAAATGGGGAATATAGGCAATGAGCTACCATTTAACCATAGCTACTTTTAAGGTTCAAAGTTGCCATGAGGAAAGAGTTATCAGTGAACAGTGGAGAGAAGTTTTTGCAGTCCCTGAATTGGCTTGTGTTTATATTTCCTCCACTGGCATTTCTGGTCTTCCAGTGAGCCTGTGCAAAATGTGCTTTTGTTTTTGTGATGTCATACAGGTTAAGGCAGTCTTAAAGAGGAAAGAGGAAGAGGATCAGCAAGTGCAACAACTTATTCAAGCTTTACAGGCTTCCTTAGAGAAAGAAAAGTCAAAAGTTAAAGACCTTAAGAAGCAGGTAATGGCTTATCTTTTAATTTATTTACTTAAAAGGTGATTTAAATGTTAAGTATTTGAAAAGTGGCTTGAAACAAAATCCTTGCTTTACAATAGCCTGCTTTCTGCAGGGTCTCCGTCATGATGGCTGGTAACTGAAAGATGAGTTGATGTCTTTTCTCTTGTGCCCTGAGTTAAGCATACTCATAGATTACCAGGAAAGTTCCATTCTGATTTATCATGGGATGTATCCTGCAGTGATAATACTTCATCTAAAAATTCACAATGAAAAAGCAGTCTAGCAAACGTGCTTCTTCCATTATATCCAATTATTCATTGCCATTAGCATTAATAAGGATAACGACACTAATAAGTTTTGTAGACAAAAAGAGAAGTGTTAACAGCTGCACAACCTCCTTCTTGATTTGTTTTGTACTCCTTCAGTCTAGCTCCCTTTATGATGCACCTACAGTGATAAAGAAAAATTGCATCTTTTTTTTCTTGCAGGAAGCAGCAGCCAAAATGGATGCAGCACATAACCGCTACCACTACAGAGCTGCTGCGCTTGAATTCGGTGAAATCAAGAAAGAGCTACATGCCAAAGAACTGCTTGTCCAAGCCCTTCAGGCTGAAGTGGACAAACTGCAGTAAGTAAATGTCCAAGTTCTTAGAGAATAGTAAATAAAACAAATCCTTTGAAAAGACATACATCAATGAATTTTTGGGTTTGCCACTCTGGAGGGGATTATGTTGAAATGTATCCCAGCTGAGCCTTACCATAAGATGCGTGTTTGGACTCTAGGCAAATACTTGCATTTTTCTGTATTTTCATAATTCAGTTACACCTGAAGCGCGTGCTGTATTTGAGCTTCAGCATCTGCTTGTTTTACTGTTTCAACACAGGTTTCTACTATTTCATGTTACTAGTAAGGATTAACACTTCATATATATCCTATTCTCTCTTTCACATCTCTGAGGAACTGCATAGAGGATGAATAAGATTGTTGAATGTATTCCACAGTATATTCAAATTCAACTTGTTTTCTTGTATAGGACATATTTTCTTAAATTATAAGAAATTATGAGCCCTACATGAGAATGGATATAATGCTAACCCTATTCCTCTTAAAACAAAAGCAAATTGCTGACAGGTTTTTTGTTTTGTTTTGTTTTTTTACTGCATAATCTATTGTTTGTAGTCTGTAACTGGAGTTAGTCTGTAGTTTGTAACTGGACTACTACCAAGGAGTTTTGTTTGGGGTGTTTTTTTCAGTACGTAAGGATACATTCATGCATCTGTCTCGTATAAAATCTTTGTGATTTAACTGTTGCTGTGAATGTGTTGGCAAAGCTTTCAGTCAAAGCTGCAGCTAACCAGGTTCCATGCCCTGTCATGTCATTTGTGGTTGCATAGCTAACCCAGTGAAGTACTTGTTTTAAAGGACAGATTGAATAACTGCTGTGTCTGTTAATCCCGCTGTGCAGGGTAGAGAATGAAAAACATTCCCAGGAGGTATCACAGTTTCAGCAAGAGCTGGCAGAAGCCAGGTCTCAGCTCCAATTTCTGCAGAAAAAGCTGGATGACAAGCTTAGTGAAGAGCCTGTAGTAAGCCAAGAGGTAAAACTGCACATTTACTGTGTTTATCCTTATTTATGCATTGTATGACTTCATTTGTCTTTAATTCAGCATTTTTAATGAAGTTTTGCTAGGTTTTCTTAGAACCAGGAAGGGTTCATGAGACATACATAATATATTTCAGATTTTGTGGTTGATTGCACCTGTAGAGAATTCTAATGATACTATTTTTTCTTTTTTTTTTTTTTTCTTTTTTTTCTGGTAGGTGGAAGACCTGAAGTGGGAAGTCGAACAAAAGGAAAGAGAAATGGAAACACTTAAGCAGCAGTTAGATATGAGTGAACAGCGCAGCCACAAGGAGTTAGAAGGGATGCAAGTTGTCTTGCAGGTATTTAATCTAGCCGGTGGAGATTCTGATGGATAAGTGGTATTGCTATAGGGGGATAACTAAAACAATATTTTTTTATTGTTTAAAAGCATACTTACACTTTCTGGTACTTTTTTTTATATATAAATTTTTATTCATAGAAACTTGTTCACTATGTGCTTTGCAGTGTCTTTTCTGTTTTACTTTATGCCATTAGCTTCTTATTTCTTTGACTATACACCATTAAAATAGGCTACAGACTTTTTTAAATCTTTTTTTCTGCCAGGGCAAATTGGTTTCAAATAGCGGTGTTGTGTTGTTTCTTTTTCTAGTTTCCCCTGTAAACTGAAAAAAAAACCCCAATAAACAAACAAAGAAAAAAAACAAACCAAAAAAACCTTAGTTGGCTGAAATTTTTATACCATTTTCCTGCATCACATTGATTCTCTTCCCATTTAGAATATCAAGACTGAGTTGGAACTGGTGAGGGAAGACCTGTCAGTGACTCAGAAGGATAAGTTTATGCTGCAGGCTAAAGTGATTGAACTGAAGAACAGCATGAAGTCACTACTACAGCAGAACCAGCAACTGAAGTTGGACCTGAAGCATGGCAAGATGAAGAAGGTATTTAAATAGGAAGAACATATGTTGTAGGGTACTGGAAAATACTCTGCTAATGCTCTTAAAGTACCGGAAAATACTCCACTGCAGGAAACCTGGTGAAAAATCTGAACTGAAATGTCTACATGTGATACAGACTTACTGATGTTCTGATATTTAAATGATAAATACAGGCAGATTTGCAGGCAAAACTAACTGTACTGATTTTGACTTCCCACATTTTACTTCAGAAATCTTTGTGTTTAGCATATTATCTTACATTTTTACTTATAATAATAAAGCAAAAAAGATAGCACTTAAATAATGAATCATGGGCAAATATGGAGTTAATAACTTCTTAATGTTCATGAGTGTATCCTCTCCATACTGCCTAGTTTTTCATCCTTCCACAGTTTCAGAAGGTAAATATTAGTGGTTTCTCTGAGTTTTCTGATTTGCTACTAGTACACAGAAAATGCAGTAATAGTAGATCTCTTGCTCTTTCCTTCCCTGAAGTAATTCTCTCACTTAGTGAGATAGAATTTTGTATGGAAGCCTCCATTTCATTTTTTTAGACATTGGTCCTGATACCTCATCCTGCAGATTCCAGAATTTCCTAAAGGATTTCTTTGATTATACTTAACTAATTTTTTTTTTCTGAATTGTTCTATTAACTATACTGAAATAATGTTATTAAAATGTGTTGTGAAGATGCAAGTAATTTGCTTTAAACCTTCCTGTTTGATTTCTTTAGTAGGGCGAGTTCTTGAGTAGGTCCTTCTAGATGCTGTTTATTTACTTATGAGCATGGCTAGAACATGACATTAGGTTAGGAACTTTCGCTTGTGACCCATGAGATTTAACATGAATGTGCTTTTGATTCCTAGTGTATAACGCAGATATCTACCAGTAGTGTGATGTGAGACTCTTTCTGTATGGTAGAAATGATGCTGATAAAATAACTGAATTGTATTTCTGACTCTTCTTTTTTTCCTTTAACCAGAGCAAGGAACTGAAAGGAGAGAATAATTCTTCAAATCCTGTGACTCCAGTCAAGATTCCCGATTGTCCAGTGCCTGCTGCCCTGCTGGAAGAACTTCTGAAACCATTGACAGCTGTGAGCAAGGAGCCTTTAAAAAATCTGAACAGCTGCCTCCGAAAATTAAAGTATGACCTGTTATTTTACACCATATTAAATAATCTTAAGAATGTTTCCAAGAAACCAGCTGCCAGCTGGAAAAAAAAAGGATTTGTAAAATGAATTCTTTTCCTCTTATTGGGACTATATTTAGGACAGGAGCATGTTCTGTAAGTGCTTGCCTATATGATAATGAAATAGGGAAAGAAGCCTTTACAATAAACTAGACAAAATGTCCGTTCTAAATCGTACACAGCAGAACAGACCAGAAACAGCTATTTCTAGTTTTTCTTGCTGGTCGAAAAGCTGGTCTGTGTCTCTTTTCACAGCATTAGAAAGGCTGCTCATGATATGAGCTCAGGCAGTGAGTTAGTAAGAAATCTCTAAAAACAAAGTTCATTCTGCCAAAAATGTTGTCAGATCTTCCCTTACAAGGTTGCACATGAGATTCTGAGCAGGAGCTCAGGAACTTCAGGAAGACGGGGAGTTCAGGTTATTAGGAGAACTGGGCTGCTATTACCACCTCAGTTGGTGTTTGAGGGGGGCGAGCATGTGATATGTGATAATGTTCTGTGGTCCTGTATTACCAGACTAGTTGCTTTGCCAAGTTGGTATCTGACTAAAGTCATAATCTGTTTAGCTGGTTATTTTTCTGTGCTGCTTTTCTCACTTCTGCCTCCAATGTTGTCTTTTACTCTGTTAAGAGAACCACCTTCATCAGGTTGTGGTCACTAAGTTGCCATTACTGAGGAAACAGTGCTGCATCATCCTTGGCAATGAGTATGGGCAGCAAAGGAGCTGCTGCATTGTTGGCTTTTATTTTTTAATTAAGCGTATTGTATTTGTTTTGCTCTTAAAGAAAGACAATTCCTAAGCTTCCTGTAGACTTCTTTCTCTTGTATACAGCCATAGCTTAGATAGTCTTGGAGTAGGTATCAATAATCGGAAAAGTAATTTACTGATCTTGCATTTGGCAGTTAGCTTTCTGCTTGTTAATTTTTGCTTTTCTGTTCTAAATACTTTCAAAGGCAAGAAATGGACAGCCTTCAGCGTCAGGTGGAGGAACACACCATTACAGTACATGAATCGATGTCTTCATGGACTCAGATTGAGGGCCAGCTAATGGACCTAGCCTGTACCAGTCCTCCAAGTGCATCAGACCAGCAGAAGATTCCTACTGTAGATGAAAAGAAACAGAATTTTAGTGACAAGGAAGCTTTGACACTATAACCTCCTTATCAGTTGTCTGTCTTCCTATTGCTTTAAGTATGTAAACAAATCTTTATCAAATTTATTTATTTATTTCATTTTTAAAAATGGTGTTCAGGGTTGTGCTTTTGCCTGTAGAAGCAAAGGGCATGGTTTTGAGAAACTGGTGTAATATTAAATGCTGAACATGCTATTCCAAGGGTTTGTTTGAAACCTTACCATAATATTTCTGTCATGCTGGGGACTGCCAAGTGGTAAATCTAGCTCATCTGGGGGTTTAGGAAGAGACTGAGATGAAGGTTTAAAATGAGATCAAGAAAAGCATCTGGTTCCAGGTCTGTATTTGTTCAATCTGGGTGAGTTTGTTAAGGAATTACTGTTAATTATGTAACATCTGGGGTTTGGTGGTTTTTTTTTATTTGGGGGGGGAGGGGAGCATGTTATTTTCCCCCATCTTGGGTTGTGTCCAAATCACAGGGAAATATAAGTTCTGCTCATGTTTAGCCATTAGCAGTGGTTCAGAACTGGATATTTCAAGCGTCCTCTCTCCTCCCTCCTATAATATCTTACTCTTGAAATTCAGACTACAGGTATCTATATTTAAAGAAGAGAATGTCATTTGAAGCCGTTTCTAGTTATGAAGATGACCTCTGACCTATAGCAAAAGAAACAAGACTGTAAAGACAAGCAATGCAGACCAGTATGTATCTTTGGCAGATTTGCCTGGGATGTTTTCTGAAGTGTCACAGTTTTTCTCTTACAGTCGCAGGCCAGTAGGGAGCTTTGCTTCACTGCACAAACACTTCTTGCACCTTTTTAGTTCAGCTGTTGAAGTAGACACCCTTGAAAAAGGTATGCATGTAATATATATATATAAAAGAGAAAAATCATAATTTTCTGACTTTGAATATCTGTTTTATTATGCTTATATACTGTAAGTTAAGGCTGACATGAGGGTTTTTTGTTACTGTCATTATTTTAATGTTACATTTAAGTTTGCTGGGTTTTGACATACTGTACAAATGGCTTAGGCAAATTAGCCTGTAAAGCCAGAGCTTTTAGAAATGTAATTATTTTTACTTTAAAAGACAAAATTATAATGCCTATAAAATTATTATTTTTATTAGCTTTATCTGTTCCCACATGCTTCCCCTACTTTTTGCACCATCTATTGCAAGGTGTCCACCATGAATGGAAATGTTGGTACTGCGGCAGCCCTTCTGCAGAGCACCTTGGCTAGATTATTATTAAGGCAGCCTACTTTAGCTTCCTTCACCTTTGGTCCTGTTGCTCCGTGTGGTTCATAATACAGCAATAAGCCCGCCTTCTCATTCAAAAATTCAGTGTGGAGGTACTGCTTTGCCTAATGTGCTAAGTGCTAAAGCACAAATCAAAATATACGTGACATTATTTGGAAGATTTAGTGGCAACTCATGTATTAGCATGTTTTTGTCTTTAAAACATAAAAAAAACAGGTCGGTTGCATCCACTGTAGGTTGACATTTAAAAAAAAATAAAAATCTGATAAGTACAAGTAGATGAAGTGGCTGGGACAAAAAAAAAGGCTAGTTCATGTATTTTTCCAAAGAGACTGTTGCTGCTTTTGGATGGGTTTGGTTGTTTAGGGAAGAAAATGACTGCAGTTTGCTTAGCAGTAAGGCAAAAAATAAGTAAACAATGAAAACCCAAACCCACCCATACTTATCCAAAGTCTGATTTCTCATAATTACCAACTCAAGCCCTAGTCCAGTTGAACACTTTGCACCTGAAGTATCTATGCTGACTGATTTCATGCCCCTCAGCTACTGGATCTTAACTTGCATTTTACTGGGATCAAAGTCAAGGATGCTAGAAGTCAAGGTTTTCAAATTGGTGAAGGAAGAAATGCATTACTGTGGCATTAGGTGCCCATCCTACAGAATTACCAAACAATTCAAAGAAAAGTCAAAAGCTTTACAGACTAGCTTAGACATGTTAGTGTCTGCATACTGCTGCAGTCTACTTTGCAGAGTAAATGGTATCGATTATCTCACTGCTGTCATGTTCTTGAAGTTGTTTATATATTAAGCTTGAAGAAGAAAAAAAACCTGCAGGATTGTTAAAGAATAAAATTAAAACTATGTAAATAATAATATGTTCAATGCAAAAAATTTATCAAACGTTCAGGATTTTAAATAAAATAACACTTGTGCAGCGTTAATGTTGCGGTTCATTTTCATTGCCTACAGTTAAGAATCCATTATGTCTTAATATCTTAAGTTTGGCAACAGTTGGATGGATAAAGGTTTTATCTGGTATCAAAGAAGCAAGAATTGTTAGAAACCTTCATAGTTCTTCAGAATGTCTGCTGTTCTCTTCTTTTTATATCAATAATCATACTGCATTCTGTTTTCAGTGCAGCGCTGCATTTTCTCACGAGCTCCTTATAGACACATCTGAGCTTCTAGAATCCAGTAGCCTTAAATGCATGGTTTTCTTTTTAAAGATGAGGGAGCTTTTGTGAAGTGCTGAGATTTCATTTCCGCATTGACCCACCTGTCTCTCTCTGAAAAGTATCTGGACAGTAGGTATTTTCATTTTATATTCACCATGCATTTTTTCTACAAACAGTAGCACCATGCCATTTACTTAAATGAAGGACAGACAATGAGACTTGCGGGTCTAAATCTGGTGAGGTACTGAGTCAGTTAAGTTACGGAAGTCACTGAAGGAGCATACAGCGTGTGATAAAAGTAAGGCCTTTTCTTTGAAGCTCATCAGCTAAGTTTCTTAATTATCCAGAGAAATAATTGCCGTTTTATTAAAAAGCCTCGTCCTGAGGCTGAGCATGCTTGCTCTACGAAGCTTCAGGTCTCTGCTGTCCAGGCAATAAAACAAACTAGTTGTAGGGATGAAAACTGCCTCCCTTCTGCCTGTTTCCCAAGTGATGAGAGTTGGTAAATGCTGCAGCATTATTTTTTCAGATGCTCTTGGGTTTTTGAGGGCTCTTGAATAATTGTGTGTTTACAAAAACGAACAGAAAACACAACAGAAAAACAGCAAACCCTACAATGGAAAAAAGGTGTTTAGTTACTGAGTTTCTGGTGTTGCTGAATATTGCATAATGCTCTGTTCTATTGTCTTCCAGATTTCTTAGAAATATTTGTGCACTGTATTGGGATCAGCTGAGCCCCTTATCCAGTCAGGCAATGGGAGGATCTGATCCCATACTGTTTATTCAGGCAATATCCTAGCTGAAATCTATGAAAATTTCACATACGTAATGAAAGTTCTAGTGCTCATATTTTCATGGATTACTTATTGCTCCTTAGGGGAGCGAACTGCAGTGGCATAGGAGTTTTAGTGCTAGTTACAACAGCATTAAAGGTGCATGGGGGACAGATAGTATTATCAATATAAATTTAACTTAAAGATGACAAATTCACTACTGGTGATGCAAAAGCTTGTGACATGTTTTATTAACTTTGCTGGGGAAGTGTGAATAGTTGCATGTAACTTGCTGTGATCAGAGCCTTTAAATATTTTCACGTGAAAGCAATTACAGTCTGAAGTAATTACTAATGCTTATCAGCTGTCATCTGATCACTACTAATGTGTAACACTTCAGTCTTGGGTGGTAGGGCAGCCTAATTTCCAACACAGATGCACAGATTTTTAGGGGAGGGAAAGATGTTCTGGATACTGTAAAGGAAATATTGTTACGTTTTATACATGACATTCAATAATGTCTGCTTAGGCTGTATTTGTAAAGGTAGAAGTTAATCGTTTCATGTTCTTGAGTGGATAACCCAGGGGATGGAGGAGTTACACTATGTACAATTAACGTTTATGATCATATAAAGGATGTTGATTATAAAAGTAATGTGCATAGGGATTCCTTTAAAAGTTTTGTGCAATAAACTATTTTTGGTAAAGGGCTCTATGTTGTTTTTACTTTCACAGAGAAATCAACAGCGTCTTGTTGGTTTTGGACAGTAATTCTTATGTTTAGGATTCTGAACATGCTGTATAGTCACCTTTAAGGAAAATTTTGAGAGATGACATTATGGTGCATTGATTTTTCACACATCTAAAATTGATTGTGCTTATTTTTCCATTACATTTATTTTTTCATCGTTTGCCAAACATGTCGGGAAAGAAAGGTAATGAGTGTATCTCCCTTGGCTGGAATTTGCTGATATCCGAACTTTGAGGGGACAGAACGGAACAATGCAGAAATGTCACCTTGATTCTAAACTAGCCAGCTGCACTGAGGAGGAGAGAAATGACTGTACCCTGCTTGTAGTGTTAAACAGTCTGAGTTAAAGGGGTGCTGTCACCTTCCTGAATGCCTGCCATTTTGTCTCGTCATTCACACCAGCAACTGCTCGGTTTACAGGTCAGGCCATGACGTTTTACCTCATGAACACGTTTGTTCCCTTCACAGAATCACAGAATAGTTGGGGTTGGAAGGCACCTCTGGTGCCGAAGCAGGGTCACCCAGAGCAGGCTCCACAGGACCTTGTCCAGGCAAGTCTGGAATATCTCCAGAGAAGGAGACTCCACAGGCTCCCTGGGCAGCCTGTGCCAGTGCTCCATCACCCTCAGAGAGAAGAAGTTCTTCCTCATGTTCAGGCGGAACTTCCTGTGCTTCAGTTTGTGCCCATTGCCCCTTGTGCTGTCGCTGGGCACCACTGAAAAGAGTCTTCCAGTGCGCTGGGCCCTTCCTTCGTCGTGGTTTTCCACCTCTGCCAGCTGCTCCCAGACCGCGGCAGCACCCGCCATTCCGCCCTGCGAACAGGAGCGCTGGCTCCATCCGCGCCATGCTGCGCTCCGCGAAACCCTCGAGCCCTGCGCCAAGCCCGAGCCCCGCCGAGGGCCGCCGTCAGCGAGAGGCCTTCGCCGCGGGGAGCCGGGGGGGCCGGGGCGGGGCTGCCTGGTTTTTCCGTCAGGCAGCGGGACGGGCAGGCCCGGCGCCTTCGCGGGGAGGGGTCCTGGCGGGGCGGGGCGCGGCGAGACGGAAGCCGGGAGGCCGCGGAGGTACCGTCCCCGGAGGGCGTGCGGGGAGTGGCGGCGGGCGGGCCGGGGCATGGAGCGGTGGGTCGGGGCCGCCGGGGGCTGGGGCTCCCTGTGGGGAGCCGGCTGGGGCCGCTGGCCGGCCTGGGAGCTCTTGGCCGCCTGCGCGGTCATCGGCGCCGTGGGCTGGCTGCTGCGGCTGCTGGAGAGGAGGCCGGGCAGCCG
>Ga0065711_1045907_pt1 | contig 13200 bp, 11 predicted proteins | sample Hoacrofraction12_FD_59098 | JGI IMG/M metagenome (GOLD analysis project Ga0065711, IMG submission 59098) | Hoatzin crop microbial communities from Cojedes, Venezuela - Epithelial fraction 12 v2 (version 2) | ecosystem: Host-associated > Birds > Digestive system > Esophagus > Crop | place... | reverse complement strand
GATACCAGGGCAGCAAAGAGTGGAAAATCCCCAGCCTCGCTCCACACCGCTCCTCCCCGGCCCTCGCGCAGGCTTTCGCCGAGGCGCGATGTCGGCAGGCAGGGGAGCAGCGCAGAGGCCATTTGGCAAGCAAGGAGAGCCCGTCTGCATGAAATATAAATAACTGGCTGCAGCTCTAGATGCTGCTACCCCTTCAGCTGTTCCCGAGCCCAGGATGAAGCAAAAGTGAGAGGGAGGGGGGACCCAGCACAACAGACAAAACCCGGCGAGCGCGGGGATGCTGGGGGGCTCTGGGTACCGCAGGAAATGCTGCTGGGAGCCAGCAAGGAGCAGATGTCACGGAAAATAAACAGCCCTAACACGGCCCGGGAAGCTCTCCTGACCCCCAGACAGGCTCAAATCCAGCGCAAGACAACTTTTAAGGACACTTTTCTCCGTTACCCTTGTGGGAAACAAGATGTGCTTAACGGTTTCTCCATCCAGCCCTCCTCGAGTGTGATCGGGGCTCCGTGTCTCCGCTCTTGGGCTGAAGCCCAAAGGAACTCGCCGTCCCAGCGTGTCCCAGTTACACCAGATGACAGATTGTAGGTTGTGAAGGGGTTTGGAGGGGAGTGTTGCTTTGATCTTTTTCGCTCGTTCTAAGGATTTTCCAATCCAGCTGTTGCATTAAAAATAGTTGAAGGACAAAATAATTATAGGACTGGGCCAGTAATTAAAGTCATGTCCAGGACTTGCACAGTCCTGTGATCAGGTCATGCTGAACAAAGCCTTTCAAATTACTTCTTTAGCTTTCTGTCTGAAGGAAGATATTTTGATCTGTAGCCTTCATTTTTTCAAGCGGTTCATTTCTCCAGTGACAGCTTAAAATGAGTAATGGATCAGCTGGTTCTGTGCCTTGCTGTTACTAAGCACAAGTCTGACTTTGGGACCGAATCAGCCAATACTGCGACCGGAGATTTAGCAAGGCTAAGATTTCCAGCGTCCTTACCATGCTCACCTACTGATGCTTCACATCACTACCAGAAAACGCTCTAAGCCCCTCTTCATTCACAGATGTAGTATGGGGGGGGAAGGTGCAAGACAGCAGGCATTTAAACAGCGCACATCTCTGCATGCTGCCTTGAGCCTGAAAAGTGACAGATATGTTGTTTTCTTTAGGCTGGGTACTAGCTAGTGTGAAAGAAATGGCTGTGACACTAAGGTTTCTGGCACAGACGCTTGGGAGATACTCGTACGTACACGCGTATGTGGGTGATTTTGCATTAAATGGGAATACAGAAAGGACTGAGACCGAATATTGATACATACAGCATACACGGGAGGCATCTGTGCATCCAGCTGAGGCAAAGGAGTATCAACGCATGCACGGGGACTAGAAAAGTAATGGCTGTGCATATCAGGAAGCGAGAAATCTGCAGATAACTTCTGAGCTACAAAAGGGAGCAGCAGGGCCACGGGGCAGAGCTACGTGGGAATGGCCCAGACGTGTCCAGTGCCGACGGACCGGCCAGGGAGGTCCGTCCGTACGACCGCACGTCCACGCGCAGCGGCACCGACTGAGAGCAAACCATAAAACCCATGACAGGGCACAGACAAAATGCACGCCCGCCTTTCGAAGAGCGAACGCCGGGGCTGCTGCAGGGCCCCTTTGTCTCGGGCAGATGTGGGTGCGACTGGGGACATCAGGAACAAGCTGCCGCCGTGCTTGCGCGTGTAGGTGGGTCCTGGGGACAGGCAGTGCCACGAGCCCCCGGCCGCGCAGAACACAGCCCACATTGTCAGGGCTGCTCCTTCCCCGGGGACAGGGACGTCTCCCCAGCACAGAGGGCTGGAGCTGCGGTAGGGCCACGAACAGGCTTATCTGGGGATGCTGAGTCGTGAAGCTGTCTGATGTCTTCATCATCTGCTTCTGAGACTGACTCAACCCGAAACAGCCCACGGAAAGGGGCAGATGAGACCTCTTCTTCCCAGACTTAGCATTTCTTAATCGCTGCTCCTGGCCCCGTTGTGCAACACAGCAAAGTTTTGACTCCCGCCCAAAGAGCAGAATGAGCCCTTCAGCCTCATCTCTGCAGCTGCCTCATGGGAGAGCCAGAGCCGTGGAGATGGCAGGGTTGAGTCTGGGGATGCTCAGGAAGCCTCTGAGCTGGCTGGACCCGAAACTGATCTAAAATCTGGGCCTTTAAGGTTCTGTAAAAACACAAACTGGGCCAAAATCTCACACAAATAGTGACAAAACTGTGATGCCATCAAATAGGAATTTAACTGCTTGAATGCATTTCCCATCCAGCTTTAAGCCTGCATCCAGGCACCGACAAAAGCCACGTCCCTGCTCTGCTTTCCTCCAGCTACAGGCGAGACACAGCAGCGAGAGACTCGGATGCCTTTTCCCCCAACTACTTGCCCAGAGTTCAGAAGTGTTTTTCAGACTTGTTGGTGCTTTCCATTTCCCCCATGACCTACTGCAACATCAGTTCTCACAAGCTGTTAGTCTGGGTTGAGAAATACATCCCAGACCTTGGCCCAGACCTCTCTCCAGATGCCTCAGATACTTTTGTAAATACATTTTTCTCTGGACAAACGCATGAGTAACCCCAGGACGTTTAAAACTAGAGACTCTTTGCAAAATCCAACCAAATATCCACACAACATGGGGCTCATATGAAATCAAAAGGTGGATTAAGGCGTGACCTTAACTCTGCTCTGTTCGGAGACTCCCTCCTCTCTCTGAATAGGCATCGGAGGGAAAAAATTAAATGCAAGAAAGACAAAAAGAGGATGGACACCTGGGGATGACACAGAGACCCATGATGGGGCTGAAAATACAGATGCTGGGACTCAATGGCAGTAGTGCCTGCCCCAGCTGATGGCTGGGCAACCAGGATGGGAGCTGGAGGGTTTGGAGAGGATTTGTACTTTCCATAGAAAAATTAGCCACAGTTTTTATTCTTGTGCAGCAGTCAGGACAAATGAGCTTGAAAGAAAAAGAAGCTTCCAGAAGGAAACGCCTTGCTGTACCTAGGCCACCCTGCATTACAAAACACTCAGGCAGAGGACCGTATCCTGGTATCGTGGGATTTCTGTTCCATTTAAAGGCAGAGGGGGATTTGGCTGCATTCTCAAATGCTTTCCAACCAAATCTGGATTTTCAAACAATAGCGCAGCAGGTAAGCCACAGCCCCAAGGGTCGGTGGAGTCAAGAGGAGGTGTGCAGAGTCGAGGGGTACCGGATGCTCCTGTGGCCTGGCAGAGCCCAGCCTGGCCCCGGGGAGCCCCAAGTGCCCCTGCCAGCAGGGACAAGCCCCCCAACACCCTCTCTCAAGAGGTGCTGACGGTCACGGCACCCAGCAGGCGAGTGTGCCTTGATTATCTGAACAGCCACGTGGTGAACAGGATGCCACTGAGACGATACCTGGCCCACATGCTGTTACAGCTCGTTGCCCTGCTCTGCTGCAAGTTTCACACTCTCAGGTTTCTCCTTATGTAAAGACAACACTCGCATACCAATAATTAAACCAGAAAACACATCCAGGCGCTTTGTCTGAAAATCTGCAGTGAAAGGGAAAAAATACAGCTTTTAAAATTCTTATAGGTCCTCCTCTGTCTCTGGAGAGCCCTGCTCCAGCATCAGGAGCGCTGTGGATGGTACCACCAGAGCAGGGTTTCTCTGCAGGCGTTGGCTCCTCGCTTCACAGCTCCTCGGGGACGCCAAGCCAGCACAGCGGGCTGTGTCCCAGCCTGGCAGAGCTGCAAACCTTCACAGCCACACAGGAGAAACTTCGATTTGCTATTTCTCCACGCACATGTTGGTTTAACAGTACATTGCTCCCTCCTTGCCTTGAGATGGGGGAAATCTCTCCTCTCCACAGATGGCAGAGAGCTGTGCTAGTGAATCCTCGCATCCCAGCCCCGGAGCATCCCTGCTTCCCCCCGCGCTGGCGAGCCAAAGCTCCCATCTGCTCGGCACCAACAAGTTTCCCACTGGCTTTGATTGCCATGGCCAGGAGAGGTGGGAGGGGGGAGTTTGCCTGTCACAGGCTCCCTCCACCAGCAGAACGCTGCCGGATGAGCCTGCCGACATGCTCGGCTCATTAGCAGAACACGAACCCCATGCCACCTAATCCGCTCGCTGCTGCTCCAGCCGGGCTCCGGGCTCCTCCTTCAGAGCTCCACGGCTTCGCAGTGCTGGAGGGCGAACGGTGTGGGAAAATATCTCCTCTTGCTGCAGAGATGCAGCCATCAGCGAGAACCTGCTTTGGGTCAAGGCAGCAAAAACCGGCACCCCCATCCTCCCCAGGCCGATTTGGCCAAAACTTGGCTCTTTGTCATCATTCCCAAACCACATCCCTGCAAACCACAACATGCGGGATATCCTGCCCCGGGGAAGCTGCACACACTGACCAGAGCCCGAGGACTTCCCCCGGCTGCACAAATAACATCGGGAAAGGGCTGAAATTTATTTCCTTCTCAACAGCTTAATGAAATGAGACCTTCTGGAAAAACGATGGAAACAAATCGCTTCCCTGTAACCCCACTCCCAGAAACAACTGCAGGCCTGAACTCTCCGAGGCAGACAGGGGGGCTGTAGAGCAGACACAGAAATCGTAAGCAAGAGGAATCTCTGGTTGAAGCTAAGTAAAATTAAATCATTCCACAATGAAGGATTGGTTTTAATCAGCTCATTAGGTCCAGCAGGATGCTTTCAGTAGCAATTAGGCATTTATCCTTATTTATGGTTGTAAGAGGAACAGTAAAGCTTGAGCAGCTAGTGTTCCCAAGAAGATTCCTACAGCACCATTTAATGCATTTCAGCCGCTTAATTAATACTGATTAAGTAGCACAGAGCAACATTTCCACAAAGAGAAAACCCTTTTGGTTTCAGATAATGAAAAACATTGATTTAGAGAAAATATATGTATGTGACTCCCTAACAGTGACTAAAAGCTTCATTTCGCTCCTGCTCCGTTCAGGTTCTCCATGGCCTCCCCACGGGTTGTACGTAACACAGCAGATGCATTGCTGGGTTGCTGACTTCCAGGGCCATAGATCTACACCGCCTTTGTTCGGCGGTGCCGGGACCTTTGGTCACACCTGGTAAAAGCCACCACACGGGCGCCAGCCGACCATGATCATGAAGTGATCACGAAGAAGCAAAGCAATGATCGCCAAGGCAAGACATGATCATCTGGAGCAGAGAGAAGTGCTCTGTGTCTGTTCCTGAGGTTGGGTATGGCTTTCACAACTGTTCTGCCAAACAACTGTCAGAGCAAACACCAGCAGCTCCATTTGCATCTTGCCTTCTCCCTCTTAAAAAGTAACCATACCCATCCTTTTAGCGACTAATGCTTCAGACCTACGTACCCTCTAATCACAGGCAAGAAGGAAAGTCAGGCGTGTCGTGGGAAATGGGTCACAGGCTGAGGTTCTTGATGGCCCAGAGTCTATCAACTATTATTTTCCATACCCACTGTAACCCCAAGAGTCCCCAAACACCTCTTTGCTCTTGTCCTCTGAACAAAAGGACGTTTCTCAGAACACGACCTGCAGCCGCAGAGGTTTGCAGAGACAGGCACTGCCGACACCGCCACTACCAACCCTCCATGAAAACCCCAGGCAGACCGATTTGTTCAGGACAGCTGCCCGTATACTTCTCCCGTTAGGTTTTCAGCACATCTTTAAGAAACACATTCACAGGCCATTTCTCACAGCCCCTGGTTTCTTGTCTCACTCCTCCACGGGATTTTTGCCATATGCTGCATTTTCCTTTCACTCCCTGGAACCCTCCTGCCTCGCACGTGGGTGAGTTTTCAATCCCAAGCCCTGCAGGCTGTCTGCATTTTAAAAGAACCGAGCAAACAAGCAAGCGTTGAGTGAAAACGCCGTGACATCGCCAGGAACATGGATGGCTTCCGAAAGTCACCCACCAGCACATGCCAGGAAGAGCCGCGGCAGCTTCCCTCCGACTCCGCGCAGGGCAACACGTGGAAGTGGGAACGAACCCGTCAATCCCCTGAACTTTGGAGCTGATGCCGGCAGTAAGGAGATTTATACTTTAGCTTGTCTCAGTAGCTATCAGCCAGCCAAGAGATCACCCGACATTCCTCCTGCAGCACTCTCGAGTCGGGACCAGCTGCACTCGGGCTCCAGTTCCAGAAATATTTTGAAAATGTAGGAGGAAGGGGATAATTGCACTTCCTGCTGTTCAGAGCTGTGGCCGCAGCAGTGCAGAGAGTGGTTGCGCTCTCAGGAGGTAATTCATTCCCTTGCAGAGCTGCGTATCGCTACTGAGAGCACGGATAACTCCAGGGACAGACTCTTAATCTATCACGGTCATATCTCGACACTACATAAATGTGAATTAATTTATCATCCTGTCCTTCTGGTAATGTAAGGAAATACTGTCATTCTATTACACAGATAGATTCTAGTCCGGAGAGGTTAAGTGTTACCCCAAGGTCAGGCAAAAGATATGGCAGGAGTGGGAAATGAGCTGAGATCACCAGAGTACTCGGTTTAATCAGAAAATACCATTTAACCTTTACAAACCGGTCACAGTCAGGGGAAAAAAAAAAAACACAACCAGAAAAGGGTGAAACTTTCCATGGAAGACAACGACGTGGCCTTCGCCAGCCGGCACATCACCCGCGAGCCCGCGCCGTGCCCCCACGGCAGCTGGGAATTGGCCCCGCGACAGCTGATCCGCAGGCTGCTGGGGCCGCTCCGGGGACCCGCGGGGCACCGGGTCACACCGGCCCCGCTAATCGGCTTCCCAGCCTCCCGCTGAGCCGCTTGTTTCCGCATCTTTTCCTTTCATCAGCAAGAGTAAGCAGCAAGTAAGAAAAAAAACCCCAATTCAAGTTATTCTTGGTAGAAAAGAAAGGGGCTCCTGAGCATCGTTTCTGCATGGGCGGCATCTTGAGCATGACATGACATTTAAGGAACACAGGGTTGGTGACAGCTAAGATGAAAAAGGAATCGTTTTTACTTGTTGTTTTGGGGGGAAAATATTTAACAACTCTCCTTATATTGCAACCTATTGGGAAAAATAGAGAGTCATTTACTTAATTATGATGTTGCTTCATTTAAGAGGGACAAGGAAGGGAACTGGTGTGAAAAACATGGATTAAAAAGGAAAAAATACAAGTGGGAAAGTTTCTCAATGAGAAGATTTGAGCGGCAGTTTTAGGGTGCAGGATGCACTGATGGCACCCGTGTTGGCAGCCCATTTTAGGGCTGCATGGGACCCTGCCTGGGAGCACTTCACCCAGCAGCAGGTGATGCTGGGGCTGGTCCAGGAGCTTCTCAATCACCACTTTACACCAAAGCAGGAGTCCCAACAGCCAAACCCCAACATGGCTGTCATGTGGTGTCTGCGAGGAACGCTCTGGACGTGTTGTCCCGTTCCTGATGGAGCAGCACCCACGCTCAAACCCAACACCAATGGCAGCGTTGCCAAACTGCCTGGCATTCTCAGGAGACCACAGGGTATCCACAGGGTCCCAGCCCCCTGCCCTCACAGCAAAGCCCCTTCCCACGCTGCTCGGGGCAAGTGCAACTGAGCTAACAGCAGGAGAGGACACCCAGCCTGCGAGCAGTTAATGTCTGCCCCGCTGTGTCCGTCGGCCACCCCTCCCAGGGCTGGCAGCATCTGGCCCCTGGTGATTAGCCAACTGCTAATCACGCAGAGCAATAGCTATAAACAGCAACTGCAGGACGGTTCATGCAGCAATCGCTCTGGAAAAGCTGCCTTTCCCCTTCTGGCTCCCACACGAGTCTCCTCCTCCGTTCCCCTCTGCAGGGCATGACCCCAAGGAGGAGCACGCAGACCTGGGGCTTTGCAGCAGGCTGAGCCTCTCTAATGAAGACGATGGATGCAACGCCCAGAGAGAGGCAGGAATGTGTACTTCCCTAATTGCATGGGGCCAGGAGATGGGCTGGCTTGAATTCGTGCTCAGCACCAACCCTTGCTTCAATGCTTGTGCACTGGCATAACCTGCACCTCGTCCACCGCGATGCTGTGCCTCGAGATGCTCAGGGGGGTGGTTGTGGCAATGGGCAGAGGTGCTTCGGGCAGAGCACCCCAGTGCTGACCTCCCACTACCCAAGGAGCTGTCAGACACGGGAGCAAGCCGAAGCCGAGCCCCATGCCCTGGGCCGGCTCTGCAAGGCAGCCTGCAGCTCTCAACCCCGCACGGAGCGTCAGGCGTGACTTATCCCAGCAGCAATCTCCTCCTCCGGCTGCTTCTCGTTCATGACAGCAAATAACGGTGACCCAGGCAGAAGCTGCGTCTCGGCAGCGCTCCCGAGGAGACCGCAGCCAGGGTTCAATAGCCATGAACTGGCCGAGCCTCCCAGGCGCACGCTGCTGGCCGCAGTCAGTCCTCGTGGCCGGAGGAGACCGCAAAACGTGGCAGGGGACACAGTCCCCTCCCTCTGTGCTTTCATTCAGTTGAAAAGCTCAAAAAGTCAGCAAGACATTGAGTCTGCATTTGGTCACACGGACGTCCCAGGAGGAAAAGGGTCCCACAGGGTCCCACGAGCTTGGAGAGCTGCCCTGCCCCTGCCCAGCCTCTCCCCTTCCCATGCCAAGGGCTTGCCCAGAGCATCTCTCGCACCCTCAAGTCATAATTAATGGTGACTTCTTCAACTGTGCCACCAAAGCCCCTCTCTGGTACGTGCCGTTCAAGCTGCCTACGTCCTCCCGCACGCGGTGCCAGGCAGGGCAAGCCGCCCTGGTCAGCTGCGTCCGGGGACGTGACGCTCGCTGTCACAGACGCGCACGCCCTGACACCGCAGGAAGGGTTTCCCCTTGGCACAGAGGGAAAACCCTGATGAAGCAAAAGGGCCCGATCTGCAGCACGCGGGTGCCCAGGGGTTAAAGAGCCCTTGGCTGCTCTTAAGCCAGGAAGCCACTTTGGTAACTCAGTGAATTGGAGTATTTGTGTTTCTGTCTCACATTACTGAGGTCCTGGTCACTTACGATCACTAAAGAGCCTGGGAAAAAGCCGTGAACCCTGCCATTACCCCCTAACTCCCTCGCAGGGACCCCCAGTGCCCTGAGGAGTCCTTTGACTGGTGGGAAAGCTTCCTTTCAACCTCAGCGGGGTCCACACCACAGCCCAGAGTGGACCCCAGCATCCACGAGAGCTGCTGTGCACCTGCCCAGAGCCAACGTCCCCAGGGCCAGCGCTGCCACGAGTGAATCCGGGGACAGGGGCGAGCCGGGGGAGCAGCATGGGAGCATCTGCAGGCAAACGCGGTGGCAGAGGGACCCAGGAGAGCCCTCGTCCTGCCTGCACCTCTGCAAGCAGAGACCCTTTATTCCATGGGTTTTCCTTTCAAAATATTTCACCACGGTTTTTTATTTAGCAGATGAACAAGAAAATAATTGCATTAGGACAGACCACCCTTGATTTTATGAAGCCGAACACTCCCTCCATCAGCGAAAGGCAGTGATTTCAGTAGCACAACCAGAAGGAAGGCGAATGTTTGGGTTGAGGGTTGAGCAGTAGCGGTGCCCGCTCCAGGGCAGCTGTGCTGAAGCTGTGCAGGCAGCGAGGCCAGGCTGGGACCGGAGCTGGGCTCCTTCAGACCTGCGCACTGTCATGGGTGCTGTTCAGGGCGCACTGAATGGGTGCAATTATTCAAGTGCTGAACATTCCCCACTAGAAATTATAGCATTCAAAGGTGATGAAGGACTTGAGCACAAAAGCTTTAATTTTCATGGGGTGGTGCAAGCCCAGAAGAGCTGGGACAAGAGCTACCAGGCAGAGCAAGGAGAGTTTTGTGCCCGAGAACAGGAGGCAGAAACGGCACCAAGGGCTGCGACCAGCTCCAAGGAGCTGACAGGCACCATCACAGGGCAACTCCTTCTGCGCCTCCTCAGAGGGCTCAGGGAACAAAGCAGGATTTTGCAGCCACCCACCCGCACAGGAATGCATTTCCAAGAAGCTGGAAATGCCACGTTCCCATCAGGAACACCACGCGGGCACACAACAGGGCACAGGCTGGCCGTGCCCAGCAGAGAAGCTGAGGTCCATGGGGACCCACCAACCGCAGCCTCACTGGTGCTTCCCCGGGTACGCAGGTTCTGCTCCTCCTTCCCAGTCTCTCCCATCCTTTTGGCTGCTTTTGGTAACACTCCCGACCCAACCCCATCAACCCCAAGCCACCCCCACCTCCAGGGTGGGTCCCCAGACACCACCTCCCCGGTCTGTAACCGGATCAAAGTCACCGGTGTCACCAACAAGGCAGGAACATGCCTGCTGATGATTAATCCCGTAAGTGAGCTGTATTTACAGACACCGGCTCTTCCCCAGAGCCTGGCCGAGGGCCCTCAAGCTGTTGTATCACCTTACAGCTGGTTGTGGTGTGCAGGGAGCTACCAGACACCAGGTCCTTCATCCACCACCCTTAGACCAGGCAGGCTCTGCTCCAGGACCACATCCTCACGCTGGGTATCAGCCCAAATCCAGAGATACATCTCCCAGGAAGAGTCAATGTAGGTAATTAAGCTGCTCTAGTCTTCCCAAACACAGTCTTGGAGCACATCTGGTTCCCATGTTCCGCAAAACGCCTTTGACATTTAATTTCAAACCCCGGGCACTTCGACAGTGGTGCCAGAGAAAAGCAGCAGCAAATCTGACATTTCATCCCTGAGCCATCTGACGTACAACCTTCAGACGAGACCCCAGCACAGAACAGTTTGGAGAAATGGGAGGGGACCAAGAAAGATGGGGCAATTCTTCAAAACCTTATACAGAAATGCAAACAACAAGGCTGTCTGGAAGCCTGCCCCTCTCAGTAGCACCGGATTTGCTTTTGCCAAAATGCTGTGTAAGGGGTTTTCCTTGCCCTGTGCACACTTAGATCCTAATTACACGTGGGGAATCACAGGAAGGAGATCATTACCTCTGCTCTATGCTCCCTTAACAAGTCGCATTACTACAGCCTAATTGAGCTCATGTCTGGGCAATCTCATTTCTGATGACTGCCCACCTGCCATAGCTTCATGAATCTTCACAAAAAAATATCTTTTATTGGATTATTCTACAGGCATAAAGCGTGTCTTGCAATGATTTTCCAAAAAGGGCAAACCAAGTATTACAAATCCACATTTTCAGCCAGTTTTCCAAAGGAAAAGCCCTCCCCGTCCTGCCTGGCTTTCAGCTGGGCACTGCCAATAACTCCTCAACCTCTTGGCTCATTTCAAATCCAGCTGGGAACCTCTCTGCCTCCGCTACAGGCATTCCATCCCTGCAAGTATCACGAGAGTGGCTTGTCAGGGAGCTCACATCTTACGAGACAGACATTCCCCTGGGAGACTTTGATGCACAGACTTTATTAGTTATGCAGTTAAAATCAAGCCAAGCCCCACAGCTCTGGCTGCATCCCCCTGTACCCCCACCCTGACCTGGGTGGGCTGGGCGCCTTCACTCCCCCTTCCTCCCTCAGAGCCCACCACCAACATCTTAAAGTAGTTTATTTCCCACCAGAGGCAGCTGGCGACCCAAAGTCACTGGTCTATGGGTCTCCCAGCACCCACCTGCAACGTTTTGGTGACCCCGTTCTCGCTGCCTGTCCTCAGACGTGAAACATTGACAGCCTTGAACGACAGACAGCGCCTTTTAGCCTGGTACAGCAGAGATGCTGTAAAATCACACGTTATTTATTACCCTGAGCTCAGAACTAGAAGGGAAACACCATTCTCCCGTATTTCTCAGCAATGCCTTCACAAGTTTTCACATTACTCTGCATAAAATTCTCACCCTTTGCAACAGAGTCATTAATATTGCCTGCACAGTCACTCCATCTGCCTTTTGAGCCCCCTCCAAGCAGTAATAAGTTAACTGGTCGAAGCATTTGGCTTCTAAATAGTGAAGCTGGCACAAAACAAGGTTTTAACCTTCAGGACTGAGTGCAGGAGGCAGGATAGGGATTACTTGTTTACTGCCTTTAAAAAAAATACAAGGGATGTGTATGCACACTGAAAAGGCCAGGCTGGTGCTTAGTATTTCTTTTAAAAGAGTCCAACTGCAGGCGAAGGCAGCAATGCTGGGCACAGCATCCTCCCACGAGCTCGGCTGGACAGGAGCTGCTCCATGCGAATCTGCTGCCACTGGTGCCAGGCACAACGCCCGCGCCGAGCCGGGAGCCTTCCTGGCACGAGCTGGGGGAATGGGAAGGCAAAAGCAACCAGTTCATGCCCTGAGCAGGTGCAGATGGGCACAAGAACAGCGTAGGTATCGGTGATAAATGATAAATAAAGTAACAGGAGGAGAAACCAGCCAGCTGCGGGACGAACCATCGCTTTGCCATCTCCAGCTGCGCAGGATCAGTCCGGAGACTACAAGTGGCATTTACCTGGGAGGCCGGTTTGAGCCTGGGGAGAGACAAGCTAAGGACCTTCATATCTGCCTTCGCTGGGCTGCAGAACATTTCCAGCATCCCACGGGCTGGAAGATGTGAAGCCTGCGCCCTGCAAACCCTTGCAAATACAAAGCTCCTCTCACTGGCAAGAACTGGAAGCAGGGGAAAACTTCACTCGGTAAATAATGGAGTTTAAAGACAAGCAGAAAACAAAGGAAAGGGAAACTTCAATGCTGAACTACTCCCTGTCTCCCGCCTCATCTCCAATGCACCCAGCCGAGCTCTGCGTCACGGTGGTGAACGGCTGCAAATGTTAAATGCGAAATATCTTCGACAAAGCTATTCAAACACAACAGCTGACAGAAACAAGGGGTAATGAGAAGGGATGGGGAACTGAGGGCTGAATCAGCAATTTTCTAGAGTTCTGTACGCCAGAGCTTGAGCTGAAATCTGGCTTTGGTTTTCTAGTCAAGTACTTAAATGCTTTTGCCCCTGACAGTGCTCGAGGAGAGGAGAAACGATCACAGAGCAGCAGCCGAGATCACCTCTGGCAGGGGCCGCGGAGGGAGCAGAGCGAGCGTCGGGGCTGGTGCTCAGCATCGCTCAGCCAAAGCATCCCAACGCTTCCCGGCCCCGGCACCCTGGGCATCTCCCAGCTGGGCAAGCTGCCTGTGCTGGGAACTGGGCGCAGGGCACGACCGGTCCCAGAGCTTTACAAGAAAAACCTGTTCCCAAGCTCCTTCCCTTGACTTCCTCCAGGACAGAGGGCAATGTAGAAATGCAGAGCATGTTCCACATTGGCTAAAGCAATATGGAAAATAGTAAATGTTT
>Ga0065711_1045906_pt1 | contig 13200 bp, 7 predicted proteins | sample Hoacrofraction12_FD_59098 | JGI IMG/M metagenome (GOLD analysis project Ga0065711, IMG submission 59098) | Hoatzin crop microbial communities from Cojedes, Venezuela - Epithelial fraction 12 v2 (version 2) | ecosystem: Host-associated > Birds > Digestive system > Esophagus > Crop | place... | reverse complement strand
CTCTTCTCTTCTCTTCTCTTCTCTTCTCTCCTCTCCTCTCCTCTCCTCTCCTCTCCTCTCCTCTCCTCTCCTCTCCTTTTTTCTTTCTCACCATTCTGGGTCCTAGTGTTGGGGTGGGGTGGGGTAGGGTAGACCGGTGAGGGCCTTCCCGCAGAAGGAACAAAGGAGCACCATTTCACCATTGCCTTCACAAGAGAGTTGCTTATCTCAACAGAGGGACTCCAGGGACAGCATTAGGCTCTGTGCAATGCAAGGAACCAGTCTAAAATGGTTCAGAGGCTCATCCTGAGGAGCAGGTGTCTTGGCAGGTTCATGGGCACTGTTTTAGTTTCTTAGGATACAGTTTTGGAAGGCTGTTGAGGCATGGTGATGCACTGGATTCTTCCAAGGCATGGGGTATCAGGGGGGAAAGCAATTCAAGGATCCAATTTTGGCTCACCATCCCTTCTATCAAAAAAGAAGTGGCTCTAGGTGAGCCAAAGTTGTGTATTTTCACAAGCCCTTCAGCTGCTCCCCTATAATCCAGGAACGTAGGGGTGTAAATCCCAATCTAATATCTTAGTTATGTTTGATCTACTACTAATAATAGCTCCACCTACTTGACATGGGGCATAACTCACTGACATTTGTAAGGCCATCTGGGTCTTACAACATACAGCATGAATCAAACATGCTGTAAGAAACACAGTGCTGACGTTGCCATTTCATTTTAATTCTTGCTAACAGGGACCTTTCCAGGCTGGAACTGTGGGTTCCTGCCATAAGAACCCCAGCAGAGAGCCTACAAAAATAATTTTCTCATCTTGATTTCTATCTCTCATTTTTAGATCAACTAGCACAAAAAAAAAAAAGGAAAAAAAATCTTTGTGGAACATACCCGGGCTCTGCCCAGAGTTTAATTTAAGGGAGGAACAACCTGTTGGGATCAAGAGAAATGGTTAACTGCAGCAGTGCTCAGTTACCTCTGCATGACCTTCCTTGCAAATGTGGACAGGAGTCTCTCAGCAGTGCCGCAGATATTGGATGACTTCGCTAGCACTGTTGAAAGACAGGGGTGATAAATAGTGTTTGAGCCACGTTTCTCCTCTCCTTCAGGCAGAATTTGAGAATCTCAGGTATACGGCCTTGGGAGAATGATTCACGAGGTACCGCTCATACTGGCTTCCTCTGAGGGAGAAAGCTGACACTTCCAGGACACTGACCTCGAGCCTGCACGCATTTTAAATGTTTCAGCACCCTCAGGAAAACCACAATTAGATGTTGCCTCCCTGTATTTAACACTCAGAGTCGAGCAAAACACACAGCTGGGGAACGAATGTTTGAAAAACAAATGTCAGAGATAAAAAAAAATCTTTTTTTTTTTTAAAATTATCTCTAACAGCAGTTGGGTGAATTTGAGCTTGTTTGGAATTGAGCTGAATACCTTTTTGCACCTCCCCACACACTCACCTTGCAGAAAAACAACTCCTCAGCCAAAAAAAAAAAAAAGGGCAAACCCACACAGATTTTGCACTTTGTACAGGCAGAACAGTGCTTCAAATCTGCCTTCGTTATACAACTATGTCTGGCCAAGCTGAGCCTTGCACCCGCTCCTCATACCTTCCTCTCCCGTGCAGCACACGAGCTCTAGACATTGGCAGCTGAGTGTAGGCAGGATCTCAGATATCATGGCAATATAAATAAATAGAGAACGATGAGATAAAATACAGAGGCAGATGGAAGAGCTGATAACGAGATAGGCTGATAGGGTGGTCAGGGTAACTGCGCTTCAGCACATGCATAAATACGTGGGTTGTGCCCCTTACCCTAGGGGCAAAGTATCCAGCATCCAACATGACACACACGCGGCCATTCAGGCAAAAGTACTCCAAAGTATTCTTACTACAGTAAGAATAAACCTTCACTTGTGCAGCATGTTTAGAGTAATAGCATTTTTTACAAAAAGAATTTTTTTTAATGGCATTTAGTTATAAGTGGGAGAGGTGTAATTTGAATTCAAGATTTCAAGAAAAGCTTCAACAAAAAATACCACTCCAGTGTTGCCCCTACCCATCACCACCCTTTTAGGTACGCAAATAGCCAGATGCTAAGTTGAGAGCTGCTTATATTAGGAGAAATGTCCAAATGGCCATGGGAGGAGTGATTTTTTCTTACATTTCCAAACTTTCTGCTATGAGGACCACTAGGGAAATTGTGCAGGTCGTGGACTGTAGCCTTTTTCTTGACACTTGACCAGCTTTTTGGTGTGCAAATGTTACTCTAGATCCATACATGTTCAGTACCTGAATTTCTGCCTGTGGGCATCTTGCTGTCTGTGAGCCCCTTCCCTAGGATAATGGCCACAAAGCCCACTCTGGTAATCATCTGTTTTGATACAGAGTCTATTACTTGCTGGATATTTTTGCCAGAGCACTGGTGATGATTTGGAACACTGTCTTGTCTCATGCTTACTAAATTCCGCTGTTGGTAATAAGCAATTAATATTTCGTACTGTATGGTGTGGAAGGGAATGTATATATTTTTAATAAACAGTACAGTTATACCAGGACCAAAACACCAGTTGAATTTGCTGAAGATATTTGTGACCAAAATAAATAAGGGAAGTGTTTAAAAACCATGACATGTGGGTATTATTAGGGTGAAATTTTTTCTTTATGGAAATAACAATTTGATTTGACTTTTTTAAACTGAAGCTTTTTGTATTTTTCATTTCAAATGGCATTTTCTTTGAAGCATTGACCTAATTTAAAAACAAAAAAAAGGATAAGAAAGAAAGAAAAGTTTCAAACGACTTCTAAATGATACTCAGCAGATACTCAGCATTTCATTTTCAGATGAAGAAAATGTTTTGGGCTAATTCAAATTTTTTTTTTTCTTCATTAAATCCAAACGACAACCTTCAAACTTCCTATTTTACTTTGCTTTGACTCTGCCATTTTTTTTCCTCTGCAGTTATTATGCTTGGCTATGCCACTGGAAAATGCAGTAATTCACTGAAGTGAATCACCACTGGTGACCTCTTTGAAAATACTTTTGGTGATACACCTCAAACGTCTCTAATCTTTCACGTCTTTCCTCAGGTCTGAGCATTTGTTAATTAAGCATTGCCACACAGTGCCGAGAGAAAAAGCTATTACCGTAAAATGAATGCAGGATTTTATGTGACCTGTCTGGAGATATCGGGACCATCAGTTTTCCAAGCAAGAAGAAAATGTGAGATTCTTGGAGTGTTTTCTCATCATATTACGGCAGGCAATTCTGCAGCACTGCTGGGGTTATCTGCCCATGTAAAGTGGTCGAGAACTCCGTCACTGCAACTAGGCAAATTTGGATAAGCAACGATGTTTTTTCCTATGGATAAATGCCATTTTCCAAGCCCCAGTGTTGCCTTATCTGGGACATTTCACAAAGGGTAATCAGGCACTGGTGCAAAAAAAAAAAAACCCAACAAACTGAACTTTCTGTGGATGAGCAATGCAAATAAAACCACAGCTTTGCCTTCCCCACCCTTGCACCAAAACTATGTTGAGGTTTTGGAAAGTATATTCATATTTTCATTTTCACTCCTCCAAGGTAGGACAAGAAGCAGGATGTGCTGAAATACCACAAAAGGCCGTCTGGTCTGGGTAGGTTTCCAGCACGCTTCTGCAGAGCTTGGGATGGCTCTTGTTCATGAGCAGGTTCGGAGGTGGGGCTTTTCCCGTGAGTTGAAACCTCCACCCAGCCTTGCCATCTTCAGTGTGAAAATTGAACCTTCATTGTGGGCAACTGAAAATGATCCTGGCTTACGGATGTACAGAGGGCTAAATAAAATTTCACTCCTGAATTAATCTTACAGTTGAGCCCTGTCACTAGTCACGTGCCTATTGAGGCTGCAAAAATTTCTGCTCTCGTTGAAATCAGGGTGAATTTTGCCACTACCTTGAAACAGAGCAGAGGTTGGCTAGTAGGTAGGGACCGGCAGTGGAGGACTCAGGAAGAATAAAGCAAGATTATTTAATAGGAGCATTACTGTCTTTTATTTGCATTGTTTCTTTTCCCCAGCTCCAAGCTTTGCATAAAGCTGTCATTGCTAAAACATCGTGTTGGGCTATGGTGTTGGATTGACGAAAAGGTATTTATGCTGGGGTTTAATGCAACACAGAAACAAGGTATAGCTGCTTTAAATGAAAATCAAGGGTAGGCAGCCTCGTGAGAGCCTCAAAGTTCAAACAAATTACAAGAAGTATTTTTCAGGTGAAATTGGAAAAGGTGCTCTGTGATGCAGAAGAGTGGCCAGGAGTCCTCTGTGTTCACACCATCTTGGGTATTGTAAGGAGCTTTCTTGTGAAACTGTTTGCCAAACCAGAAGTCCTAAATTGAAATGTGTTGACAGAAAGAATCTTACTACTTATTTATAATTTAAATACATCTTGAGGCAGGTTATGAGATGAGGTGGGTAAGTCACAATCCACCCTCCCTTCCTTCCTCCCTGTGTCCTGGAGCTCCTTCCAGCATTGACCGGGACTGCCAGGGCGTTCGGCATTTTGGGTGCTGGTGCTGGGCATCATCCCTTTGCCCCGCATTTCAGAGAGGGGAGAGGGTGCTGGGAACTTGGCAGGATCAGGCCCTTCACCTCATGCAATCCTGTGACCCTGAGGGAGCCCACACACAGATTTGTTCCGTAACGCATAACAAACAACTTCGTTTTTCTTAAAGAGAGGGAGACGAGCACTTTGAACAAATGATGCGTTAAATCAGGGCTGCCAACTGCACCTTGATGAGAGAGCTTTATGCCAAGATCTGTCTATCTATCTATACAATCTTTTCTATTCCCGGCTCTTCCTGCTCATCTATCTGTCCATCTTTCTCACTGTCTCTCTGTATATCTTCTTTATTTCAAACTCTTTCTGTCTATATGTCTGTTAATCTCTCTACTTATTTTGATGGTTGTCATCAGAATAGCATCTGTTATGGTGTTTTGACTGTGCTGGCAAAGGACACATTACAATTCCCTTGGCAAAAGTACAGTTGCACAGAAATCAGGTCCCAGTTTAACTTGACTGAAATCAAATAAAAACAGCATTTGGGTGGCAGGTTTTATTGTCCAGTGGTCAAAACCTGGAGCTGGGGTTTAGGGGCTGTAGGATCTTGTCCATGATCTGCTGTGGGATCATCTCCTTGCAATCTGTCTCCTGCCTTCATAAAGTTTTCCTCCTTTTTCTCTTTTTTACACTCTCCAGGCCTGCTCTGGACGTCATAAGCAGGTTTCTATTTTTCGCCTAGAAATCTGACCCATGGGCTTTATGGCACATGGAGATGTGGCACTTATGGACATGTTTTCGTGGGACTTTGCAGTGTCAGGTTTACAGTTGGACTCAATGATCTGAAAGGTCTTTTCCAACCTAAATGATTCTATGATGTCTAGGTGCTACTGCAAGGAAAAGACATCTTGTTTTCCCCATACTCTGCCCTCATGTGAGAGGTACCCTCCATCTCTCTTTAAAGGCTTCTTGGGGGGAGCCGCCATTTTGCATGTGAGCTCAGTGCAGGTAATCGTACTCTCTCCTCTCAACTATCAAGTTTTATTTTCTTTTTTTCTAGTTATATTTCACTTTCTGTCATCTGAAAGAAAATGAATCTGACCCTTTCTTTTCTCCCCCCCATGCCTTCTCTTTCTGTTGTCCCCATGTTTTACTCTCTGTATGTAGCAAAACACATGCTTAGCTTACTTGGATTGTATTCACATGTATTAACTTCTACAGCCTCCAGCGAACAATGAAAACCCATCCTAGCAGGGAAAGAACAGTAGCTGTGCATTGGCTGGTAAAGGCAGAGGAAGAGTTTCAATGTACACAAGGAAATCGAACCTCTGATTTGCATAAGACTAGACTGCGCTAATTTGTTAAGTGAATAGATAGATGAGAAACAAAAACATGCCTTAAAGCACGCATGGATGGTTACTGCAGAAACCAGTACTCAAAATAGCCCAGATCCAAAAGGGAAGCCGGCAGAGCCCACTGGCTGCTGCTGGAGTTGGTCTTGATCAAAGGGTGAATAAAAAGCAAATATTCAACTGCTGCATGAAACCGCAGCCCTTGCATTTGAAAGGCAGCAGGGAGCCACCTGGCACCAAGGGATGCTCCAGAAGTGATGGTATATCCAGAGACGTGTGCAGGGTTTCCCAGGGCCCCCAGAAACCTAAGATTACTTTTTTTTTTGATGTTCACCATTGGTATCAGCCTTCCCAGAGTCCGGCAGAGCAGTTTTGCTGGTGAAGCACAGAGTGAGGCAGATGGGAACACGATCTCATTTCCTCTCCTTCCCCAGTGAAGTGCTTGCCACTCTTGCAGACAAAACTTAAATTTCCCAAGGGAAACGAAATCAATCTTTGTTACCTATGAAAGAGACAGTCTTTAGGTCTGTACTCAAGAAACATGATCACTTCCAGCAGCAAAGAGAGAGAGAGTTGATATTAACCGTCACATGAATGTACACACAAGTGTACATAGATGTGTATGTGTATATATATATATATACACATATAGATATATAAATCCAGCTGAGTAGGTTTTCCATGTTGAATAAGTACGTGGGATCCTCAGCATCAGACAGTTTGATGGCGTACGCTTTTGCTAAGCATTTGCTATTTTCTCCACCAATTACTTCATTTATTTAACTAACAATAAGGAGTGATCTCAGAGCAAGAACAAAAATAATATTTTCTGGATGCGAAAAAGCTCTAAAATAATAAATGCCAAGAGATCGCTGAGATGAAAGACCTGAGGTGGTTGCTCTGGAGGAAGGGAAGCTGCTTTGTGGAAGTGCAATAATATTTTCCTTGCCTTAAGACTATGAAGGCTTTTCTGTTCAAGATTTCCCCTGGAGCTTTAGCAGGATACGGCCGTGTTATTACACCTTTGATAGCGCACAGCCAGGCGATAGCTGCATTACCAGGTGTGTTAGGGGTTGCAGCGAAATTTTACAGTCAAGGCTTGTTTTCAGGAATCCGTTTGATTATGTCTTTAAACAGTATATCTAGGTGGCAAGAGACCACAGCAAACTGGTCCCTGTAGATGAGGTCCTGGGTGGATTAGAAACATTGCAATGTTTCCAGCCAGAAGTTATGTTAGCCCCTCAGGTTTCTGAGCTGTGTCTATGAAGGCTACGGCTGCTGCTGCCTGCCTTTGGCTTGCTTCTGGCTGATGCCACAGAATAGGAAGATCATAGAATCATAGAATGGTTTAGGTTGGAAGGGACCTTGTAGAACATCTAGATATTGGTCATGATCCTTCCAGCTTTACTGAAATGTGTCTGAACACTTCCAGAGGGAGGTGGTACTGGGATGTGTAGAAAGCAGAATGGAAGTAAATACAATGTTTTCCCAGAAACGTAGCAAATGCAGTAAATAGCATGGGGAGGAACTTCAGGGGTGAGGGAAGTCATTCCTTCCCTCTGACCTTGAGCAGACTGAAGACAGGTTCAGCTATACTCCTTATGGGCTGGTATTTGTCAGTGGTTCTTAAAAATCTCTCTTCCTGCGATTAATACACTCACCGTAAGAAATAATTTCTCTCCTCTTGTCTGATGTCTCCAAGAAAAAACACAAGACTTCATAGTATCCCTAAACCACCAATTACCTATTAGTTACATGACAAGCCTGGGAGATCACAAGTTGCCCATCGGGCAAACAGCCGTTACCTATTATGAAAAATAACGATCTGACTTTTGGATAACTCAAAGGGGAGAATCATGAGTGAGGCGCTCAATTTGTCAGAGAACTGCCAACCATCTTAAGGCTGGGAATGGCTGAGAAGGTATCTCCTTTGCAGGTAAACCACAAGGGAAAAACATGCAACTATCAAAGGGGTTCATGAACCTAGATACATCGTTAGGGTTGCTGCTTTGCCACTGGGCATTGGCAGCCCTCTGACCTTTTGCCATATGGGATATCCAACGAGGCCCAATGAGATATGAGCTCTGAGTGTGGCCGTAGGCTGAGTGATGACTTGGATCTTCAGTGGGAAGAACCATAAGCTTTTGCCTTGTCAGCTGGTCTATGGGTATTGCTTTAGACTCTCCATAATCATCCCTATTTAGCTATGCAAAAGAAGCTAACAGCAATCTTTGCTTTTGTAGCCCCATCACATCCAAGAGACAAGAGTGTCTCCCATTTCTGTAAATGACTTTTTGCATGTTCAGGTACTGTATATCCTCTCCGCCCAGGAGCTCCCAAGGAGAGGTGACCTATCCACTTGTTTGGTGTTCTCCTGGATGTGGTGGTGGTGTATTGTCCTCCTCACCGTGATATGAATATGTAGTGTGGGAAAACCCATATCAACTGATTTTAGTATATTACATTGATATCTCTGTTGGCATCCTTTCTGATTCTTTGAAATAGTTCTCTAACTAGCTACTGCACTAGTGAACACAACAGGGCTCAGTGGAGTTGTAACTCCTTCTGTACCGTGTTATCCAAAATCCCCTTCAAGTCCCTCGGAAAATCCTTGATGGCTCTGGATGGGAACCTGTGTCTCTGCATGGCCTGTTCCCCATTGAAGGGGGTCCCCGCTTAGCTCAGGGAGTCTGAAGCTGGTTAGATTATTTCTTCACTGCCTTTCTTCTGTACCCCACTCCAACTCTTAAACTGAATTGTTTACCCTTCTTCACATGCTCCTGTTCCCCTTTCTGCAGTCTGCCTTTCCTCAGAGCCAGATCCCAGCAAGAAAGCTACTACTGACTCTTACTGTGTAATATATGTAGCTGTATATTTAGGGCAGTATTTTGAGAAGAAGTTTTGGGGGTTTATCTGGCTTCACGATTGAATATCCACCTCAGCGTTTTGTTGCTAAGCTGTATCTGTGGTGGATGAATGTGCAGAAGGCAATGAGCACTTGAGGCCATGGCTGCTGCTTGTCTGTTCATCCACCTAGTCCTTGTCATACTGTCTCGGAAACCTTAGTGGGTGACATGGGCAAATGTCTGAGATCCTACTGCACCCCTTCTCTGGAAATGTCCTGCTCACTCCGGCCTTCCCCAAGCTCTTGCTGCAGCACCCAGTTTGGCAGAGTCTTGCAAGCCATTTTGTAGATCTTCACGATTGTACAGCCCTCATTTTGAAGGCTCCCCAGTGTTTTCTTCAGGTATGCCAAAAAGAGAGGGTGCGGTGCAGGCTTTGGTGAGTTGGCACCCACTGGCTTGAGTCACTATTTTCAAGCCCTCAATTTTTCAGACAGTAGAACCTGGAGCACTGGCTCTGCTCACAGTCCTCCTCCTTCCTCCCGTTGTCAAGAAGGTTGGCGCACGAGTGCATGCAGTGCTGACAGAAGCCATCGTGATGGAGACCATCTTGGTTGGCAGGGTGAGACACGAGCAGGGAAAGGGGAACAACACCCAGATAGCATGAACAATCCTGTGCTCCTCACAGCACTGGGTTGGCCACTGGGCCATGTGAGGCCCTCATTTCTGAGACAGCATTGTGGGCTTGAATCGTGCCATTTGGCTAGGAGGCCATCTCCACTTTGCAAGCATGACATGATAACCATCTAGAGCTGTCTACACGTGTGCAGGGTTATCTTTGGCAATACAAAGTGTGGAACAAACAGCAATGAGATAATACAGTGCCATGGCTATGTATTACAAGAACTAGCGATGAGGCATAGTTGAGTTTAAGTTGAACTTACAAATCAAAAAGGATATTTTTTGCTGTCAGAGCTTATGGGCAGTGAAGCAGTTACAGAAAAATGAGGACTATGTCATACAGAATGTTTAAGACTGCGAACGTAATAATCCCACCTCGTCGCCCTGCCTGACCCGGCCTGCCTTTTCCCTCTTTCTAACAAGTTACCTCACCTAAGATCACGCAGATCTTGGCGACAATAGGTCGGGAAGGCCACGCAACCTGGCCTCTGAGCAAGGCGGGATTCGTCCACCTGCCCTGCCTATACCACACGCAACAAAGAGACTGCTGTTACTTCCCAGTCATTTCCCCCCCTGAATTTTTAGTCCTGAAGTAAACATGCTTCAGCTACAGGAGGGGTGGTATGCAGACACCGGGCCAGGGCTGGCTTCCACCGCGGTGGTAGGAATGGGAATTCCACTGCAGGCTAAGGGGAAGGGAGAGACCTCCGAGGTAATGTGATGTGGGAGGTCTAATTCCTACCATCCCAGGCCTGATTTGTAGGCAACGGATTATTTCACTGGCTTTCACGATGGTTTTTATATCTTAGGTTTGATTTTTTTTTTTTTTTTTGCATGAAAGCAGGAGTGTGTGGATTTTGCAGGTAAATTATAATGAAAGCTGATGGGTGCTTGTGTAGGCTTGTAGAGGGTTTGCGCATAGAAAGCAAGCAGGGGCTGGAGGGAATAGCTGAATGCCCAAAGAAGGTTTAATTAGCATATAGTGAAAAATTTAAAGGTTATACCTAGCCCCAATTCGGTGAAAGACAAAAAACAACTGTTCTCAGAACATACCTCAGCAGCAAACCCTGTTGCACCTGATGCAACGCTTGCCTCTTGGGCCACCCACCTCCAAGACATGATTATGCAGTGAGAAAGGAGCAGCGCTTTGCACTTTCTGTTATCATGGTCCTTCTTAATTATACATGCGTAAGCGTTCAGACACGGCCGCAATGAGCATGGTACACATCCAGGGGAAGTGCAATTCATCTGAGAATCTCCTACCGCTTGGCAAGCATTTATTAACTCAGCCTCCCAACACCCCCGTGAGGAAAAATGTGTCGAAACCCATTTTCGGTATTAATTTAAAAAAAAAACAAACTTAAGCAAGCAAAGTGATTTGCTCAAAGCCAAACAGCAGGTTGATGTGAAAGAGCTTGCCTTAAAAACCCAGAATAAGGGATTTTGTCTTCAGTCTCTTCACACGAAGCCATGTTCCCACGTTGCTGTGTTTCTACAGAAACTGCAACAGGGGGGTCCCGCTCTGTGACTCAGGGGCTTGGTTGAAATCCAGAGAGCCATGTTTCCATGATTGCTCCTCCTTTATGTAAAATGGCCCTTGTACAGGCTCATCTTGCTGAGCTGTTTGGCGCTGTTCCTGGGCCTGACTGCTACCGTGGGGTAGGGCTGCAGGATCGCATTCCCATTTTGTAAGGAGATGCACTTTCTCAGGATGCGTGGAGACCTGGCTAATTTCAGTAGGAAGTCTGCGAGAACCAGAGCTACAAGCTTAGATCTACTGAATTATTGTCATTAACATTAACATTCATTGCAGTAGTGCGTCAAGTTCCTAATCAGAGTTCTTGTGCTAGGAAACAGTAATTGTCCCTAGAGATCTCAGGTCTAGATCCACCAGAGTTTAAGTTCTAATTATGTGCTAATGTCCACAGCTTTTATTGGGAAGTCATAAGTTGCGAACAAAGCTAGCTTTGCAAACCTTGGCTGAAATTTTTGCAATACAACACCCTTCCTCTCATCCCAGTGCAACACTGCTCTCCATGTGAAGAGCAGCTTGCCATGTGAGAACCAGCTATCCCATGCGCGCTTCATATTGCAGGATCAAGGTCTCTACTAATGACAAGGCTTGACAATGGGATGAGACCTACAAAGAGAGGGAGAAGGAGGTGCCGAGAGTGTCTTGTGATTATGCGGTTAGCGTGTGTTTCTCCACCATGCAACAAAAAGGGAAAGAAAACCAGCTAGACTGCAGCAGGCATCCTTGTGCAGCCTCCAAACTGCAGCGTCATTCACAGCCTCACTTGGAAACCCCTGCAAAGTTTTCTTTAACATCTGCTCCTCCATGAATAGCGATATTTTATGCACAGAAACCCAGCTTCACCTCTCTCTTCTACCTTTTCCTTTCTTGTGTGTATGCTGATTCTGTCCTTTTTTTTCCTCTTTTTTTGGTGGTTGCCTAGTAGCTAGCAGTTGCATTCTGCCTTATCAGATTGTGCCTAGTTACAATCTTTCTCTGTGCGCCAAGGGCAACCCACCGTAAGGGCATATAGAATATTTTAGCGTGTGTTGTTGTTTTTTTCCTCTTTCTCTACTTTTTTTTTTTTTTTAAATAGACTTTGGTTTTATTCCCAGCATAGTTTTGTTGCCATTCAGATTGTCTTTTGTCTCTGATTGAAGCTGATATCCACAGCCTGGGATTTATCAAAAGAATCAGGCGAAATGAGGAAGGTGGTAAGGTTTGATGACTTTGGGGCCCTTTTTATCTTAAAAAAAAGAAAAAAAAATACACATTCTGAGCTGGATTCAACCCTCCTTCCTTCTGCCCTCTGACTGAGAAGCCTGTGTTCCATTCATGTAATGCCTAAATTGCCCTTTGGAGGTGCCTACATTTCTCCTAACAGGGTAGAGAGAGCCTCCAAACAGTGGCCTTTGAAATGCAGGCTGTGCAGTATAAACAGCGAAAAGCCATGCATGCAGCGTGCTTTTCCAGTTCTGTTTTACCATGCTGCCTTTGTTGGATGGGACAAAAAGGGAAAGTCAATGACACCTCTCAATTCAAGCCAGGCTTTTCCCTAAGCAGTGACAAAAGAAAGCATGCTGCTTTTGGCAAGGCATGATGCACGGGCTAAATGAGGGCTGCTGGGCTGCCTCTTCCTGGGCTCTTTGCAAAGTCTGACCTTCAATGTGCGTGCAGCTGGTGTTTCACTCCTAGGGTGCACGCAAGGGGGAATTGACCTTGTTGCTCTTAGGCTTCCTTTCCGGTGGAAATTTGGCTCATGAGATTATGCTTTGTCCTGGGGTGTGTGTATATGTCTGTGTGTCTGTCCACCAAGTAGCTTTGGAAGCCATTAACCAAATTCAGTCACATTTGACAGCAGGGCTGGTGATTAAAAGATGTGCAGCTCCTGCACGTCGTTGGAAAACACGCATTTGACTGGAGCTGGAGATCGTTGAAAGAAAGGCGGCAATGTGAGGTCCGCCCTCATTAGACATTAGAGAATCCACAGAGAAAAGCTGTTTTGAATGCCCTACCTGTAGGAACAGCTTTAATCAGTTTATGCCCTATCTGACACCACAAAAATCACTGCCTGCTTCTGTTTTCTCTGTGACATCTAATAATTCACAAACACACGCCTAAGCTTTCTTTCCTTTCCTTTCCTTTTTTTCATTTTCTTTTTTCCTTTTCTTTTCTTTTCTTTTCTTTTCTTTTCTTTTCTTTTCTTTTCTTTTCTTTTCTTTTCTTTTCTTTTCTTTTCTTTTCTTTTCTTTTCTTTTCTTTTCTTTTCTTTTCTTTTCTTTTCTTTT
>Ga0065711_1045905_pt1 | contig 13200 bp, 9 predicted proteins | sample Hoacrofraction12_FD_59098 | JGI IMG/M metagenome (GOLD analysis project Ga0065711, IMG submission 59098) | Hoatzin crop microbial communities from Cojedes, Venezuela - Epithelial fraction 12 v2 (version 2) | ecosystem: Host-associated > Birds > Digestive system > Esophagus > Crop | place... | reverse complement strand
GGGGGGGGGGGGGGGGCACTTCCCACTCCCTCACCCCAGCTCCGGTGTTCTTGGAACCCTTTGCTGAGCTGTCAGCTCGTTTACGCAGCTGAGTTTTCCACTGTGAAGTGATTTGTATCTGCTCATACAGGGTCTGAGGAGTGCGAGGAGGTGGATGTGACCGTGAACAGAGGGTGGTGGAGAAGGATAGTCGGGGACTTTGTGATTTTCACAAGAGCAAGCTACTCTGTGACTTCAGCCTCCTTGGAGACATGGGCTTTGTCTGTATTCTTCTCACCCCTCTGCACCTAATCTTTTGCGTCTGGAAGTTCAAAGCCACCTGCCTGGGCCACCTATTTTAAAAGGAAATTTCACTGCAAAGTTTTCAGCAGGAACATCTGCTGTGTAATCAGGGTTTGGCACATCCACGTCACTCTCGGTCTTTTTCCTTTCATGTTGTATAGTTGAGACGTTCAGTGACCTGGCCTTCAGTGATGTATTTCTGCATCTGCTTACTGGTAACCTCACGCTGTTGGGCGATGAATTTGCACTCGAGGAGTTCTGCACCAGTCTCTTTGATGGCTTCTTTCTCACTGCCTGCTCAAGGTAAATCTGATTTTCCTCTGGGGGAGTGAGTTTACAGGATACCTGAGAGAGGTTATACTACTTTGAACTACAGTTTAATCATTTAGCAGTCTTTTTATGTATAGTGGAAATAGTAGCCTGATGCTGTTTATCTTTAAGGAAAAGTTGGTGTTTTGTGATAAAGTTTTTGACAGGAAAATTGTAAAATGTTTATTATAAATTATTACCTAAACTGTAATTTATTATTCATAAGTTGAAGTTGCAAAAGACAATATCCTTCATGCTTTGCAGTAGCTGTGAACATGAAGAATTAACTTCAGCTCTTTGCAGTATCAGCTGCACACAGAAAATGTATTTGTATCTGTTAATTCTGTCAGGTTGGACCAGATCTGATCTGACCTTTCTAAGGCTTCCCCAAAAGCAACTAGAACTGCTGTTCAGGCATAGCAGCCTGTGCTGCTGTGGCTACCCCTTCCTCCACACATGCGGAGGGACAAATGTCCTCCAGCATGTGCCTACGGCCCATCCAGCAGAAACACCAGCTGCTGCCACATGCTGCAGTCTGTGGCTAAAATCTCCTGCTCCTTCCTCGTGGTTGCTACAGATAGTCCACCCCTGTTGAATAATTACATTAATGGCTTGGAAATCTGAGGCAGGGTTAGCACTTTGTAGCACGCAGGCTACAATTCTCAGGTGTTTTGGAAAGCTGTAACAAAGCTGGCAGCCTGTGGGGGTGTGAATTACTCTGCTACTGTTGCTGTATCTTTCTTGTTCTCAAGATGGTGTTTGTTTATATCAGTTACTCTGCTTTGAAATTGCTTTTTGCAGAAAGGAAAACGTACATAGACATGTGCTAAGGCTGCTGCTTCATCTGCATCACAAAGTGGCGCCTGCCAAATTAGAGTCTCTCCAGAAGGCTTTGGAACCCACCAAGCAGGTAAGAAGGAAAGCATGAGAAAGGGAAAACTAATTGCAAATGAAAGCAGCTGCTTGTCCTGGCATTGCTTAATTGAACACGGGCTCTGCTTTCCAAATGTACCAAGTTGTTTCTTAATTACCTTGTAATTTCCTCTTTCTGTGTTGGTTGTTTTAAAACACACAGGGTAATGGCATACTTAGTGTTGTATCTAGTAGCAGCTAGAACGAAGTATGACTCTTCTGGTTTTCCCCTCCCTAATTCTCATTCTGCAGAGTGGGGAAGCTGTGAAGGAGCTTTATAACCAGCTCACTGAGAAACTGGAGCTTCGCAAGCCTAGTCCAGCCGAAGTGACTGAGACTCCCTCCATGGAACTGCCCTTGCCCACTGTGCCCACACCAGCCTCACGCTGAGCTCTGTCTGTAGTGCAAGAGCGAGACAGGCAAAGAACTAACTTGGTGCTCTGCAGCGTGAAGGCACTGTACTGCCTTTCAAGCGTCTCTGCCCGTGGGGTGGAAACTAAAAAAAGCCACTGAAGCTCTTTCAGGAAACACTGCAGTTTACCCAGCTCACTGGCTCTTGCTGGCTAGAAAACTCCGTATGCAGTGCATTGCAAAGGTTTACTTTTCTTAAAGATAGCTGAGTGTCTTCTTGTAGATCCACTTCAAATCTGACTGTACATTTTTTTTTTTTTCCAAAAAGAAAATGCGTATTTTTAAACTTGGCATCTTGTATTTTTAAACTCTACTTTAAGAACTGATCAATGAGTGTTTAAATCCGTTATGGCTGAGCAGGTAGTGTGAACTCCTGAAGGCTAACCATAGCATTCTTCAGCTGTTAGATTGCTCCTCTGGGTCTTTGGAGAAGATGCTCAACAGAAGGAAATGTCAGAGGAGATGAGCTCCACTGATACAATTTCCTGTTTGAGATTCTAGCTCATTTGGTACATGGTAAGACATGCTGCATTAGTCAGAGATGTCCACCACTGTCAGTAGACCAAGAAGCAGCGAGCAGCCATCTTCTCAGCTAGGCTCTTACACAGAAGGCCAGGAATTGAATCATTCTTTCTCCTTTTCTCCCCACTTTTCTCCAAAGGCATAGTTTGAAATGAGTCCTGGAGCCATTGAAGAAAACCAAGACTAGCATGTTCCCAAATGACTATAGCGTTTGAGTGTAGGTGGAGTGCACTTCTGTCCTTGAAAAAACAGCCTGTTCTTCATGGCTCACTTGTGTCGCTGTCTGTGCTCTTACAGTTAATTCCTGTTCTGCTTTTATTGCAGCCTCAGTGTAAGCCTCAGGTAGAGTGTGCAGGAAGATGGGCATCAGAGAAGAACGAGTTGTGTGAGTTTATAGCTGATTTTACACTGATTTCAGTAGGTACAATATGCCTGAAAAGAATCGTGCCAGTCCTTTGTAAGCAGAAAGCTGCCTATAGGAATTATTCTGAATCGCAGAGTAATTCGGGTAGGAAGGCACCTCCGAGGGTCTACCCCCTGGCTCAGAGCAGGGCCAGCCTAGGTGAGGTTGCTCAAGAGCAGGACTTTGTATTTCTCTTTGAGTTTCATGAGGTTTCTGTTGGGCCGTTTCTCCAGCCCGTTGAGGGGGGTCCCCGTGAAGAGCAGCCCTGCCCGCTGTATCAGCCATGCCCGCAACCTGGCATTGTTTGCAGACTTGCTGAGGACATGTTCTGTCTTCAGGTAGTAAATGGAGGCATTAAACAATATTAGCCCTGTTAATGACCCCTGAGGGCCACAAGTTGGACTTTGTGCTGTTGATCACCACCCTCTGAGCCTGGTTTTGCTGCTGGTTTTCTGTGCTGCTCTCTGAACTGCAGCAAAACGATCTGGCTGTATGGATTCTGCAGACAGCTGTGGCAAAAGCTATTTAAAGCCAAGGTAAGCTACCCAGTGCGCTCCCCCACCCAGCAAGCCAGGCATCTCTTTGTAGGAGGTTATTGGGTTTGTCAGGCATGATTAACCCCTGGAGTTTGCCCGTCCACGTTGGCCACAACCTGTCACTTTCTTGTCTGTTGTGTTTCTGGATATTTTTTTTTTTCCCCTGTCACCCTTGTTTCCTGGGACATGAGTAGTCCCAGTGCCAAGTCATGCTCATGAGACTTTTCCATTTCCTGAAGCTGTGTCCAAAAAGAAATGACACTAGTTAAGTAGAGGTGGAAATCCCTCCCCAAAACTGCTGACTCCCTCTTTGTGTGGTTTTATTCCTCCTGTGTTCTCGAGTGCTGCATGAGGAAAGCGAGTGTCACCTCTTCATCGCCTCAGTGCTTTGTTTCTCCTTTCATGCAGGGATTTGTCTGTATCTTGTGGGAGAACGGGGGAGGCAGGTTAGGTTTGTGTATGAGACGAGGGCACTGTCCTCTAGTCCACACTGCTGTTGTGCACCTTAGCTACTGGGGTCTGTGTTGTCTTTGGCAAGCTCTCGGCACGTCTGGCATCTGACTTGTTGGAAAGAGGAACTGGGTGTTAACAATTGGGTCTTTCTTGCAAAGTTGTTTTTAAAAACTGTTTAAACTGTTATGGTAACTTACACAAAATAACATCCCACGCTGCTGGCGAACCTTTCGCCGTGAACCTACACGGGCACATCCGCTGCTCAGACTCGGAGGCTGCTTTAGCTTTCTGTCAGAGATTCTCTTGTCACTAAAGGTTTCCCTTATACCGCGTGCTGACTTGGTACTCTCCTGCAGCAAGAACTTTTAATCCAGACTGACCGTGTGATATATGACTTGGTAGAAAAAGCTCTTGTGTTTCAGCCTGTACCCACAGTACTGAGATCCCTGCTGGTGATTTTTTCCAGGTTTTTAGATCCACGAAGGAATTGCATCCCAGCGCACAAACTGGCCGTTAGCTGTGCCTGGTGGCTGCTTCGGCTGAGGAGGGGAAGTCTGGGCAGCTGAGAGGGGCTGCCAGTCTGTGCTCACCTGGCCTGCCTTCTGCACAAAGGTGTGGTAATAGGAGAGACTTTTCAGAAAACATTGTTTTAGTAGTGAACACCTTGGTCCATTTCCATTCTTTGAGATGACAGTGGTTTCACTGCAGTGCCAGAAAGTGGACTGCTGTTGTATGTATAAAGCTCCTCACGGGCTGTGGCAGGAGCTGGCTGCAGCTGGGTGCAGGGTGCTCGCTTTCTGCCTGGTCCAGGGCCAGGACGTCTCGGGGCTCTGCTCTAGTTCCTGCTCGGAGAGGCTCACTCTCTCCCGCTCCTCCAGATGCTGTTGTGTCACACTGTGCTGTCCTGCAGCACAAGGAATGGGCGAAGCACAGCTGGACTGTGCAAGGGAGTTTTTTTTTTTTAATCTTTATTCGTAGTGCCTCTGTTCGTAGCCCTGTGAGAGTGATGCCAGCTGAGGTGCTGCGCAGCGTGTGCTGCTGTGGGTGCACACTAGAGGGTGGTGCACCCCTGCCCGCCCTGCCTGCGCTGCTGCTGCAGGAAATCCCTCCCAGCAGGCATGGCACAGGGAGCTGGGATCTCCGCGTTTGCACTGGTGTCACAGTTTCTCTGTACAATAGGACTGTGATACCTGTGATACAAAAAATTGTGTCTTCTCTGCAAACTGCCTGTGCCTGACTGGGGAGTGAGTTTTTATGATGAATTCTTACTAGCTCGAGCAATCTGGTCCTCTCTGTGTGCTTTTCCTGAGAGATCAGAGTAACAGCCCAGAGGGGTTCTTCAAGCTTTTTGGATGGTTAACATTGAACTGAAATTTTACGTTGAGCTGTGAAACAAATAATTTGGATTGAGGTACGTTGGAAGATTGGTAGAGCACTGTAAGTGCAATAGTTAGTAGAAGCCAGTTACTGAGGCCTGTGCTAGCAGAGGAACCAGGTCTCATATGAAATTACTGGAAAAGACAATTACTATAGTGAAATATTACTTACTGCCAAACTACCTGAGACCCAAAGCATGCCTCGCATCACTTCAAAACACAGCCAGTTCTACTTGACATATTGATTTGATGTAGGTAGTTCTTTATGGATTGAGATAAAAGGAGACCAAACAAATCTCCTTGGCCAGAAAGAATACGAAGACCCCGTGGATACCCCTCAGCTGTTGTGAGTCCTCTCTATTTTGCCAGGAACTGTTTGTTTTTTACGTGATTCCAGGCCCTCTCTCTATACAACAGTGTAAAGGAAACCTGTCGTAGGTTTAATTTTGAAGATAAATGAATTTGTTAATGTGCACATGCAGTGCTGATTAGACTGCTTCCTGCTGAAAGCAGGAGCATGTTTGGTTCAGGAGCCTGGTTTTGGTTCACTGTGGAGGTCTGTGGTATCTGCTCTGTTGGGAATGTTATACTGGAGACTTCCTTAGTGTGTGAGAACGTCAGTTCCCAAAGGAAGGTGGTGGGTTGGGCTGAAATTCCAGCTCCGGGATATTGGGGATTTGTTATCTTGACTCTCTTGCAAGCACTTTAAGAAAGGAAACGGCTGAAATCCAGAGGAAATAATTTTTCCCAATTTCTGTGCATTTAACTGCAATCCAGAGCAGTGGAGTTTCTTAACCAACAGGGCAAAGAAGGGTGTTAGTTCAGCCTCAGAAATGGCTGGGGCTTAGGTGTTGAATCGAAAGAGAGGACCAGTTATGAGGGAGACCTCAGAGCTTCCTCCCCAAAACGAAAAGAAGATTCCAGCAGCGAGTACAGCGTGGGGAGGAAGCGTGCAGGATAGGTTCTGCCAAGATCTGTTTGATTCCTGTGCTGAACTGGAGTGGCTGGGTTTGGGAAGGCACATTGCCTCCCCATCTGGCCTGTGTTCTTGCAGAGGTGAATGCAAAACTCAGGTTGTCGTGAATTTTGCCCCATGGTCACTGTGTGTCTGGCTCCAGAGTACAGGTCCCTCGCCGGTGGAGTGGCCGGTTCTTTGCATATGGAGAGTTGTCAGCAATTACCAGGGACTAGCTTTCACCTTTCAAGGCTGGGCAGGTCCTGGCATAGCCCTGTGCCAAGGAAATGATGATTTACAGACATCTCCCCTGCCTTAAACTCAGCTATAACACTTGGGCCCATCACGTTTCTACCTGAAATGCTAGAAGCAACTATCAATCCCCTGTTCTTCTAATTTCATATCTTGGCCCACTGTGTGGCCTCAAGTAAAGCTCAATTTTTGGCCAAAGCAAGGAGCAGGGCCTGAGGCTTACAAGTGACCGTCCCTCCTCCCCTTTCCACCAAGACTCTGGAGTGGCAGAGGTGGGTTCCTGCAGGGATGTCAATGGTTTCCGCAGGCATGGGGTTGCAGAGAGTTATCCATGGCGTTTTCACATGATGCATCCTTTGCTACCTCCTCTGCTGTACCTGTTCATCACCTGACAATGGAAGGAGGACGCTGGTCATGAGGGCTTCCCTGGGAAGAGACAGAGGCTGTCAATCCCAGAGAAAACAGCCTCACTTTTCTCCTTACTACTGGAATGCCTGCAGACCCACCAAATTGCACTTGCTATGATTTAAAAGGTTGGCTACTGTAGAAGTGTGTGGTGGAAGCAGGTGTTTGCCTGATGAGACTTCTGATGTGGAGAAGAACAAAACTGCATGGTAGGTTCTGATTCCCAGTGTGCACCTTCATCTGCTGTGAGTGGGAGGTCAAACCAGGGTATGATGTGACCGTCGCCCTGGTTGTCCTGTGCTGTTGGGGTTACTGACCATCCTGGCTTTGTCTGTGGTTCAGTAACTCTGTTCCTGCTTCCCTGGAGCTCTATTTTGGGGAAGGGCATGTCGTTTGACCTGGCAGATGCACAGCCTTCCACTGGTCAGCACTGGTTTGCTGACCTGGTGCATCAGCTCGGATGTGCTGTGAGAAGTCCCTGAGCTTTAAAAATCTTCCTGCAGCTCACCAGGGGTGTTGCTCAGTGGATTCCTCCAGGAGGAAAGAAAAGAGGAGCAGTGGGACAGCAGCACGCTCCCTGCCTGCAGAGCCACTCCACAACCTGACAGTTGGAAAGAAGACACCCGTGTGGTTCTTGCGGATGCTATTTCAGTGCCTTGACGACATCTACCCAGGTCCTGCTTGGCTAGAATGTGCTCAAAAAGACCATGTTAAAATGCCATTTTATTTTTTAGTACTCCCCTACATCTGATTTCCTACTGAGATCCATCCAATTTAGGCATGTAAGCCTTGGCCTTTTGACAAGGGACCGTGAGTGTCCACCCAGTGCTTTAGGAGAAGTCTCAAAGATTTAAACATTTTATCTCTCATGCCCCCTTTGCTCTGAAGTAGTGGGAGGACAACAAGGAAGCTGAGGAGCTTGGCAGGTAGGATATAGCTACTCTTACAACCGTGTATTCAGAGGTCTTGCTTTTGAAGAACCCTTGCGGTTGTGCTGTGGCCTTGGTAGGACCATTAGGGGTGCAGTGAGAAACTCCATCGCACCAATTTCCACCCGTAAGAGGAAGCCTTTTGTTCAGAAAGAGGGCTGGATTCTGACAGCCTGCAACTCCTGCACTTCTCTGGATTAAACCAAAATTGGTGGAAAAGAATAGCCAGGAAGTCATCCTCCTGGAGAGCACTGGCTGCCAGCTCCTGGTTTCCAACCCATTGACGCTATTTCCCAAATAGTCCCACAAAAGCCACAGCTGGGACCCTCACAAGGGTGGGGTCTGTTAGGCTGTGGCTTGAAGGATAATAAGAGATGGGGACCCAGCACTGGAAGGCATTGTGCTGCATCTTGACGAGTCTGAACGCTCAAAAGCATCTGCCTGTTGGCAGAACACCCTGTTCTCTCCGTAGTGCTGTGGATCCGTTGGAACAGTGGTCGGGAACAATGGGTTGTGATGCAGATGGCTGGAGGGAAGATGGACATTTAAAAGAAGCGTCTAACAAAGTCTGGAGTGCGCAGCAAACTGAATTACCACTCTCCAAGATACTTTTCTGGTGGAGCTGCTGTATGGTTCAGGCTTCACAGTTGCCTTTAAGTTAATTCTGATGAGCTGTGCGTGGTGGGAGTCTTGGTGTGGGACTTCCCCTGTAAGTGGGGAGCCCTGTATCCAGCTTCCCTTGAGAAGCATATCTTGCTTTGACTTTGGAAGAGTTGCATCTAGCCCAGAAAATGAAATAACGTGAAAAAACTTGTTAATTCTTTTTTTCAGAATAGTTTAGCCATTTGAGAATGGAGAACAACACAGACTTTGCCTCTAGGTGTACATAAAGGTACTTGTAGCCGCTCTAAATTCTATTTTAGACCTCCTCTGGCTGGGGCTGTGTCTCGGTCAACAGGAGGTGGTGGTTGGAGGTGACCAGCAGCAGGGCTGTGTGGGGCAGGAGCTGTGCCGCAGCCTGTGTCCGAGTGCTCCGGGTCTCTCCCAGAAGCAGGGAGGAGACTGAACAACACAGGGCGATTTAGAGTTTCTGGCCTTTATTGCAATTTTGATGGATGGCACACGGATGCTGCTTTATGTTTGCTTTTGTACAGCGGTAAGAAGTCTGTCGTGGCATACAAATGCCATTATTAATACAGCTGTCTCTCTGGAGAGATGTCTCGATGGAGCAGCTTTTCAGGAGGAGTAAGTATTTCTGCAATCATCTTTGCAGCTCTGAGAGATCCCACTGTGACCGCAGAGCTTTCTGCATTCTCCAGCTTGCTTTCTCACCTTGATTTCGCCTGCAGGCTGTTACATTAATAAGGGCTGATCCCAGCAGGGCTCCTGGACCGATCCAAGCTCTGTCCCCATGGCTCTGAACCCACAGGCATGCTCTGGGTATCCTTGCCAGCAGTCTCCCCCCACCAGAGCCAGGCTCAGCAGTAAAAACAAGGAGCAGGTCAGCTTCTCAGAGCTTCAGGTGGGTGTGAAACATGGATTAAGGGCAGCTCCACCCAAGTACAGGTCACTCTGTGTTGAGAACACATCAGACAGGGTTTCAGCTCTATGGTTGCTCCAGCCTTTGCCATTCATGGATATCCTCTGCATTCACTGCTCTTTTCCAGATTCTCCTCCTTGCCCTGGGGCACCTGGCACTGCTTGCCATCATCTTCAGCTCGGTTGCCTTCTCTGCTGCTGTCTCCTCTCCTGGGCAGTGTGAATGGCAGAGATCTTTCCCATCTAGGTGAGCGCAGGTGCCTTAACCCTTTTCTCTGGCTGGGTTCCTGAGGGAGGCTGGCACACGGTGCTTCTATGGCCAGGGTAGCAGGACATTCAGCCGGGCCCGGCATTGGCAGCTTGGCTGGGCAGAGAGAGGGGTGATGTGTGGCTGTGCGTGCTTGATCCCCAGTTCCCTTTGCGTTTACAGCTTGGTGGTCTCTGCCTGGGGGCAAAACACAGCTTGCCTTGGGGTGTTTAGGGACCTGGGGCTCACACATGTGAGCAGCTTGTACTTGCCTGTTGTCAGTCATCTTGTGTGCTGGCAATTCTATTGCAAACTGACTCTAGTTTTGTGCTGGGTTTGTATATCAGCCCCTAATAATAAGATTTTTCTGGCAGGAGACACTGATGTCAGAAAGTTTCTTGCTTTCTAGGGGAATCAGGCTAATACCATCCTCTGTAGTGCAAAAAGGACCATCAGCCGATAGAGCAGTATCCATCAGCACGTAGAGACCATACCAAAGATAATGAGGTCGGTCCAGCTTGAAGGACAACTTCACAGAAAGCAGCTGAACCATCTGCGTGGGTGGATTTTGGCCTGCTGGACCTGCGAGGGGAGTTTGATGAGGACAAAGCTGAACGACTGGATGCAGTGAAACCAGCTTCCCTTTCTTGCAAAACAATTGCACAAGGGGCAAAGGTATCTCACCTGGGCTCATAGACTGCTACGCTGAGATGAGTCCATGTCGCTGCTTCTCCCGATCAGCAGGGCCTGTGCTCAGGAAAGAGGAAGAGCATCAGTATTAGACCACAGCTTCTGCCTCTGCCTGTGTTCAAGGCAGCAGCCCAGAAGTATCGGTCTCTTTCTCTCCTTCCCCAGGTTCTGTGAATGTCAGTTCTGTGGCGAGGAAGTAAGAAAAATAATTCCTGTAACCAGCCATGTAGCTTGAGTCAGACTAACCCTTGCTGGTTTGTGTGCCGTTGTCATAGAAAAAAAAGTCCAGAACTCAGGAGACAATTATTATTACTTGTAGTTTTGAACGCGATCTTTTTCCCTCGGACCAGCATCAATTTGCTGTGGCAAAGCTGTGTTGTCTGGTCAGGGTTAACAGAATTGAAAAGTGGTGAAATGTTCATAAAATCCTCGTGATGAGTCATTAGCAATCTGATACAAAGCAGTCTGATGACTGAGAGCGCAAGTTTCACATTACCACCTTTTCAACCACATTTCTAGGTAGAAGCAATTAAAAATCCTCAGAAGAAATATGTCTCGGAGCATCTGTTCATTGTCTTTTATTAACTGGTGGCTCGTGTGAGGCTATGGAAGGTGCTAACAGATTCTGCAGTATCTTTTTTCTTTTGAAGTCTGAAAATCCATTTTCCTGTCTGCTGTGAAGGCTGAGCTCTGCTCTCTTCTGGCTCTGTTGGCAGTTGTATTTCCACTTTCCCCTCTTGTCCAGATCTGTTTGACTTCTGAGCTTAGGAAGGAAGCACTGATATAAATGAGAGAGAAAGAGATGTGTCTGCAGGTGCTGCTCGTTCCTCTGAACTGCACATGAAGCCTCATTCGAGAAGTCAGTGTCGCTGGGACGAAGTCATTACTGACTTGCGAAACGAAGCCTGGGTAGCAACAACAAAGCATCTGGTCCAGTAGGTCATAGCCAGATATGTTACTGGCCCACAGCCTGCTCCAAATGAGCACCGTGGTGTCTGTTTAATCTCTAATGAGTAATCATATAATTACAGAGGGATTTTTACAAGCAGATTCCTTGAAGAGCAGCCAAAAGGCAGAGAAGGGGATCTGTTTTCCATCTCGCCTGTCCTGGCAGGACAGCATTCATGGGCTTTGGCTGAGGACAAGTGTGTGTGGAGATGCGGGAAGCACGCCTGCAGCTAACAGGGTCCTGCTCGGCGTGTCTGAAGACACCAGACCCTAGGACCTCAGATCTACCTTTACCAGCACTGTATCGAAGTACAGGTACCTCCACTTGCAGCTGTTTGTGGCCTGGCTGCTACCTGTGGGGGGTCACCAGATCTTCTGGATGCCACCAGAATTTTGGACGGTAACCCCATGGCCCATTGTAGGAGCTGCTTGGCCTGATCTTTCAGTTCAGCCTGTGTGGGGGAGGTTTGATGTTCCCAGTGCTCGACTGTCCTGTTAGCTGGAGGGATTCCTGCTGCCTTTCCGTACGAGGGGAATGCAGATCACTGTCTTTTTAGTGATGCTCAGAAGTTCCTGCTAAAAAGCCAATAATTGCAACAAGTCAAACACACAGTTTAGGTCAACTGTGATTTACTGTGGCAAAACTGTTATTGCTGCCTTTCTGTGATGCGGTCGGGAGAGTGTAGGAGTTGTGGGTCAATGGTGAGCCTTAGGAGGGGTGGGTGTTCCAGTTGGTTGGTCAGTTATGCCATCTTCCAAGAGGAAGAATGGGGCGATGGGTGCTCCCAAGGACCCTGAAGGAAGGTGATTTTTGGTGTTGCAGTGTGCCCTTGGGACTGCAATGAATATAAATACTAACTGGTACCTGCCACCTCTGTTTGTTACCATCTCTTTAGAAGTAGAGGGGCCTAGATTGTCATCCAACAGTGGGACATAAGCCCCAAGTACCAGAATGGCAGTCCCGTTCCTCAGTGCCTTTGCTCCAACAATACACAGCCCATAAGAGTGGGAACGCTGCAGCAGTCAGGCTTGCAAGGAATGAAGGGCTCGGTGGCCACTGAAGGGTTCTGGGTTTTCCTTCCAGCCCAGCTAGCTGGACGGAGTGCCTTGGGCAAAGGAGCCTGACCGCATTTCCACCCTGCTGTCACACAGGAATTGCAAACCTGCGCAGGCTGCTGCTTCCACGGCTTCAGAATGGGAGTTTGTCAGTGCGTCAGCAGCTCAGCTATGTCGCCGTTCCTTTTGCATCTGCTTAAACTGTGAGTTGAAAGAGTTGTCCTCTGCGTGGGTTTCTGCCCCACCAAAACTAGGGCAGGCTGCTCTCTACCCCAGAGCCTGCCTGAGTTCCAGGCTCTCTGATGTCATCTCAGGTCCTGGTTCCTGCTCACTTCGGGCTTGGGGAACTTTTTTCTATGCTGCTTCTTTCACACAGCCTTCATCCATATTTGACCTATTTGGCATTTTTGTAGAGTTGTCTGAAAACAGCAGGAGAGAGAAATGGTGTATCTGAGGAGTGTTGGCTCGTAATTAAAACCGTTTGCAGGGCAATGGACATCTCGAAAAGCAGATCAAGGCTCTGGTCTGCAGGTGAGGTCTGTTTCAGCACTCAGGTGCCTATGTTACGCCATAACCTTGTGTACACATTTTATTGGCGTTATCTGTCTTGTACTGATGGCTGTCGAAGTGTGCAGCAGCCCAGCGGTGAATTGCTCCAAACCCTGAGGAGTCCCCAGTGAGTTTGCTACCTGCTTATTGACTCTGCTGAGAGTATGTGCACAAATTGCATGCACAAATCGTGGGCACAGGGCGAGGGAGGGGATTCTGCCTCTCTGCCCCGCTCTGCTGAGACTCCCTGGGAGCCCTACGTCCAGCTCCGGAGCCCTCAGCCCAGGGCAGAGCTGGATGTGGGAGCGGGGCGAGAGGAGGCCCCAGCAATGATCTGAGGGCTGGAACCCCTCTGCTGGGAGGAAAGGCTGGGAGAGCTGGGGCTGCTCAGCCTGGGGAGGAGAAGGCTGCGGGGAGACCTGACTG